>JAEEGG010005574.1_pt1 | contig 29777 bp, 22 predicted proteins | sample 9134161 | NCBI WGS metagenome assembly JAEEGG01 (sample SAMN16246543, study PRJNA631951) | gut metagenome | biome: gut microbiome; feature: rumen; material: CR-attached | host: Bos | place: Iran: Karaj | collected 2018-10
AATCAGGGTTTGTCTCAATATAGTTGATTAACCAATCTTGGTGAACCCCTAGCTTAAAATAATAATTCTCTTCGACTAATTCATTTACTTCGCCCCACATGGGATCAAAAGTACCATCAGGGAGTCTGTCTTTTTCTGTTAGAAAAGATTCTTCTTTAGCAGAATAGTATCCTTTATATGCTTTTTTATAAAAATGATTTTCCTTGAAAAGTTTACTTAAAACAGCAGTGACAACTTTTTTATGCCGAGGTTGAGTTGTTCTAACATAGTCATCGTTACAGATCCCCAACTTGCCAATAAAATCCTTCCAGACTATTGCCAGTTCATCACAATAGCATTGCGGGGTTTTCCCCTGTTTTATGGCTGTCTGCTGAACCTTTTGGCCATGTTCATCTGCCCCTGTCAGAAAAAAAACTTCTTTACCTTGACTGTGTTGAAACCTTGCAATAGTGTCACTTAACACCTTTTCATAAGCATGTCCCAGATGGGGTTGGCCGTTTACATAATCGATAGCTGTTGTTAAGTAGGTTATCTTCTTACTCATACCCGTACATATTGTGCCTTAAAGAATAGAATTTGCAAATAACGGATTTTACCTTTTTAAAAACAATAAATGATATTTTGGGAATTTATAGTGGGATTTCATAAATTTAATAACTTATTGGGGAGAGGATTAGGTGTAGTTAAGATATTTATGTTGTTTTTTGAGCAATACAATAAGCTTTTCATTATTGACGAAAATGATATTTATTGTATAGAATACTTGTTGGATTTTAGGACTGTGTTATACACAATAAATGGCACAGAAAGAAAAAATCTGTTGCAACAACTTGCAAATCAATAAAAATAAAGAAAAGGTTATGAAAGTAATAATCACATCACATAATCTCAAAGCGACAGAAGCCATAGAGGCTCATGTCAATGCTCGCTTAGGAAAACTGGATCGTTTTATTCCGGAAGTGTTATCAGCTAGAGTTAATCTGGAGAATGATACAAGCAAATTACATATTCCTTGTAAATGTGTAGTGCGTTTAGAGATTCCTGGAAATGACTTGATTGCAGAAGATTCCTCACAAGATATGTACACATCTATTGATAATGTTGCAAAGAAATTAGCGCAACAAGCCCGCCGTTTACATAATAAGAGTAAATCGGATGTAAAAGGAAGTTCTAATGCTAGTGACGTTGAGCGTATGGTTAAAGAAAAAGCTCAGGCAAAAGAGCAGTAATTAGCGCTTGTTATTCAATTTGATAAAGTCGTTTCCATTCTTTTTAGGAAACGACTTTATTATTTTATTGTTTGGACAAAAAATAGTTCTTTTGTTTTTCTGAAATAGGAAGTTTTAGATATTCCATGACCTGGAGCATATCTTCCCAGACATTGCGTTTTACCTTATAATTGGTGGCATTTCGGAGAAGATAAGATGGATGAAATGTAGGCATCACCTGTATTCCATGAAAAGTCTGAAAATGTCCTCGTAAACGACTGATGGGTGTTGTCTGAGAGAGAAGGCCGTTTACAGCAGTGGAACCTAACGCAACAATAACCTTAGGTTGTACAATCTCAATTTGTTTTGCCAGCCAAGGAAAACAAATTTTCATTTCAGCTAGAGTTGGGGGACGGTTCCCTGAAGCCTGTCCAGGAGTATCAGGGCGACATTTTAAAATATTTGCGATAAAAACCTTTTCTCTGCTAAGTCCCATGGCTGCAATAATTTTTGTTAAAACATGTCCCGCACGTCCAACAAAAGGTTCCCCTTGAGCATCTTCGTCTGCTCCTGGGGCTTCACCAATAAACATAAGGGGAGAATTAACATCACCAATTCCAAAAACCACATTTCTGCGGGAATGAACTAAATGTGGACATTGTGAGCATTTTAGAATACTATTCCGAAGTTCACTCATCTCCTTTATTTTCATCTCGGGAGAAAGATTTTTTGTCAGATCAATTTTAATATTTACAGTGGTATCCATATTGAAAATAAATGGAGCAGAGGTGTTGTTTGATAATTTGTAAATAGGAGAAGGTGTGAGATTAACAGAGGTATTCGGTTGAAACGCGGTTAGTGATTTCGCTTGAGAGAATGGCAATGGACGGTATGATTTGTCTTCAAAGAGTTGATTTAAAATAAAATCAGAGATTTGAATGTATTTTAATCCTTTTGTTTTTTGAAATTCCAAGTAGGAAATAACATCATTCAAATCATTTATAAACATAGTTTACCTCTATTTCTTATTGAGATAGATGACATTATATTCTTTTTTTAGAACTTCAGCTGATTTTTTCAATTCTTTTCTGCGTTGATCATTACTCAATTGATCAATTAGTTTGTCCTTGATCTCATCAAAAGGAATCAGTCCTTTATCTGTATGTTTAACTGATTTAATGATATATATTCCGATAGGTGTTTCAACGAGATTACTGATATCGCCATCTCGTAACGCAAATGCGACATTGTCAAATTTTTCACCCATTTGTCCCCGAAGAAAAACAATGGTTGTGCCTCGACCTCTGGTATATATATCATCCGAGATTTTTTTCATTTTAGTATCGAAATCTTCCCCGTCTTTTATTTCTTTTAATACCTTAGCAGCAATTTGTTTTTTTGTTTCCCACTGTTCTGTGGTTAATTCTGTTCCTGTAAGTGGATCCTTTTTAGAAAATAGAATGAATCCGCCCATAAACATTTCTTCGGCATCAAACAAATTTTGATTCTCCTTATAGTATTTATAGGCATCATCTTTTGAAACATTAACTTTTACATAATTTTCTAAAAAAACATTACAAATAAAAACCTCATCCAGATTTTTCAAAAAATCATTGTAGTTCTTCCAGCCTTCAGTAATAGATTTCCTTCGGAGCCTGTCTTCGCTTCCAGCTTGTTTTAAAAGTTTTTCCAATTCGACTTTTGCTCGCTTTACTCCCTCGGCTCTATCTTGATCTGAAACTTTTTGGAGAATAATTTTTTTCAGGATTAGCTGCTCCAGCATTTCCGTTTCCAATTTTTTGGATATGTCTGTTGGTACAACCTTTCCTTCAGCAGCTAGTGCCATGGTATAACGAATATATGCATCATCCAATTCAGATTGTGTAACCGTAAATCCTTTACCTTCAGCTACAACCTTTCCGCCATTAAATGGGCTAGAGGAAGCGCTTGTACTGCTTTGTGCAATAACAGGGATAGCAACAACCATCCCAAAAATGATTGTTGCTATCAAAGGATAGAATACTTTTTTAAGCATTTTTAAAGAACAATAACTCGGGCATCAATGATTTCCGGTTCTTTTTTCAATTTTTCTAATACCTCTGCAGGGGGAATACTATCTAAATTCAATACCATTAATGCTTGTCCACCAATGCTATTGCGATCCAGTGTCATATTAGCGATATTGATGGAATGTTGTCCTAACAATACACTGATTTTTGCCACCACACCCGGTTTATCCAGATTATGATTGAGGAGAATAACGCCTTGTGGCACAACTTCCACATGGTATTCATTGATACGAACGATTCTGGGAGCCATATTAGAACCAAAGAAAGTTCCTCCAACGATTACATTTCCCTCAGAAGAATTGACGGATACTCTGATCCATTCATTGAAATCCAGAGACTCTTCAGACAAAACTTGTTCAATTTGTAAACCGCGACTTTTAGCTTTGGAATAAACATTGATATAATTCATTCCGCTTGAGCGGGATTTAAGGAATCCATAAAGCACGGCACGCATAACCGGATCAGTCTTAATGGAAACGGCTTTTCCTCCAAATGTTACCGTCAATTTTTCATTGCTCATAGGAGACAGTTGTGCGGAAATTGCTCCAAGCTTTTCTCCTAAATGCAGATATGGTTTTAATGTGGAATAATCGTGTCCGTCAAGATTCCAATCCGGCAAATTAACGGCATTGCGAATTTCTCCATGCTTCAGATATTCAGTGATAGATTCAGCAATTTCAATACCAACACGAATTTGAGCTTCTTTAGAGCTGGCTCCGAGATGTGGTGTCATTACTAAATTGGGAGTAGAACGTAGGGGATGATCTGCCGGGAGTGGTTCCTTTGTATATACATCCAAAGCTGCTGCACCTACTTGCCCATCTTTTAATGCTTCTATCAAATCCTCTTCAACAATAATACCACCGCGGGCGCAGTTAATGAGTTTGACACCATGCTTCATCTTTGCAATTGCAGCTTTATTAATAAGACCTTTAGTTTCATTTGTTAATGGTACATGGAAAGTAATATAATCAGAACGTTCATAAATTTCATCCATGGTAACCATTTCAACATTCAATTCTTTTGCCATGGCGGCAGATAGAATAGGTGAGTAGGTAATGACGTTCATCCCGAATGCTTGCATTCGCTTGGTGACTTCTGTTCCAATACGTCCCATACCAACAACACCTAATGTCTTACCAAAGAGTTCAGTGCCTTTAAAGGTTTTGCGATCCCAGCCACCAGATTTCATAGAAGCATCAGCTGCTGGAACTTTACGGGCAAGTGAAAGCATCATAGTGCAGGTTAATTCTGCTGTCGCAATCGTGTTTCCGGAAGGAGTATTCATGACAACCACACCGGCTTCAGTTGCTGCCACAACATCTACATTGTCAACGCCTACACCTGCGCGCCCTACAACTTTTAGTGCAGGAGCCGCGCTAATAACATTTCGTGTGATTTTAGTTTCGGATCGGACTATGATTGCATTTACATCGGAAACCATAGACATTAATTCCGATTCTGTCGGTCTTTTTTCAAGAACAATAACATTTAAACCTTGGCACTGCTGTAAAGCAGCAATACCTTCCGCAGAGATTGGATCACAAACTAAAACATTCATCATATATATTACCTTTTTTGTATAAGGCGAAAGCATTTTCGCAATTTAGCTAGACAGTGTCCAGACGTAAGTCTGTAAAGTTTTTTTAAAGTTTCAATATCTTTCAAAATATTCCATTTTCTTCCTCTCGGCATTCCTTTTTTTCGGTGCGCATATTTTTGAGGCAATGCGTACTTGCTATTTTCATAGGGATTATGTTAACATTGGAAAAGCTCTCGGGCAGTGTAGAGTTTCATAAAATTGCACGGGATGCCGGTGTGGCGAAATGGCAGACGCACGGGACTTAAAATCCCGGGTCCCTTAAAAGACGTGTCGGTTCGAGTCCGACCACCGGTACCATTTCTTTTATATCAAAGGGTGTGTAATTACCTTCTATCCGAAAAGGCTTTCCATAACAATCATGAGGTATGAAATCGATTGATAACGCTTACAATGGTTCTGTTCACTTTGATCACACTATTCAGTTTCGAGTGCGCTATAGTGAAACAGATCAAATGGGTACATTTTATAATTCCCGTGCTTTGGAATGGTTTGAATGTGGTCGTACTGAGGTGTTAAGAGCCTTGGGGATTCCCTATTCCACAATGGAAACAGAAGGTATTTTTTTACCTATGATTGAAGCTCACGTAGAGTATATCGGACGAGCGGAATATGATGATTTGTTAGAACTGACAACTCGCATTTTATTCTATGGACGAGCACGTTTTCGTGCTGAGGAATATTTAGTAAATGCAGAGACAAAAGCTGTAGTTCTCAAAGGGTACACGGTTCACGCATTTGTTGATGCAACAGGACGGGCCGTGCGACCTCCTAAGTGGTTGCTTGAGGCATTTTATAAAGCTGCTGGTGTAAAACCTTAAATCTTTTCATTGTGCTGATACGATAACTCAATCATAGAAAAACAAGTATGGATAACGATTCTAAGACTCAAGGGATAACATCGAAAGCGCTTCCTAAAACTATTACATTGGAGAAAGAACTGACCGATGTGCTTACTCAGCAGTTAGATGAATGTATTTTGCGCTCTCAGAAGTATTTGTTGGATGCGCAATATAAGGAGGGATATTGGAGTTCAGAACTCTTAGTGGATCCATTGACGATTTGTGATTATATTCTTTTTACTCATTGGAGTGGGAATATAGATCCTGAACTAGAAGAAAATGCAGCAAAACATCTTTTAAAAGAACAACATACTGATGGGGGATGGGGACAGTATAATGGAGCACCATCGGATATAAATCTTTCCGTTAAAGCTTATCATATTTTAAAAATAGCAGGAATGTCTGAACGGGATCCCCGTATGGTGAGAGCTCGTGCAACGATTTTAAGAATGGGTGGCATTCCCAAGACTAATACCTATACGAAATTTTATTTAGCATTGGTTGGACAATTCCCCTGGAAGTATTTACCTTCGATTCCAGTAGAATTGTTACTTTTGCCCAATTGGTTCATTTTCAATATTTACGAACTTTCTGCTTGGACGCGAGCAATGGTTGTTTCAATGTCGATCGTTAATCATTATCAACCAACAAGAAATTTGCCGCCAGAACACCAAATCACTGAGTTATATCCCTATGGAACACACAAAAGTGATTTTTCTCTACCAAGAGATAAAAAACTTCTTTCCTGGAGAAATTTTTTTCTATTGGCCAATCGCTTTTTAAAGTTTTATGACTCATTGTCTTGGAAACCATTAAGAAAGAGAGCGTTAAAAAAAGCAGAGAAGTGGATAGTTGATCGTATAGGAGAAGGCTCGGATGGATTAGGTGCGATTTTTCCGTCTATGTGCAATACTCTTATGGCGTTAGAATCGTTAGGTTATTCACGTTCACATCCACTTTATGCTAAAGCTGAGAAGCACTTAAAAGATTTAATCGTGCATGATCCCATTACTGGGGAAGTGAGAGTAAGACCTTGTTTTGGACCAGTATGGGATACAGCTATATGCTCTGTTGCTTTGGCAGAATCTGGAATACCTTCAAATCATCCAAGTTTGCAAAAAGCTGCAGATTGGCTTCTCTCGAAAGAAGTTCGTCAGCGTGGAGATTGGTATAACAAAAATCCATATCCGGAATGTTCTGGATGGGCATTTGAGTTTAATAATGTTTATTATCCCGATGTAGATGACACTGTTAAGTCACTTTTGGGATTAAGATTAATCAAATCATCTGATAAAGAGCTTCAGACCACAGTGATGGAGCGCGCTTTTAAGTGGGCATTGAGCTTCCAATGCAAAGACGGGGGGTTTGCAGCTTTTGATAAAGATGTAACAAAACCGTGGCTGGAAAAGGTACCATTTTCTGATCACAATGCTATTTTAGATCCACCTTGTTCTGATATTACCGGTAGAATGCTGGAATATATTGGAAAGGCTAATTATCCAATAAATTCTAAAACTCTTTCGAGAATAATATCTTACATGAAACAAAGTCAAGAATCTGATGGATCTTGGTGGGGACGATGGGGTGTCAACTATATTTATGGAACTTGGCAGGCATTGCGTGGCCTCTCTGCAGTAAAAGAAGACATGAACCAGGATTGGATCATGCGTTCTCGCGATTGGTTGGAATCTTGTCAAAATCCGGATGGGGGCTGGGGCGAAACTCCAGGTTCTTATGATCATGCCTGCTTAAAGGGGCAGGGTACCAGTACTGCCACTCAAACCGCTTGGGCGGTGATGGGTATACTTTCCTTTGGAGACCCAACAAGACCGAGCATCCAGTCTGGAATTCAATTTCTACTTAATACTCAATATGCTGATGGAACTTGGAATGGAGACCATTACACAGGAACTGGTTTTCCAAAAGTTTATTATATGCGATATGAGTATTACCGAATCAATTGGCCTTTAATAGCTTTGGCAGAATATAAGGATTCTTTGAAGCGTTGGATGAATCGCCCTGAAAAGGTATAGTATAAAGCATTCAAAACGCTTGAGATATTTTAGCGGCTGCCATACATTAAGCGTAATCCGGCAATAATAACAATCAACAACATTGCTGAAGTGATTAGTAATAAAAATGCATAAAGAGGCCTTTTCAAGAAGAGTTTTATTATAGCCTTAGGCAAATCATAGTAGGCCCATATAAAGGCATGACTGAATCTGTTAGCTATAGGACTTTCTGATTCGCCGAATTTTTCGCTAGGGCCTAAGTAACGAGGTCTGATGCTATCTCCTATTCTCGAGTATTCAACATTTGGAGTTTCCCATTGATTATAGGAAGCAGTTGTTTCCGTGTCTCTTTTAAGATATTCCATTTTTTTAGTCGGTGGTGTTTTATAGATAGGATCAGAAAAATCAATACTGATTATTTGTGTGGGCGGTGTGTATGTATATCCATTATGGGTATGTGAATCTCTATCATCGGGGAAGGAGATATAATCAGTATCTTCATCATTATAGGAATTATCTGAATAATAACTATCTAAAATATAGTCTGTTATAAATTTTTGAACACTAGAATCAACAATAAGGTGTTCATAGGAAGTGAGCATAGATGTATATGCGTCTATAGGTTTTACAAAAAGTATAGAATTATTGTGGAGGTTTACATTATATATTTCTAGTTTTTTTTGTGATTTTTCTTTTATAGAATCACTTATAGATGTTGTGAGCAAGGTTGAGAATGCAGAACTTACTTCTCCTGTAGAGGGGGAAATTCCACACAGGAAAGTTAATAAAAGAAATAAAATTTTTATATAAGCTCTAATAGCCATTAATATGTGTTAATGCAGATCAATTTGTATATATCTCTCTATGCACACCATAGCTAACAATATGTTGATAATTAATTTCTGGTATGTCAATTTTTTTCTCTAATTATTAGCGGGCATACAATTACTCCAAAATTCCAGAATGTTTTGATAACCATTCCCTTGCTTCACTAAAACGTGGACAATAGATTTGAACCAGATCCCAAAATTTTTGTGAATGGTTCATTTGCTTAAGGTGGGACAGTTCATGAACGATCAGGTAATCTTGTACCCAGAGTGGTGCATGTATGATCCGCCAATCGACAGAAATATTTTTCCGTAAATTACAGGATCCCCATCTGGTTCTCATCTCTCGAATTGTTAGGCAATGATAAATAAGTCCCATTTTTTTAGCTTGTTCTTTCATGCGGGATCCGATTTGGGCGAGTGTGTATTCAACAATTTGCCTTTTGAATTCCCAGTAGTGGTCATTTTGATTTTTAGAAAAAACGAAATGGATATGAAATGGTTCATAGTCGAAGCAAACCATATTCGAGTCAGTTTCACTGGGGGTAAGCACAAATGGAATCCATTCTCCGAGCAGCATCACTTTATCTCCCGGATGTAACGGTTTAGGAATAAAAGGCGAAGGTGTATATTGTGTTTGTTTCTGAAATGATTTTAAAATCCAATTAGAATTAGAAAGAATGAACTTCTTAAGTATATCTATATCCGAGCAGCGCCTTAGAGGGAGAGTGGCGATAACGTGTCCTCCGCTCATCTTTAGCGAAAGGCGGATAGCTCTATAACTCTGGCGTACTTGAATGGGAATATCAACTCCTTGATTTTGATCAATAAGATGCAGGATTCCATCAGATTTTAACTGTTCATCGTTTAATTCCATATATTCGGGAAACTTTCAAGAGTAGATATGCAGTTGGAAATAAGGTTCAATAAGATATTCGGATATATTCCAATAATGAATGTCAGGATTAGAAGAGGGTAGGTACTTAGTTTTTCAACGATTGTAATAGGATCCAGTTCAATCGAAAGTTGTCGTTTGATAATGTAATGACTGATATCTGTTTTATTCTCAAAACAGAAGACTCTGTCACAAGTGATTAGCAGATAACATATCGTAATCAAAAGCCCTATCCCAAAAAAAATAGTCATAATAGGGAGTGAATGCCACATTCCCAGAAGGATATAGAGCAGTCCAATAAAATGCGAAAAAAGTGGCATTCCGGCTAAAATCGCTGCTCCCAAGATAAATACAAACATCCCTTGAGGCATTGTCTTGTAAAGATTCAAATATCGTAAAGTTTCAATATCGTATGTGCCTGTACGCCTATGAATTGATTCAATAATACCATAGAGCAGAGCAATGATGATTCCGTGCGAGAATGCCATAAAAATGGAGCCTTTCATGCCATTTATTGAGAAGGTCATCATGCCGATGAAGATAATGCCCATTTGCGAAATGCTGGCGCAGGTAATCAATTTTCTTAGATCTTTTTGTGACAAGGCAACCAATCCTGAAAAAATTACCCCTGTTCCGGCCAGAATTACAACCGGATATTTCCATCCTAATGCCCCATCCGGGAAAAGTCGTATGGAGATTTGATAGATGGCAAATATTCCTAATTTTACATTGATTCCTGTGATAAGTGCATAAATTCCTGTTTTTGAAGATGAAAGATATGCTTGCAGCCATGAATGGAATGGCCATATTCCTGCTAAAATCGCAAATCCCAAACAGCTGAGTGGAAATGCCCAATTCTGAAATGATTTAGGCAATCCGGCATTTGCGATTTCATACAAATCAAAAGTATTCTTTCCGGCTTGGATATAGGTGCAAAGAAAAACGATCGCGGTGACAATAGATGCCAGAAGGAAAGTCGCGGCTAGTTTAAATTTCAAATACTTTTCATAATGATCGGACTGGATGATAATCACATATTGTGAAATAAAAATGATTTGTAAAAAGACAAAAAATAAAAATAAATCGATACTTAAAAGCAGACCATATATTCCGCCCAAAAGGCATAAGTAGAAAGTATCGAAATTCCGTGGACGTTCATTTTGTTCCCAGAAGATTAATACGCCCGCCACAGATATGATCCCTGCAAGCAGAAGATAAATCTGGCGAATACCGTCAATTCCCAGCGTGAAATGAATTCCTAATGAAGAGACGCAGGTAAAATTTCTTATCACATGGCGGCAAGTGTCATCGGATGTGTAGGCAGAACAAATATGCAGACATGTAGTCAGCAGACATGCCAGACACACGCTGAAAGTGATCCATCGCGAAATATTTTTATTCTCTCTGCAAAATGCGAGCAGAAAGATCATTCCAATAAAAGGCAAATAGATGGTCCAGTCGATCATACCGTGGAACTCCTATGTCGGCAGAGTGTTCAATAATATCTTTGAAAATGGCTCGATCAATGTTCCCCAAGTCAATTCCGGATAGAAACATGAAATGAACATCAAGATAACAAAAGGAATGATAGGGAATATATCCAGTATGGTCATATCGGAAAAAGAACCATAATGCAGAGGATTACCTTTCCCCCCAAAAATTGCCTGGAGCATACTCAGCATCAAGTATGAGATCAGGAGATAAGTGACCCCGCAGGCAAGCGCGAATAAGGGTGAAAATGAGAAGATACCTTTGAACATAAAATACTGGCTTACGAATCCGCAGAGTCCGGGGATGCCCATCAATGAAAATATCCCAAGCATCATCAAGACTGCCAGTCGCGGCGTTGTTCTTCTCAAACTGCCGAATTCACTCAAAAGCAGTTTCCCTTGATATTTGTTTTCAAGAAATCCTACCGCGTAGAAGAAAATAGAAAAGATGATCGTATGATCATAGATCCGCAGCAAACCTCCATTCAGATTTTCCATTTGGTAGAGGCGAGCATTTGCGCTGGTTTCCGGGTATAAAGCAATGATACAGCAAAGAACACTGTATCCCAGATAGGCCATGGAAATATAGGTCAATATCCGCTTGATGTTTTGCTGAACCATTCCGACCCAGATGCAGAAAAGGATATTCACGTATGCCAGTGTCATCAAGAAGACAGAATACTCCTGTATCTGTTTTGTAAAGACGGGAAGAACGAATCCGGCGAAAACGAATATCCCTATCTTATTGACCAATGCGGCCAGCAGAAGTGTGATACTGACGGGTGCTTCAGTGTAGGTGACAGCGGCCCAGGAGTGGAACGGGATCATGGGAGTGATAATGAAAACACTTGCCACTAAAAGCCAGAAAGCCACACAAAAAACTGTCTCTGTAGAAACTCCCCAGAGCGTAATATTTTTCTCAAATGCTTCTGCCAGCTGTTGAGATTGACTCATGCTGATCAGCTCATCAAAATTAAATGTTCCGCTTCCCGTGTAGAGCAGTGTAAAAGCAAACAGCAGACAGAGCCCGGCCACTGTATGATAAATGAAAAAATGATAACTGGCCGACTCCTTGGAATTGGGACTCCAAAACCGGATAATGCCGTAAATGCAAATAAAAACCATCTGCAGAAAGACAAACCAGATAATGAAATTTTTAGCTGTCCAGATGCCGTAAAGTCCTCCCTGGATGACCAGCATCAACGCATAGAATGAATGCGCGTTTTGCAGTAAGGATGTCGCGAATAAGATTCCCAAGAGAACCGTAAGACTGCTTAGCAAAAGCAGCATGAATGAAATGCCGTTCAGTCCCAGAAAATAGGAAATGCCCAAATCCGGGAATAACTCTACTTTACAAACAAACTGCAGTGATTCGGAATTAGTGTCAAAGTCAGTGTACAGAAGAATCGTCAGCAAACTGGCCAGGAAAGAAAAAAAGAACGCAGCGTAACGGACTGTATAGCTGTTCAGTGTGCGCCATGCTGTAACAGTGACCGCACCCAGGAACGGGATCAAAATGATAATGCTCAGGATGAGAGAGTCCGGGATCATTTGCGGTAAAAATAGTTGAAAGTTAGAAAAACAATAACCAAAACGATAAACACCAGTATCCCCAGGCTCAGTGATTTATTTTTCCCCGGCAGTGCCGTTTTTATTCTGTGGATCAGTTTGAAACTGTGAATAGATATTTTGCCTAAAATATATTCATCTATAAAACTGAAAAACATTGCGGTGATCCTGATGGAATTGACACAGAAAAATCCCGTGTTTTGGAATACCTGCTCTTCAAACTTATTGGCTCGTTTGGCCAGGAGACGGTTAGTTTTTTGGATAGTGACCCGATAGAAATCATCGATCATCAAGTCATGCTTCAGGAGGTGATAAAAACTCTTTGGCAGTTTTTCAGACAATGGATCTGCGGAGCGGATCTTCTTTGGCTTATGATCCCAATAGAGTCTCCGGGCGCATTCCCATCCCGCGATGATCGCGGTCAAAGTCACACAGGAGAGCAGCAATCCGCTTATTGAATATCCAGACAAAGATTCCCCGATAAACGCACAAGAGGTGAACAGACTGACCAACAGCCATAGGATGGCGATGCCTGCCATCACGGTCATCACGCTTTTTATCAGGACAGAACTTTCCTGAGGTGCGTTTGTTTTTACCGATTCCTTGGGTGTTTTTTTATTTTGCTTCAGGTGGATTGTGCTTCCTACAGACCACCAGCCGGCCTCATCATTACTTTCCGGGCTATCCGGTGCGTCCGGTTCATCAGGTGCGTTCAATGCCGCTTTCAATTTATCCAGTTTATTTTCCTTTATTTTTAGGATTGGCATCCGGTATTTTCCCCTGAAAATATAATGGATCTGTCTGCCCTGGGAAAATCCCAGAAAGACCATTCCGGGCAAACCTAAAAGGAAAAGTATCCCCAGAAGCAGGGGAGAGACGTTTCCCCATTGAGTGGGATAACAGAAAATGAGCGCAGGTATCAGTGATGCCCCAATGCTTCCGCCGGTAAAGATATAGAAAGTCCACGGCATATATTCTCTCAAGCCGCCCATTTTTCGGATATCTCCGTCCCCGTTTTCAATTCCATGGATCAGCGAGCCCGCTCCCAGGTACAGCACCATTCTGAATAAGATCGTAAGAACAAAAATTACCACCGCGGATGTGATCCCTCCCAGACAAAGCACCAGCAGGATCATGCCGTATTGCGAAATAGTCACGCAAGACAGCATCCTGAAGACATCATTCTGCACACTGGCCAGCATCACTCCGGCCAGCAGCGTCAGGATTCCCACACTGAGGATCAGATATGTCGTGAATGTGCCGCTGTCGGGATCACTGATCGCGGTTTGCAGCAGGGGAGCGAGCCGGATGAGCACAAAGATCCCGGCGATACTGCTCGAAAACAGATGGATAAGCGTTACCGCCGGCCACGAGGCTTCCGATGTGTCCGGCATCCAGATATGCAGGGGAAACAGTGCCGATTTTGCCATTGCTCCGATCAGGAACAGCACCGCGATCCCGGCTCCGGCAGTCAGACTGCTGGAAAACAGTGGATGTCTCAGCGCGGAAAGCACGGATGCCTCGATACACCCGTTGCCGCCATCGTATAAGAGCATCGTGCTGGAATACTTTTGCAGCCAGCACATCCCCGCGATGAAGCAGGAGTCTCCAATACTGTTGAAAATGAATGCCTGCTTTCCCGTATCCAGGGCGGTGTTCTTGACATAATTGTATCCCATTAGCAGATAAGTCCCTACACATATCCATCCTCCGCATACCACGAACAGAAAGAGCGAATTCGAGAGAATGATCGTAAAACTTGCGCTGAGGAAGAACATCATCCGGCAGTAGAGTTTAGCCAGATTCTCCTTTTCCTTCAGATACGCCAGATTGAAAATAAAAACGCAAAATCCGGTCAAGGTGAACAGAGTCAGCATGATCGCGCTCAGCGGATCCAGCAGCAGTCCCAGCCGGAACGCGTTGTCTCCCATGTAGCCCCAGTTGAAATTCACATATTCCCGGGTGACCCCTCCAAATGAAGGATCAAGTGTCTGGATCAGCGCGGCCAGTGAGAAAATAAAAGCGCTTCCCATACAAGCAAGCGCGAAGATGTGTATCCCCTGGCGGTATTTCCTGGAATCCTCTGTCGGATTGGGGCAAAAAAATAAGATGACCGCTGCCATCAACGGTAACAGCGGTACTATCCATAAATGGGTACTGATCCAGGATGCTCCCAATTCCTTACCTTAATCCGATTCTGATGGATCTTTTTTATGAAACGGTTTTAAACCAACGGAATAGGCGATGTCGTCAAACTCCGCTTTGCTCACATTATCCAGAGTTTTTCCTCTCCGGGAGAGCTTTTCATTGATCTTGATTGCTTTTTCCGTCATCTCCTCATGTGTTTCCTGAGTGCCGCCGATGAGCCTGAAATTCTCACCCGTGGTGATCCGCTTATGACCGTCCGAGTCAAAAGCGATCCCCAAAAGCATGTTCCGCGAGGTTCTCTGGCCGTTTCTACCTGCCATATCCGCTTAGGCTACTTGCTTTTTTGTTCCTCGTCAAGGACGATCCCGTGTGTCTCAGCTGTCTCTCTTTTGCAATAAAAACTTTCCCTGTCTCATTCAATTTCTTAAACTGGCTCCGTTATGAGACGGTTCCAAAGTCTGGCGGTGGGCTCGCGCATATACGTCCGGGTCTGTTATTCGCTGTCTATCCTGTTTGTGCTGACGCTGTTCTGCGGTTGTTCCGGCACCAAAGGCTTTTTAGCGACCGATGACTTTGAGATGAGTGATGTCACTCTCCGCAAAAAACGCTATACCGAAGGCTTTTTAGACATGGTCATCACCCGCAAGGGGAGCATTTTCCCCTCATACAAGATCGAAAGCTGCCGTTTCACCCGTTCGGATATGAGCAGTATCGTTCTGGAGCGCAACAGCTCCTTTGCCGCCGATGACACCGTTACCATCCTGAGCCGTGACGGGGAGGAACTGGGCGCTTATAACATCCATTTTGTGGAAGAGGACACCAGTATGCTTGGCATCGTCACCGACGGGGGAGTGAAAGTCCGCGCCGCTACGGCCACAGCCCGCTTGGTCATTCCCTACACAGTCCAGACCAAATATGTCAAGATCGGCAGTAAGAAACTGCTCATTCCCGATACGGATAAATGATTCCTTATTCCTTGATTTGGAATTATTTGACATAAAAAGTCAAAAAAGTTTACCTTTTTGCTTACTTTCCCTTGAAAAACACCTCATCCGGGGCTATACTATCCCCGTTGTGAGGTTTTTGTGCTTTTTTACTTAAAGTGCAAAAAAGTGCGTTGAACCTCGTTTAACTAACTACGTAGAAAACAGTTATGACTAATAAAAAATACTGGACTAACATAACCGCGGGTGCTGTGTTTACAGCTCTTGTGGTTTCTGCTTCAGCTGCGGATCCGCAGCTTATGTTGGACTTCCAATTCAATGAAGGCCATGGTTTGACCTCGGCCAGCAGTGTTGGAAGTGCCGTTTTAACATTGGGACAGGCCGTTGATCTTTCTAATGATCCGAAGGGTTCCACAGATACTCCCTCCGGCGCGACCGGCGATCTTTCCGGCGAATTCAATGGAATTGGCTGGGGCTATGCCACATTTGATGAGGCTCCGATCGACCTGACCAAACCCGTTACCTGGGAAGCCTGGGTCAATGTTGATGCCGAACGTGTGGACAATTATGAAGAGTATTTCCGTATTGGCAATACCTTTAAGATGGGCGCGGATGCCGATCATTTCTTTGAAGTGACCCTTGCGGGTGTAGTAGATATTCCTTCTACTATCGTTCAGATGTCTGCCGGCGGTGGCTGGTCTCATGTGGCGGCCGTTTGGGAACCGGGTGTGGGTGTCACATTCTTCCAAGAGGGTGCTATGATGGACTTTGTGGAAGCCACTCAGCTTCCGAATGCTTATGGAAACAAAACTATCTCCATCGGTTCTAATAATAGCGGCGGTAACAACTTCAAAGGCAAGCTGGACCGCATGCGCATCTATAACAGAGCTTTGACCGATACAGAGCTCGATTCTGATCCGAGCAATCCGAAACCGATCGGCGATGCCGTTCTGGCGTGGGATTTCAATCAGGAAGCTCTTCCGTTTACCGGTGCCGGCTCCAAGGCGGTGGATATCACCAGCGGTTTGGGCATGATCGGTGACAGAACTCAGATCGCCTGGTCTGACAGCACTCCTGCCCGTGACGCGGATCCTGAGTTGCTGGGTGATTTCTCTGTTTTCGTTGATAACAAAGGTTCCGGTGATTATGCCAATAAATATGGTGTATTTGATTGTGATACTATTGACTTTGGTGATCCCGGTGCCGCGGACTTTGATGCCAGCTTCACTCTGGAAGCCTGGTTCAAAGGTTTGTCCAAGTCTGCTCTCAAGCAGGTCTTCTTCCAGACCTGGAGCAGCACGACCGGCAGATGCCCTCGTCTGGCCTTCGCGATCTATACGGATTTCACCGTTTACATCACCACGATGGGTGTGATGGATATCTACACCGGTGCGAAGATCCCTGAGGATGGCGGCTGGCATCATATCGCCTGCACATTCGATCAGAAGAATCAAAAGCTCATAACCTATGTGGATGGCAAGGTAGCTAGTGATAGTCCGAAAAACAATAATGCCAGTGGAGCTGCGCTCTCCAACTGGAATGTGAATTTCGCGACACAAGGTTCTGATTCCAACAAGGGTATGATCGGTGCGGAACACAGCGGTTACGCTCCTTTCACCGGTTATGTGGATCGTATGCGTTTCTGGAAAGGTGTCCTGACCAAAGATCAGCTGGACTACCAGCACTATGATGCTTATGTACCGGCGGAAGTCGTGGAAGATCCTCAAAATGTCTCAGTGCCGAGCAATCTGGGCGGCGCGAAAGTGACCCTTACTGCTAAAGCGGTGGGCTCTGATCCTCTGACCTATCAATGGTTCAGAAGTAATGGTGAACCTATCGAAGGCGCGACCTCTACGAGTCTCGATGTGATCGTGACTGAGGATACCATTGGTGGCTACTACATGGAAGCGACCAATGACACCGCTACCTCTCGCAGTAATCCGGCTGTCATCTCCTGGGGTGATCCGCTCTCAATCGGTTCCAAGCTGGTACTTGATTATCAGTTCACCGAAGGTCCCGGCAATTACACAACGGCCAGCTCTGTGGGCAATGTGAGTGCTGTGTTAGGTACGGAATATGATCCCGCGCATCATCCTTCCACCTCCGCGGATTCTCCGTCCGGAGCGGCTGGCGACAACGCGGTCGTGTTTGACGGAACGGGTTATCTCCGCGGCTGGACCGAGCAGCTGTACGACTTGACCCAACCGTTCACCATGGAAACCTGGGTCTATATTGATCCTGATTCCACAAAGGGTTATGAAGGTTTTGCGACATACGGTCAAACTCTGAAGATCGGCTGCACCAGTGATCACTACTTTGTCTTCACTATGTCTGGTGTTGAGGATGTTAAAAGCTCTATTCCGGTAGATCCCGTTAATGGTTGGCAGCATCTCGCCGCGGCTTGGACTCCGGGTGTGGGTGTGACCTTCTATTTCAATGGTATGGAATGGGAAACGATTGAAACGACTAATATGCCCAGAGCGGCTGCCAAAGAAGTCATAAACGGTGGAGAAGTCTATCGTATCACGGTTGGCGCCGAGGCTGGTGGCAACCCCACACAGGGTATGCTGGATCGCGTCCGCGTCCATCAGGCTGTCTTGACAGCTGATCAATTAGACAGCGACCCCGCGAATCCGAAACCGGTCAGAGCCGATACACTGTTTGCCTTTGACTTCAACAAGGAAACAGAAATGCCTTACAGCAGCACCACCACTCCGGTGATCGTGTTGAATGAAGATCCCGCTGAGGGCGCCGCTGAAGCAGCGACTGTCCAATGGAGCGAAGATTCTCCGAGCGGCAAAGAGGGCAATTACTCTCTCTATTTCAATGGTTCTCAGCAGGCGACTATGCCGGCCGATTATCTGCAGTTTGACCGTACTGATCCCAGCTTCACCGTTGAGGCTTGGGTGAAAGGTGAAAAACAGAGCAATCGTCAGATCCTCTTCGCCAACAATGGTCCGGGAGCTCGTTTCTCCTTCTCTATTGCCAGCGACTACAGCGTGTTTGCGACACTGTACGGTGTTGTGGATATTGGCTCTGGCGCGATGATCCCGCAGGACGGCAAGTGGCATCATATTGCTTTCTGCCATGACTACACTGATAAGATGCTGCTGTTCTATGTGGACGGTGCTCTGTCTGATTTCGGTAGCTATAGTGGAGCGATGGCCTTTGACGGTAACTGGTCTGATGCCTTTATCGGTTCTGAAGGCGGTAACTATTACAAAGGCAATCTGGCTCGTCTGCGTGTCCACACCGGTGTGCTGGATCCCAGAAATCTGGATTACTACAGCATTGACAGAAGAGTTGCTCCGGAAATCGTGAGCCTGAACATCCCCGCGGTCGTGGCCGGTGAAAAAGCCACCATGTCTGTGGAAGCGACAGGTTCTCAGCCGATGACCTATCAGTGGTTCTTAAATGGTGTGGCCATCGAAGGCGCGACCTCCAGAGAATACACGATCGAAGAAGCTACACTCGCTGACGCGGGTGCTTATACCGTGAAAGTGACCAATGACGAAGCGGGTGTGACCAGCGATCCTGAAACACTGGTTGTTTCCTCCGCTCCGGGTAGTCTGGTGAAGTTGGTTGACTTCCAGATGGATGAAAGAAGCGGCAACACAACTGCCAGCACTGTTGGCGGCGCCGTGGCGACATGGGATGCTGATCTTGTTCCTGTGATCCATAGTTCTGAGACTCCGTCCGGACTCCTGGGTGACTACAGCGTTGAATTTGCCGGTAAAGGTTACCTGATTGGTGACCTGGGCAATAATGATCTGCCTCTGGATAAAGGTTTCACCTGGGAATCCTGGGTGTACAGAGCTGTGGACGGTCAGGGTGACTATGAAGACTTCATCCGTATCGGCAACAGCATCAAAGTCGGTTTGAACACCGCCAAAGTGTTCCAGGGTACCTTCCTGGGTGTTGTTGACCTCAACTCGAATGCAACAATTGAAACCGGTGTATGGTATCATCTGGCCGTCGCATGGGAGCCGGGTGTGGGCGTTCACTTCTATGTGAATGGTGAAGATGCTGGAACAGTGGCAGATACACGTGCTCCTCGCGCTTTGCAGAATACCCTGATGACACTGGCCGCGGATAACGGCGGTGGCTGCAAGTTCTGGGGCAAACTGGATCGTACCCGCGTCCATCTGGGCGTGCTGACTGCTGAACAGTTAGATTGTGAAGCCGCGAATCCGAAACCGGTGACCGAAAACACGATCTTCGACTATCAGTTCAATGCGATCCTCACGGATGCTGATGGCGACGAGTACTTCGAAAGCAACGGCCAGGCTGATGTTGCTGAATACATCTATGGTGCTAAAGCTACGACCTGGACAGATGGTCCTTATGGTGTCTTCAATCTTGGAACCACATTAGTGGACTCCGCTCTGAAGTGCGCTGGTGCTCCGGCACTCTTCAATACAGACGGTATCGACTTCGGTGACACCACCGATCTGAGCTACTCTCTGGAAGCCTGGGTCAAGGACGTTCCGAAGAGCGCAAGCCGTCAGGTGTTCTTCATGGTACCCGGTAACGAAGCGGGAACCGCTCCGAGAGTTTCCTTCTCCGTGGGCGCAAATCACACCATCTTCAGCACCGCTCTGGGTGTTGTGGATTATGACTCCGGTGTTGAGATCCCGACTGATTCCGAATGGCATCATATCGTCTTGGCATTCAATATGAATGCTCAACTGGTCTCTATCTATCTGGATGGCCAGCTGGCTGCGGCTAAGAAATATACCTATGGTCTCAGCCTGAGTGCTAATAGCAACAATGGTAGTCTGGGTGCTGAATACAACGGCGGTTTGCCGTTCTATGGCACTGTGGATCGCGTCAAACTGTGGAAGGGTGTCCTGGGTCCTGAATCCATGGATTATCCTCCGGCAGAACCTCTGGCTCCGGTACCTCCTGTGGGTGACTTGGAACTGAGCTACAGCATCGAAGGTGCTGACCTGGTTCTCCGTTGGGCTGCTGAAACCGGCGCAAGCCTGGAAGTGGCTCCGACAGCCGACAGCGCCAACTGGACGATCCTCCAAGGCGAACTGGTAGGCGGTGCTTATCAGTGCAAAGTCCCGATGACTGAAGCCGCTGGTTTCTATCGTCTGGTCAAGTAATACACACAAAGTCCGCTTGAATGCGGACTTCTAAAACGATTGGCTGGTTTGGGAATTTTCCCAAACCGGCCAAACCGGGGAAGCCCCGGTAACAAATTTGATCAAATTAGAGCAAAGAAAATGCAACTATTGAAACAAAATAAAAAGAGCGGCTTCACACTGATCGAGCTGTTGGTCGTGATCGCGATTATCGCTATTCTGGCGGGAATGATCCTGCCGGCTTTGAGCAAAGCAAAAGCCAAGGCTCAGGGTATCAACTGCTTAAACAATCACAAACAGCTGGCGCTGGCTTGGAGACTTTACGCGGATGATAACAATGACCGTGTCTGCTATGCTTATAAGGATACTGAAGGCGGTACGGGTCAAGCCACTTATACATTGGGACAGTCCTTCATTGGCGGTTCCATGAATTATGATGGCGGCAATCCGTGCAACTACGAGATCACCAACAACATCACTCGCAGCCCTCTGTACTCTTATTCCAAGGCTCCGAATATTTGGCATTGCCCGGCGGATATGTCGATGGTCAATGTGACTGCCGGCCGTGAAAGAGGTGCCAAACGCCGTATTCGCAGTATGTCCATCAATAATTTTGTGGGTGGTCAGTTTACCGATGGTAGACAACATGCGGCCTGGAATGAGCAAGAAGTACAGATGTACGCGAAATTGAGCAGCATCCGTGTTCCGACGAGAACCTGGGTCATCCTGGATGAACGCGAAGACAGTATCAATGACTCCGTGTTCATTGTGGACATGACCAATATCAAAGATCCGAATTACTCCAGTTTCCTGGTTGTGGACTGGCCGGCCACTTATCATGGCAGCGCGGGCGGTTTCTCCTTCGCGGATGGTCACTCTGAGATCAAGAAATGGCAGGATTCCCGCACGACTCCTGCGATCAAGGCTGGTACCATGCTGGATTACAGCCAGTCGAGTCCGAACAATCCTGACGTGAAATGGATGCGTGAACGCACTGCTGAACCTATCAAGTAGGTAAGCGATGTTTTTCTAAGGACTTAGAAAAACAAATCAAGAGCGGGAGGTGAAAATCGTTTTCTCCTCCCGTTCGTTTCCAAAAGGACTTCGATGTGAAGTTGTTAAACTAATTGCTGGATCTCTGTGTGAAACGGTTTATTCACGGAGTTCAGCATTGACAGCCTCCCCAAAGGGTGATACTGTGAGGGAGGTTGTGGGTGCCCCGCTGAATCAAACGGGGTGCGAATGTGGGTCGGATGTTATGTTATTCCGACTTCTGTTTTTTAGTTAGAATGCTGAAAAAGGACAAGAAAGATGAATACAGAGTTAATTGCGGTTATTGATTATTGGGTGAGAGAGAAGGGGATAGAAAAATCGACCCTTCTGGCCGCAGTCCAGAATTGTCTTGCGGGTGCGGCGAAAAAGGCACTCGGTCCCACACGCGGATTACATTGTGAGATCAATCCTAAAACAGGTGCGATCAAGGCATTTGCAAAATTGGTGGTAGTAGAGAATGTAGAACTGCCGCGTGATCAGATATCCCTGGCCGAAGCCAGAAAGATCGATCCGAATGTCCAGTGTGGGGATGAAATAGATAAGGAAGTTACTCCCAGCAATTTCGGTAGAATTGCCGCACAGCATGCCAAACAGAATTTGATCCAGTTGATTCGCCGTATCGAAAAATCAAAGATCTACGCGGAATTTAAAGACCGGACAGGCGACATCGTGGATGGTACCGTTTCCCGTTTTGAAAAGGGTGATGTGGTCGTGGATCTGGGACGCTATGAGGCGCTGATGCCTTCCCGTGAGCGTGTTCCCAATGAAAATTACGAATCCAAAGAGCGTTTGCACTTTTATGTAAAGAGTGTAGAGAATCGCCAGAACGGCCCGGAGATCATTCTCTCCCGTGCCGATCCAAATTTTGTGTTGAGACTTTTTGAAATAGAGATCTCGGAGATCAAGGACAGCACCATCGAGGTGCGCGGCATAGCCCGTGAACCGGGCATCCGCACGAAGATCGCGGTCTATTCCCGTGATCCCAAAGTCGATCCGGTGGGAGCTTGTGTAGGGGTTCGTGGTCAGCGTGTGAAAAACATTGTCCGCGAGTTGAATAACGAAAAGATAGACATCATCAAATATGATGAAGACATCACCCGTTATGTCGAGAACGCCCTGGCTCCGGCCAAATTAACAAGCTATGAGGTGGATGCTGATAATAAATATATCCATGTCTGGACAACAGAAGATCAGCTTTCGCTGGCCATTGGCCGGCGCGGACAAAATGCCCGGCTGACCTCCCAGCTGACCGGCTGGAGAGTGGATATAGACGCGGAAGATCCGGAACCGTCCGGATTCGATACTCAGGTGGCCAACGCGATCTCGGATATATCGAGAGTTTCTGCCATCACCCCGGAACAGGCCGAACTGCTGGTTCGCTCAGGCTTTACCAGCTTGAACGCTATTCTGCAGGCGGATATTGCGGATCTGGAAGCGATCGAAGGGATCGGCTCTGCGGGTAAAAGTATCCTGGAAGCGGTCCGCGCGGAAGTGGGGCGTTCTGGTAACTAATTAAATAATAAAGAATAAGATAAGAGGATTTTTTAAGGCGGGTGGAATAAACCGAAGTAAATAGGGAAGTATGCCTGTTCGTATATATGATATAGCAAAAAGGTTGGGTATCCCCAACAAGGTGGTTCTGCAAAAAGCGAAAGAGCTTGGCATTAAGGAAGCAAGAGCCGCGTCTTGTTCATTGGACAAGATCACGGCTGAATTCCTGGAGCAGCAGCTCGCGCCTAAACCGGAACCGGCACCGGTGACGGAATCCGCGGCACCGGCTGTGGCAGAACCGGTAAAAGCAGACGAGAAACAGGTTGAAGAGAAACCTGCCGAGAAGGAAACTCCGAAAAAAGCGAAAGAGGCGAAACCAGAGCCAAAAGCGGAAGAGCCTGCGCCTGAGAAGCCGGCAGAAACTCCTTCTCAGCCCAAAGCAGAGGAGAAAACTCCTGCTCCTGTCGCAGAAAAACAGCCTCGTCCGGTGGAAAAAACTATCCGCGAGGAGGTTCCGGAATCTGTTATCAAAGAAGTGGAAAGCTTTGTTTCCAAGGGATTAGAAGAGCTGTCCGCCGAAACGGATGAAACTCCCAGATTTACCAGAGGAAGCAAGCGCGAAAGCGATTCTCAAAAGAAAACTCATTCCGAATCAGCCCCGGCTAAAGAGAATTTGCATCAAAAGTCCAAGGGGCAGAAGGAAGAGCATTCCGCTCCCGCCAAGCAGACCGCTAAACATCATGAGCAGGAACCGTCAGCTCCGCCGAAGCCTGCTCCTGTTTTCGGTCTGAAACCGATATGGAAGATCCCTCTGTCGGCGATCGGTAAACGCTTTGCGGATGAAAAAGCGGCCATAGAAGCTGCCGAGAATGCGAAAAAAGCCGCAGAAGAAGCGAAACAGGTCGAGCAGCCCAAGCTGGGACAGAAGATAGGCTTTATCCAGTTGCCTCAAAAACCGGCTCCGGCCCCAAAACAGCCTGAAAAACAAGCATCTAAAGGACGGGATAAGCGTGAAAAAGACAGAGACCACGGCAGGGATAAGGGACAGCGTCCCGGCCAGCAGCAGTCTCAGCAGCGTCCCGCCGCTCAACAACGTCCCGGCAGCCAGCAGCCTTCACCGCGTGCCGGCAGTTTTCAACAAAATCGCCAGCAGGGTGGTCGCCAGCAAGGTGAGAAAGACTTTGCCAAAGGCAGTCGTCCAAGCGGGAAACAGCAATTCCCTGATCGCAAAGCATCCGCTCCGCAGCAAGCGGCTCCGGTCGATTTGTCTGCCAAACTGCCAAGTCACGCGGAAGTTATTACCATGAAGGCTCCTGTAGTGGTTCGCCAGTTGGCGGAACTGCTCAATAGAAAGCCATTCCAGCTGATCGCGGATCTGATGGAACTGGGTGTTTTTGCCAATGTGAATCAAAGCATTGATGAAAACGCGGCTCGCAGGCTGTGTGCCAAACACGGTTTCCGTTTTGAACTGGAAAAACGTGAAAAAGGCGGCGCGTTGGTCAAAGGTGACCAAAAGAAGATAGAAATCGTTGATGAAGAGGATAAACCGGAAGATTTGAAGCCGCGTCCTCCCGTTGTTACCATCATGGGACATGTAGATCACGGCAAGACGACTCTTCTGGACGCGATCCGCAAATCTAATGTGGCTTCGGGAGAAGCCGGCGGTATCACTCAGCATATTGGTGCTTACACGATCTCGATCCCGCATCCGGAACGTAAAGGTGAACTTCAGCAAATCACGTTCTTGGATACTCCGGGGCATGAAGCCTTCAGTGCTATGCGCGCTCGCGGTGCGAATGTCACGGATATTGTTATTTTAGTCGTAGCGGCTAATGATGGTGTTATGCCTCAGACTGTTGAAGCGATAAGACACGCCCAGGCGGCCAAGGTTACCATCATCGTAGCAGTGAACAAGTGTGACCATCCGGCAGCCAACCCCTTGAAAGCCAGGCAACAACTTCAAGATTACGGCCTTTTGTGTGAGGAATGGGGCGGAGAAACTATTTTCGTCGATGTGTCGGCATTGACCAAGAAAGGTGTGGATGACCTCTTAGGAATGTTGGTCTTACAGGCGGAAATGCTGGAACTGAAAGCGAATCCGAACCGCAAGGCCAAAGGCAATGTGGTCGAGTCAGGATTGGCGCCCGGCGGTCCAACGGCTACTGTTTTAGTGCGTAAAGGCACATTGAAGTTGGGAGATGCCATTCTGTGTGGTGAGTTCTATGGAAAAGCACGCGCTCTTATCAACGAAGAAGGTCAACGTCTGAAGAAAGCGTCTCCTTCTGAAGCAGTTAAACTTTTGGGGCTGAATGGCGTGCCGGAAGCTGGAACAGAGTTTCAAGTGGTCGAGAATGAAAAAATCGCCAGAGAGATGGCAGAAGAACAGCGCCAGCGCAATCGCGACGAGGGCAATCGTGATAGGGAACGTCCAGTGACACTGGAAGGCTTCCTTGAAAACTTTGGAAATGATGTTGCCAAAGTTCTGAAGATCGTCGTAAAGGCGGATACGCAAGGTTCTGTAGAAGCTATCGTGGATGCGTTGAAGAAGATAGAATCCGAAAAGGTATCGTTGGAAATCATCCATAGCGCGGTGGGTACGATTACAGAAAGCGATGTCTTGTTAGCTTCTGCTTCAAAGGCGGTTGTGATTGGTTTCCACACAAGAGTGGATTCATCCGCGACGGAGGCCGCACGCAGGGAAGCTGTACAAATCAAGCTCTACTCTATCATTTATGAACTGATTGATCAGGTGCGTGACGCAATGGCTGGTCTGTTGGATCCTATTATCAATGAAGTTCCTCAAGGGCAAGCAGAAGTGCGTCAGGTGTTCAATCTCTCAAAAGCAGGCAGTGTTGCGGGCTGTATGGTCATTCAAGGCCATATTATCAAAGGCCGCTGCCGCGTGATCCGTGGAAAAGAGACTATCTTTGAAGGTTCATTCCAATCTCTGCGCCGTTTCCAGGATGAGGTGAATGAATTGAAGGCTGGTATGGAATGTGGTATTCGTATCGATGGTTTCCACGACTATAAAGAAGGGGATATTATTCAGTCTTATTCAATAGAGAAGATTGCCCAACAACTTTGATCAGATGCAGCAAAATCGTCGACAAGACCGTGTCCGAGAGTTGGTAAAACGGGCAGTAGGTGAAGTTATACGCAGAACATTTCCCGTACAGGAGGTAGGGGTTGTTTCAGTTACGGACGTGAGTATGTCCAATGATTTGCGTTCAGGCGTGGTTTTTCTGAGCATCTTTGGTAATAAGGAACAGAAAAACAAAGTTTTTCACACGATCTGTGAAAAAACAAAAATGATACAAATGCAATTAGCTCACGAGGTTATCCTCAAATATACACCGCAGATACGGTTCCAGTTGGATGAGTCGATCGATAGAGGAAACCGAGTGTTGGAGATATTAGATGAGATGGAAAAAGCGGGCATCATCCAATCTGATTCCAACATACATGATGAATAAAGAATCTGAAGAAATCAGTAAAATTCTCCGCATTTTAGAGGAAGCACAGACTGTATGCATTGTCGGACATGTCTCCCCGGATGGGGATTGCATCGGCTCGCAGTTGTCGCTGGGACTTTGCCTGAAACGTTTGGGGAAAACAGTGTCTTGCTGGAATGAAGATGAAATTCCTGACAAGTTGGCTTTCCTGGATGAAGAGAATATGATGCGCAAACCGAAAAACGGGTGCGCGTTTGATGTCGTTGTGGCCTTAGATTGTGCTAGTTTTCAAAGACTTGGCAGTGTGGGTGAAAAGATCACCAATCGCAAATATTTCATCAATATCGATCATCACGCAAGTAATACGCGGTATGGGGATATCAACTGGGTGATTGGAGATTCTGCGGCTACAGGAGAACTTATTTTTCAACTCATTCAAACCGCTGGTTGGGAAATTACTCCTGATATTGCTGATTGCTTGTTCATTGCTATATCTACAGATACCGGATCTTTCCAGTATAGCAGTACAACTCCTGAAACTTTTAGAATGGCGGCCAATCTTGTGGAATCAGGAGCCGATCTCGCAGATGTATGTGATGAGGTTTATCAGTCTTATCCCATTGCACGAGTTAAACTCCTTCGGCATGTTTTGAATAATTTCAAACTTACGGAAGAGAATAAGATCGCTTATTATTGGTTGAGATCCAGGGATTATTCAAGATGTGGGGCAGAACGAGAAGACGCTGAAGGGTTGATTGATCATGTTCGAGCGATTGAGCCTGTTATTGTTGCTGTCCAGTTTGAAGAACTGTCCGCAGATTTGATCCGTGTGAGTTTTCGTTCTAAAAATCCCTATCTGGATGTGGGAGAAGTAGCAAAAATCTTTAATGGTGGTGGACATAAAGCTGCCAGCGGTGCAACGATAGAAGGAACTCGTCTCAGTGTTCAGCGTCGAGTCGTCAAGGCTTTGAGGATGGCATTGTCTGATTTAAAGAAACGGAAAAAAGAGGAACCTTCCGCATGAGTCGAAAAACAGCATCCGCTGAAGATTTTGTTGACGGAATCATCCTTGTTGATAAGCCAACCGGCTGTACTTCTCATGATGTAGTATATACTGTTCGCAAGCATTTTAATCTGAGGAAGACTGGACATTGCGGGACACTTGATCCAGAGGCAAGTGGTTTATTGATATTGCTTTTGGGAAAGGGAACAAAACTGAGTGAACTGCTGATGGGAGAAGATAAAACTTATGAAGGCAGTTTTAAATTGGGGGAGACAACAGATTCTTATGATGCTGCGGGACAAATTATTTCAACAGCTCCTGTTCCAGCATTGACATTGGATGAGCTAAATCAATATGCCTCAAAGTTCAAAGGAGATCAGTTGCAGGTTCCTCCTATGGTTTCTGCTATTAAAGTCAATGGTGTTGCCTTACATAAATTAGCTCGTAAAGGGATTGAAGTCGAACGTAGGCCTCGTCTTATTTATATCTATCGTTATAAAATACTGAAATATGATGCTCCTTGCGGTGATTTTATATTATCATCAAGTAAAGGAGTTTATGTAAGAAGTGTTGTCCATGATATGGGGCAGATTATTGGTTGTGGAGCCCATCTAACGAGGTTGAGACGAACTGTTTCCGGTAAATTTAAGGTGTCTGATGCGATCCCTCTGGCAGAATTGAAATCACTTTCTAAGGAAGATTTCTTGAAACGAGTGATTCCATGTTCTGAAATTCATAAAATGTTGACCACAGAGATGAGGTAAAATGCGTTTTTTCCCCTTTCAATCTGCACAGGAAAAAGACGATTTTTCAGATAAAAAAGGATTTTGTGCAGCGATAGGTGTCTTCGATGGTATCCATAAAGGTCATCAAACAGTAATCAAACAGGTTTTAGAGGATGCTGATAAAATGGATGCCAAGCCTGTCGTGATCACTTTTGATCGGCATCCCGCATCTGTATTAGTTCCCGAAAAATCTCCTAAAATAATTTACCCACTGGAGCATAAATTGAAGTTATTTGAGCAGTATGGGATCGGAAATATTATGTTGATTCCATTTGACTTAAAGACGGCAAATCTGGAAGCAAGGGATTTTTACGGTATCATCCATTCTGCATTGTATCCTCTTAGAAGTATATGTGTAGGTGAAGGGTTTGTTTTTGCCAGGAATCGCAGTGGCAATGTTGAAAAATTAAGAGAATTGGCGAAAACTACATGTCGCACAGATGAATTTAAAACATTGGTAAGAGCAATTCCTCCTGTGCGTTATGCTGAGGAAAGAATCAGCAGTACACGGATAAGAGGGGAAATTTTTCAGGGAAAACTGGTATTAGCCACGGAAATGCTGGGGCGTGCTTATTCCATTGTGGCCAAAGTGATAAAGGGAGATCAACTTGGCAGGACGATTGGATTTCCTACGGCCAATTTGAACATTCAAGGAAGAGCAATTCCTCCTTGTGGTGTGTATGGGGCATCCGTTTTAATTGATGGACAAAAATTTGCAGGTGCTTTAAATATCGGTTTCCGTCCCACTGTAGCAAAAGTTGAACCAGAACTTCGGGCTGAGGTTCATATTTCAAATTTTGATGAAGACATCTATGAAAAAAACATTGAAGTCATTCCTTTAGAAAAAATTAGGGACGAACAAAAGTTTCCTTCATTAAATATTCTTAAAAAACAACTTCAAGATGATACAAAGAAATGTGAATCCATTTTCTTTCGTTTGAATTCTCAATTGGAGAATTGAGGATGAGAGAGTAATTGTTTCCAGCTGTCTTGAGTAAGAGGTTGTTGAATGTATTTTGGAGTATGAAGTGGTTCTGCGCTGTTTGATCTTTGTACTCTCCCAAGCCATTCTTTGCTCAAAGGCTTTGAAAGTATATCCAATTTATTAGAGGCAATTGTTGTTTCTTCTTTTTCTCCAGTAGCAGCGCCTTTTCCAACATAAAATCCCGCTAAAAGCAAAGTCACTCTTAAGAGTGTTGCCCTTGAATAGCTAACAAGGATACATGAGGCAGAATTATTAAGAAGTCTATACAATTTTTTGAAAATATCCAGCGTGTACAGATCCGGGTTTTTTTTAGG
>JAEEGG010005576.1_pt1 | contig 29774 bp, 22 predicted proteins | sample 9134161 | NCBI WGS metagenome assembly JAEEGG01 (sample SAMN16246543, study PRJNA631951) | gut metagenome | biome: gut microbiome; feature: rumen; material: CR-attached | host: Bos | place: Iran: Karaj | collected 2018-10
AATGCCTGGTCTAATGGACCGTATGATCAAGGAGGATTTCGATGGCTACGTAATGCCTGGCTTCTTTGTTGGAACGGTTGTTGATCGTATTGAAGATGTTTTGAGCCGTGGCAAAAAGGTTTATTTGCTAAATTGTGACATCAATGATAAAGAACATCGAAATGCGATTTTCCAGATGGATACGGCAGATTCTGCAGTTCTCGCATCGAAAATTATGCTGAATGCACTGAATCGAAAGGGCAAGATTTTGATCTTAGAAGGTAGCAGAGAAGTTACCTCAAACGTCATTAACAGCGATACTTTCCAGGATTGCATGGAAAGCCACAAGAAGATTAAGATCGATACGATTCCCGGAACGCTTGAGGCGGGAGAAATTTACCGTCAGGTCAAAGAGTATTTAGCGGAAAATCCTGATACAAATGGCATTTATGTATTAACGGGCCATCCCGCACAGGTCGCAAGAGCCGTTGAGGAAAGCGGGCTAAAAGTGAAGCTTGTGGTTTACGATCATTCTCAGGAGGTATTCCAATACATCAAGAAAGGCATTATTGTCGCGGCGATTGGTCAGGATCCCTTTGGTCAGGGGCATGATCCCGTGATCTGGATGTATAATTCCATCGTGACTGGTGAACCGCTTCCTACGGAATACATGAAGTGCAGATCGAACGTCGTAGATAAAACAAATGTTGACAATCTGTTGGAAGTATAAGAGAATAAGATATTAGTTCACAGCCCTCTGTGAAAGCAGAGGGCTGTTTTTCCGCGTTGCGACGACGGCTGCTGCGAAGCAGACGGTTTTATATGTGATAGAGGAAGGAAATTGGGTAGCCGGATTTTATGAGTGAACAAGGAAGGAAACCAAGCATATGGCGAAATATGAGATTTTGAAAACGGAAGGTCGGGCGAAGCGTGCGCAGTTTGAAACAATACATGGTACGATTCAAACGCCAGTATTTATGAATGTCGGGACGGTGGCAGCGATCAAGGGAGCCGTATCCACGGAGGATTTGGAGGGCATTGGAACGCAGGTGCAGCTCTCGAACACCTATCATCTTCACGTAAGGCCCGGTGATAAGATCGTAAAGCAGCTTGGAGGGCTTCATAAGTTTATGAGCTGGAACAAGCCGATTCTTACGGATTCTGGCGGATTTCAGGTGTTTTCCCTTGCCGGACTTCGGAAAATAAAGGAAGAGGGCGTTTTTTTCAATTCTCATATTGACGGTCACAAGATTTTTATGGGACCAGAGGAGAGCATGCAGATTCAGTCCAATTTGGGCTCTACGATTGCCATGGCCTTTGATGAATGTCCTTCCAGTAAGGCAGATCGGCCTTACGTACAGGCTTCCGTTGACCGAACGACGAGGTGGCTGGAGCGGTGTAAAAAGGAAATGGCGCGTCTGAATACGCTTGAAGATACCGTGAATCCATCGCAGCTTCTTTTTGGCATCAATCAGGGTGCTATTTTTGACGACATTCGTATAGAGCATGCAAAAAGGATTTCCGAGTTTGAGCTGGACGGGTATGCCGTTGGCGGTTTGGCCGTTGGAGAGAGTCATGAGGAAATGTATCATGTCCTCGAGGAGGTTGTTCCGTATCTGCCAAAGGATAAGCCGACCTATCTGATGGGCGTCGGGACTCCGGCAAACATTCTCGAGGGCGTGGAACGAGGCATTGACTTCTTTGATTGTGTTTATCCGACTAGAAATGGACGCCATGGACATCTCTATACGAATCATGGAAAGATCAACCTGTTCAATGCAAAGTATGAATTGGATGGCAGACCGATCGAGGAAGGGTGCCCATGCCCGACCTGTAGAAGATACAGCCGTGCTTACGTAAGGCATCTGCTGAAGGCGAAGGAGATGCTCGGCATGAGAATGTGCGTCATTCATAATTTGTATTTTTATAATCGAATGATGGAGGAGATCAGGGACAGCCTGGATAGGGGTGAGTTTTCTGCTTATAAGAAACAAAAGCTTGAAAATATGGCTACGCCTCTTGATTGATATAATTTTGGGTTGACTAATTCTTGTATTGTGTGTATGATTATGAGTGTTTGAAGAATTGAAATGACACGGATGGAGGATTTTTCTATGTTATTATTGACTGAGAGTGCTGACATGGCTTCTGCATGGGGCGGACTTGGCAGTATGATTATCGTTTATGGTTTGTTTTTTGTGGCTCTTTGGTTTTTCTTGCTAAGACCGCAGAGCAAGGAGAGAAAGCGTGTTGCTGGTATGCTCGCAAACCTTGAGGTTGGCGACTGCGTTATGACAACTTCCGGATTTTATGGTATTATTATTGACATTACGGATGATACGGTCATTGTTGAGTTCGGTAACAATAAGAATTGCCGTATCCCCATGGACAAGTCTGCGATCAGCAAGGTTGAGAAGGCAAACGAATAATGATGCAATTTAAGATAGGCAGTGCTTTTGGGCATTGCCTATTTTTTTGTTGAAAAAATTTTGGAAATAAGGTATGATATATTGATAGTCGTGGACGTATTTTTGCATAAACATACAAAATATAGTACAAGGACTGGAAACTAGTAGGATAAAGGAGATAGACGGATGGATTTACGGATTACCTGTATCCCCGGTGACGGCATAGGTCCTGAAATTGTTGCCGAGGCAAAGAAGGTTTTGGACAAGGTGGCTGAAAAATATGGTCATCAAATGAAGTATACGGATATTTTAATGGGCGGCGCCTCCATTGATGCTTATGGCGTGCCTCTGACGGATGAGGCGATTGCAACCGCCAAGGCTGCAGATGCCGTGCTGATGGGATCCATTGGCGGAAATACCACGACGTCTCCTTGGTATAAGCTTCCTCCGAATCTTCGCCCTGAGGCAGGGCTTTTGAAGATTCGTAAGGCATTGAATTTATTTGCAAATCTTCGCCCTGCCTATTTATATGAAGAGCTTGCCGGTGCATGTCCCTTGAAGGAAGAGATTAGCAGTCAGGGTTTTGACATGCTGATCATGAGAGAGCTGACCGGTGGGTTATACTTCGGTGAGCGCAAAACGATCGAAGAAAATGGCGTGATGAAGGCAATTGACACTCTGACCTATGATGAGAACGAGATTCGCCGTATTGCAATCAAGGGCTTTGATGTGGCAATGAAGCGTCGCAAGAAGGTAACGAGCGTTGACAAGGCAAATGTTTTGGATTCCTCCAGACTTTGGAGAAAGGTTGTGGAAGAGGTCGCTAAAGACTATCCTGAGGTGACCTTGGAGCATATGTTGGTTGATAATTGTGCCATGCAGCTGGTCAAGGATCCGGCGCAGTTTGACGTCATCCTCACGGAGAATATGTTTGGAGATATTCTTTCTGACGAGGCAAGCATGGTGACGGGATCCATCGGAATGCTTTCCAGTGCAAGCCTAAATGATACGAAGTTTGGCCTGTATGAGCCGAGTCATGGTTCTGCACCTGACATCGCAGGACTGGACGTGGCTAATCCGATCGCAACGATTCTTAGCGCTTCCATGATGCTGAGATACAGCTTTGACCTTGACAAGGAGGCTGACGCCATTGATGCGGCCGTTAAGAAGGTGCTGCAGGACGGCTTCCGAACTGGTGACATTATGTCTGAGGGCTGTACCAAGGTTGGCTGTAAAAAAATGGGCGACCTCATCGCCGAACGAATTTAATGAGGAGCGCCGAAGGCATGGAATTAAGACTTTCCTTTGCAGGAAAGGTTGGAATAACGAAAGGAGAAGAGAAAAACATGAGAAGTGATTCCGTAAAGGTTGGAAATGCGCAGGCACCGCACAGAAGCCTGTTTAATGCACTTGGTTATACTGAAGAGGAGAGAAACCGCCCTTTGATTGGCGTGGTTTGTTCTTATAATGAAATTGTTCCCGGCCACATGAATCTGGATAAGATCGCAGAAGCCGTAAAGATGGGCGTTGCGATGGCAGGCGGTACTCCCATTATGTTCCCTGCAATTGCCGTTTGTGACGGTATTGCCATGGGACATGTTGGCATGAAGTATTCCTTGGTAACCCGTGACCTGATCGCTGACAGCACCGAGTGCATGGCTCTGGCGCATGGCTTTGACGGTCTGGTTTGCATCCCGAACTGTGACAAGAACGTGCCTGGCCTTTTGATGGCTGCGGCTAGACTTAACATTCCCACGATCTTTGTTTCCGGTGGCCCCATGCTGGCTGGTCATATTCATGGAAAGAAGAGAAGCCTTTCCTCAATCTTTGAGGCAGTAGGGAGCGTGGAAGCTGGCACGATGACGCAGGAAGAGCTTTGCCTGTATGAGGAGAAGGTATGTCCTACCTGTGGTTCCTGTTCTGGTATGTATACCGCGAACTCCATGAACTGTCTGACGGAGGCAATTGGTATGGGACTTCGCGGAAATGGTACGATTCCTGCCGTTTATTCTGAGAGAATTCGTCTGGCTAAGCATGCCGGCATGAAGATCATGGAGCTCGTAGAGAAGGATATTAAGCCTCGCGACATTATGACGAAGGATGCCTTCCTGAATGCTCTTACCGTTGACATGGCACTCGGCTGCTCCACGAACACCATGCTTCACATTCCTGCAATTGCAAGAGAAGCTGGCGTAGATCTGAACCTTGACGTGGCAAATGAGCTTTCCGCAAAGACCCCGAATCTTTGCCACCTTGCACCTGCTGGCCCTACCTACATGGAGGATCTGAACGAGGCCGGCGGCGTATACGCAGTTATGAACGAGCTGACAAAGAAGAATCTGCTCAATCTTGACTGCATGACCGTCAATGGAACGACCATTGGCGAGAACATCAAGAATTGCATCAACAAGGATCCTGAGGTCATTCGTCCCGTGGAGAATCCTTATTCTGAGACGGGCGGAATTGCCGTACTGAAGGGCAACCTTGCACCTGACAGCGGCGTTGTAAAGCGTTCCGCAGTTGTTCCTGAGATGATGGTACATGAAGGTCCCGCTAGAGTCTTTGACTGTGAAGAGGATGCAATCGCAGCCATCAAGGGCGGAAAGATCGTTCCCGGCGACGTTGTTGTCATTCGTTATGAAGGCCCGAAGGGTGGCCCTGGAATGAGAGAGATGCTCAATCCTACCTCCGCAATTGCAGGCATGGGACTTGGCTCCTCCGTTGCACTGATCACGGACGGACGCTTCTCCGGTGCATCCAGAGGCGCTTCCATTGGACACGTATCCCCTGAGGCAGCCGTTGGCGGACCGATCGCTCTGGTAGAAGAAGGCGACGTCATTCGCATCGACATTCCTGCAAACAAACTTGACGTCCTTGTTTCTGATGAAGTTTTAGCAGAGCGTCGCGCAAAATGGCAGCCTCGTGAACCCAAGGTAACAACCGGCTACCTTAGCCGTTATCGTGAACTCGTTACCAGCGGCAACCGCGGCGCCGTATTGGAAGTACCAAACAAATAAAATAGTAATTAAAAAATGTCGAGTTTTATTTGTTAAAGAATCATGATTTAAAAAGCTCGAGGGGGAGACGCGACGCCCCTCAATCAGGCTTGTGTCCCAAGCGTCGGTACTTAGGCCTCTTATCGCAAAATAAAGCGGAACGCTTTAGTTTGCGAGAGGCCTTAGTATCCGATACGCTGGACCCAGAGTGCGAACGTGCCTGATGAGGAGCGTCGTGTCGAACCCCAAGCCCTTCAATAAACGATAAAAAGGAGACACGAAAATGCAGTTGAATGGTTCAGAAATTGTTGTGGCATGTTTGAAGGAACAGGGCGTGGATACCGTCTTTGGTTATCCCGGCGGAACCATCCTCAATGTGTATGATGCTTTATATAAGCATAGTGATGAAATTCGTCATGTCCTGACGAGCCATGAGCAGGGCGCGGCTCATGCAGCAGACGGCTATGCGCGTGCGACTGGCAAGGTTGGCGTTTGCCTTGCAACAAGCGGCCCTGGCGCTACAAACCTTGTAACCGGTATCGCAACGGCTTACATGGATTCCGTTCCGTTGGTGGCCATTACAGCAAACGTTGCACTTCCCATGCTGGGAAAGGATACCTTCCAGGAGGTCGACATTGCCGGCGTGACCATGCCGATCACAAAGCACAATTATATTGTTAAAAAGGTAGAAGATCTTGCCCTCACCATCAGAAAGGCTTTCTACATTGCAAAGTCCGGTCGCCCCGGCCCTGTTCTTGTGGATATCACCAAGGACGTGACAGCTGCAACCTGCGAATATGAGCCTGAAATTCCGAGAGCCTATGTTCCTAAGACCTGCTATGAAGAGGCTGAAATGGATAAGGCGCTTGAATATATCAAGAATGCGAAGAAGCCCTTTATTTATGTCGGAGGCGGCACGGTTATTTCCGGTGCTTCCAAGGAGGTTGCTGAGCTTGCAGATTTGATCGATGCACCTGTATGTGATACCTTGATGGGCAAGGGTGCCTTTGATGGCTACAGTGATCGTTATACGGGCATGATCGGTATGCACGGAACCAAGGCTTCCAACCTTGGCGTCAGTGAGTGTGATCTGTTGATTGCCTTGGGCGCAAGATTTTCTGATCGCGTGACAGGTAATCCGAAGCGTTTTGCAGAGAATGCAAAAATCATTCATATCGACATCGATACGGCTGAAATCAATAAAAATATCCGCGTGAATGCGTCCCTGATCGGTGATTTGAAGCTTGTTTTGCAGGATCTGAATGCAAAGCTTGAGAAACAGGATCATTCCGAGTGGATGGCTCACGTAAAGGAGCTTAAGGAAAAGTTCCCGATGAAGTATGAGAAGGATGCGCTTTCTTGTCCTTACGTGATCGAGGAGCTTGACAGAATTACGAAGGGTGAGGCAATCGTTACGACGGACGTTGGTCAGCATCAGATGTGGGCGGCTCAGTATTATAAATATACGCAGCCTCGTACCTTCCTGTCATCAGGTGGTCTTGGTACCATGGGCTATGGCCTTGGCGCATGTATCGGCGCACAGGTGGGACAGCCTGACAAGATTTGCGTTAATATAGCAGGAGACGGGTGTTTCCGCATGAACATGAATGAGCTTGCGACGGCCAGCCGTTATAATATTCCGATCATCGAGATTGTAATCAACAACCATGTTCTTGGTATGGTACGTCAGTGGCAGACGCTGTTCTATGGAAAGCGTTATTCTCAGACTGTTTTGAATGACAAGGTGGACTTCTGTAAGGTGGCAGAGGGACTTGGCTGCGAGGCCATTCGCGTGACGACCAAGGAAGAGGTGGCACCTGCCATTGAGAAAGCAATTGCTATGAAGGCTCCTGTTTTGATTGAGGTATTGATTCCTGAGGATGACAAGGTATTCCCGATGGTTCCCGCTGGTGCACCTATCAGTGAGGTATTTGACGGAGATGATTTGAAGAAGAAGTCTCAGAACTAACGCTTTGAACGCCTCGTTAAGGATTTGCGTAAGGCAAAGCTTAGCCATGCGCAGTAAAGTACAAGGAGTGCCATGAAGAAAAAGTGGGTTTTTGTATTAACGGGTTGTATCGTATCCATTGGTCTTCTTACGGGCATGGGATATGTTGGCGCGACGGACTATTTCAAGGATAAATATGCGCCAAATACCTGGGTAAATGGCGTGTATTGCACAGGAAGAACGCCGGAAGAAATCAATCAGGAATTGTTGCAGGGTTTAGAAGCGCCTTCCGTGACCGTAACGGACGTGGATGGCAAGCAATATTCCTTTGATTTGGCGGATGCCGGATTATCCTATGATTATTCTGCGAGCTTAAATGCCTATCAAAAGCATCAATTGAATAATGGATGGACCAGCATGCTTTGGCAACGGAATCAAATTGCCACGGGCGAAGCTGCGTTCAATTATGATGAATCGAGGCTGTATGAGTGGTGGCAAGAGCTTCCTTTTGTCAAGGCGGAAGAGACAAAGCCCGTTTTAGAAATGAAGCTCGAGGATCAGGGATATGTTCTTTACAGCACGCTGGAAAATCATTTGAACGTAGAACAGGCGTTAACCGAACTGGTCAGTGCCATCAATGAAAGGCAGACAGAGTTTTCCCTTGCGGATTCTAATTGCTATTTTGATTACGACATGAATTCGGAACAGGAAAAGACCTATCAAACCTGGTTAGAACTAAAGGATCTGGAGGAATGCGGTTTGACCTATGACATGGGTGCGGAGAAAATTGTTTTTGACGAAGCACTGATGAGTAAACTGATTGCGAAGGATTCGAAGGGAAATCCATTAAAAAACGAAAAGGGTTCCTATTATTATGATCTCGAGGCGGCTGATGCCTTTATGGAAGACCTTTGCGAGAAATATCATACCTATGGCGTGGAGAGACCGTTTCAGACAAGTCGTGAAAGCGGCGACGTCGTGATGGTAAAGCCTGGTAACTTTGGAACGGAGATTGACGTTTCTGCCGAGAAGGAGTTTTTGCGAGAGATACTGAGCAGTCCAAGGCTTCGAAAGCAAAAGACGAATCACGTTCCAACCTATTTGCATGAGACGTTGGTGCATGGATTGGATGATACTGGCGGTACTTACATAGAGGTTGATAAGCTGGAGCAGAAGATTTATTATTATCAGGATGGAAAGCTGATGGTGACCTCCGGAGTCGTAACGGGAAATCTTAGAACGAGACATGATACCTACGAGGGTGCCTTTTACATTCAGGCAAAATATAAGAATAGGGTTTTACGCGGCCCCGGATATGCCTCTTTTGTAAGACGCTGGATGCCGATTTATAAGGCGATCGGACTTCATGACGCAAACTGGCGTAAGGAATCGGAATTTGGCGGCGAAACCTATAAAAGAAACGGCTCCCATGGCTGTGTCAATATGCCGGATGAGACCACGGACATCATTTTTGATCATGCTGAAATCGGAACTCCTGTTTTCATTTTTCAGTAATATCATGCAACAAGGATGTTTTTAGAGCTTACTTTTTTATGATATTATGCAAAAAAGCGTTTCCAGAACGTGCTTTTTCATTTTGCGTAAGGTTTCGTGGGATTTTTATTGTTTGATAAGAATGAATGGTAATTTTTTAACGATTTAATGATTTAAAGTATTGACTTTATGACAAAGAAAGAATATTCTATTAACTGATACGTATTCTTAAAAAAGAAATGATGATAAAATTTTACGTAGAAGTAGGAGGAAGAAAGTTATGGCAAGAGTGTACAATTTCTCGGCAGGTCCTGCAGTTCTGCCTGAGGAGGTATTGAAGGAAGCTGCTGACGAGATGCTTGATTACAAGGGAACCGGCATGTCCGTTATGGAGATGAGCCATCGTTCCAAAGCTTATCAGGCAATCATCGATGAGGCAGAGGCTGACCTTCGCGAGTTGATGAACATCCCTGAGAATTATAAGGTGCTGTTCCTTCAGGGCGGTGCAAGCCAGCAGTTCGCAATGATCCCCATGAACCTGATGAAGAATAAGGTTGCTGACTATATTGTAACCGGTCAGTGGGCTAAGAAGGCTTATCAGGAGGCTCAGCTTTATGGTAAGGCAAACAAGATCGCATCCTCTGAGGATAAGACCTTCTCTTACATTCCTGATTGTTCTGACCTTCCTATCAGCGAGGACGCAGACTATGTATACATCTGCGAGAACAATACCATTTACGGAACAAAGTTTAAGACTCTGCCTAACACGAAGGGCAAGACCCTTGTTGCAGACGTATCCAGCTGTTTCCTTTCCGAGCCTGTTGACGTAACCAAGTATGGTGTCATCTACGGCGGCGTTCAGAAGAACATTGGACCTGCAGGCGTTGTCATCGTGATCATCCGTGAGGATTTAATCACTGAGGATACCCTTCCCGGAACTCCTACCATGTTAAAGTATAAGATTCATGCAGATAATGGCAGCATGTACAATACTCCTCCTGCATATGGTATTTATATCTGCGGCAAGGTATTCAAGTGGATCAAGAAGATGGGTGGCCTGACCGCAATGAAGGAGCGCAACGAGGCTAAGGCAAAAGTTCTGTATGATTTCCTGGATAGCAGCAAGCTTTTCAAGGGCACGGTTCGCAAGGAAGACAGATCCCTGATGAATGTTCCTTTTGTTACTGGTAACGAGGAGCTTGACGCAAAGTTTGTTAAGGAAGCAACTGCTGCAGGCTTTGTAAACCTCAAGGGTCACAGAACCGTTGGCGGCATGAGAGCATCCATCTACAATGCAATGCCTATCGAGGGCGTACAGAAGCTCGTAGAGTTTATGAAGAAGTTTGAAGAGGAGAATGCATAATGAAAATCCATTGCTTAAATCCCATTGCCCAGGTAGGGCTTAAGAATTTTTCTTCTGCGTATGAGATGACGCAGAACATTAATGAAGCAGAGGGCATCCTTGTAAGAAGTGCCTCCATGCATGAGATGGAGCTTCCTGACAGCCTTCTTGCCGTTGCAAGAGCTGGTGCCGGTACCAACAACATTCCTCTGGATAAGTGTGCAGAGAAGGGTATTGTTGTTTTCAACACCCCCGGTGCAAACGCTAACGGCGTAAAAGAGCTTGTAATTGCAGGCATGCTGCTTGCTGCAAGAGACGTTATTGGCGGTATTGATTGGGTGAAGGCAAATAAGGATGACGCTAACATCGCAAAGACCGCGGAGAAGGAGAAGAAGAACTTCGCCGGAACTGAGCTGATGGGTAAGAAGCTTGGCGTTATCGGCCTTGGCGCCATCGGCGCAAAGGTTGCGAACACCGCAATCAGTCTTGGCATGGAAGTTTACGGCTATGACCCTTACCTTTCCGTAAATGCTGCATGGCAGCTTTCCAGATCCGTAAAGCATGTTATCAACGTTGATGATATTTATGCGGATTGCGATTACATCACCATTCACGTTCCCCTGCTTGACTCCACCAAGGGAAGCATCAACCGTGAAGCCATTGCAAAGATGAAGAATGGCGTTGTCATTCTGAACTTTGCAAGAGACCTGCTTTGCAATGAGGCAGACGTGCTCGAAGGCATCAAGAATGGCAAGATCGCTCGTTACGTATCTGATTTCCCGAATGCTACGACCGCTGGTCAGCCTGGTTGCATCGTGATCCCTCACCTTGGCGCAAGCACTGAGGAGAGCGAAGATAACTGTGCGATCATGGCAGTACAGGAAATTACCGATTACCTTGAGAATGGTAATATCCGCAACAGCGTAAACTATCCTGCATGTGACATGGGCGTTTGTTCCGCTGCCGGCCGTATCGCCATCTTCCACAAGAACATCGCGAACATGATCACAAAGTTTACTGGCGCATTTGGCGAGAAGAACATCAACATCACCAACATGACGAACAAGTCTCGCGGAGATTATGCTTACACCATGTGCGACGTAGAAGCACCCGTACCTGCAGACATTGTTAAGAGCCTTGAGGCGATTGATGGCGTATTCCGCGTACGTATCGTAAAATAAACCCTAAAGTTTTCAAAAGCCCTCCCTTAAACGGGGAGGGCCTTTTTACTAACGAAGGACGGCGGGTGAGCATTGAAATGGCACGGACAGCACTAAGCTCACCTTCGGATCTCATTCAAAGCCCCTTGTTCGATTTCAAATCTCACGCGGGGCTTTTCAATCCTTGGTTCGCTAAGTGCTGCCGGCTAATTATTTCAATGCTCCACCCGCCGTCCTTCGTTTTGGTAATCAGAAGAAAAAAGCTCTCCCAAATTTGGGAGAGCAGATGAGAACATGTTTAGTCGCGATATAAGAGGGGCATTTCGCCGCCCATGTTGAGGTCTTTTAATTGATCCTGGAGCTTTTGGTCTGATGCAACGGATGCTTCGCTCTGGATGTCCATGTATAAAATAAACAAATCCTCTAAAGACATCCCTTTTTCTGTTGCGATTTCCTGCATGATTGGCTTTAATTTCTCTAATTGCATGGAAACGGGGACTTTTTGGGGATCTATATCGCCCAAAACATTCTCTGCGTACTTGTTAATTCGATTCAGAATGATTCTATTTTCCTCTGTCATGACTTCCTCCAACCTTTCCTTTACCTTTTATCGAAAGCTCGCTGCTTCGCAGCTTTTTTGGCTTTCTGCTTTGCAGCCGCTTGTTTTTCTATCGCATGTTCTTTTGTAATAAACTCGAAAGCTCGCTGCTTCGCAGCTTTCTTGATTTGCTTCGCAAATCTGCTTTCTCGTTAAAACATGCTTGAAAAACAAATGTCTGCTTCGCAACCGCTTGTTTTTCTATCGCATGTTTTATATTATCATAAAAAGTGTGTTGTGCATAGTCTGTTTTTTTGGTATAATGGTTTGAGTAATTGTGAAGAAATATTATGTGAAAAAAGGAGAATCATTATGGCTGAAGTGAGACCTTTTCGGGCATTTCGTCCCGCACCTGGCAGGGAGAAGGAAATTGCCGCACTTCCTTATGACGTGTACAATCGTCAGGAGGCTTGTGAGGAAGTAAAAAAGAACCCGGGATCATTTCTTGCGATCGACAGGGCTGAGACGCAGTTTGGACCTGAGGTAGACACTTATGCGCCAGAAGTTTATCAGAAGGCAAAAAGCATGCTCCGCGGTTGGATTTCCGAGGGGAGATTTGTTCAAGAGGATAAGCCCTGCTATTATCTGTATGAGCAGGTCATGGACGGAAGAAGCCAGACGGGTATTGTTGCCTGCGCATCCATTGATGATTATCAAAACAATATCATAAAAAAGCATGAAAACACTCGTGCTGACAAGGAACAGGACAGAATTAACCACGTTGACGTTTGTAACATGCAGACAGGTCCAATTTTTCTGGCATATCGTGCCGGTGGTAAGCTTCGGGAAATCATAGCGGAAGAGAAGAAAAAGGCTCCGGTTTATGATTTTGTTTCTGAGGATGGCATCACGCACAGAGTTTGGGTCATTGACGGGGCACAAGCCATTTCCGACATTCAAGCCTCGTTTTCTAAAATTCCTGCCATTTACATTGCTGACGGTCATCACAGATGTGCGTCCGCGGTAAAGGTTGGACAAAAGAGAAGGGTTGAAAATCCTGATTTTACCGGAAAAGAAGAATATAATTATTTCCTTTCCGTGCTGTTTCCGGATGAAGAGCTCAAAATCTTAGATTATAATCGCTTTGTCAAGGATTTGAACGGCCTTTCTGAGAAAGCGTTCTTAGATAAGATCGCTGAAAACTTTGAAATCAGCGAATATTCTGAGGCAGGCAAGCCATTTGCCCCTCAGGAAAAGGGTACGTTTGGCATGTATCTTGGCGGTAAGTGGTATGGCTTAAAGGCAAAGCCGGAAATTTGCAGTGCTGATCCCGTGGAAGGCCTTGACGTCTCCATTTTGCAAAATTACCTGTTGTCGAGCCTTCTAGGCATTGGTGATCCGAAGACGGACAAGCGCATTGACTTTATTGGCGGCATTCGCGGCCTTAAGGAGCTGGAGAGAAGATGCGCGGAGATTCCTGGCAGCGTAGCTTTTTCCATGTATCCGACCTCCATTGGAGAGTTGTTTGCCGTTGCGGATGCGGGAAGGCTGATGCCTCCGAAATCAACTTGGTTTGAGCCGAAGCTTCGAAGCGGTCTGTTCCTTCATGACTTGGGGTAACTGCTGAATCGTTTTCTTGTCTCATTCAAAGTGACAGGAAGTCGTTAGCAGATTGCATTACCAATAGATCATGGCATGAAAAAGGGGGATTTTGATTAATGGATAAAAAATTATATAAACTAATGAATTGGCCCTTGATCGAAGAGATTGTTTATTCAGAGTCATCGAATCCGCACCGCATTCTTGGAGCGCAAAAGGCTGGATCCCAAACCTTAGTACAGGCTTTTTTCCCAGGTGCAAAGGAGGTATATCTTCATTGGACCCAAAAGGAGAAGGATCGTCAGAAGGGAAAGCTTGCAACCTATGTATATGATGCAAAGATGGAGCAAGCGGATGAAGTTGGATTTTATGCTGTTTTAGTACCAGCGAAAAAGTTGGACAGCTATGTGTTTAAGGTGATTTACGAGGACGGACGGGAATGCTCCATGGAGGATCCTTATCGTTTTGATCCTGTCATTTCTAAAGAAGACATTGAAAAATTCAGCAATGGCGTAAATTATGAGATTTATGAGAAGCTTGGTGCTCATCCCATGAAGGTGGACGGCGTTTGGGGCGTATTGTTTGCCGTATGGGCGCCGAATTGTCTTCGCGTCAGCGTTGTTGGTGATTTTAATGGATGGGACGGCAGAATTCATCAGATGAGAAAAATCTGGGACAGTGGCGTTTTTGAACTGTTTATTCCGGACGTTCCTATGGGTTCTAACTATAAATTTGAATTAAAGCTGAAAAATGGGTTGACCTATCTGAAGGCTGATCCCTATGCAAATGCTTGTCAGCTTAGACCTGAGACGGCTTCCGTTGTAACGGATCTTACCGATTTCACATGGGAAGATCAGGAATTTGTTGAAAATCGTGAGGACTATCAGACAGGCAACGTTCCCATGAGTATCTATGAGCTCTATCTTGGATCCGTCATGGAACAGAAGGATGGCGTGTTCCCAAATTACAGAGAGATTGCAAAGAAGATCATCGCTTATGTTAAAGAGATGGGGTATACGCACGTGGAATTGATGCCCGTGACGGAGTATCCTTCTGATCATTGCTGGGGGTATCAGACAACGGTGTACTATGCCCCCACGGCACGATATGGTTCGCCGGAGGACTTTATGTTCTTTGTAAACGAGCTGCATAAGGCCGGCATTGGCGTTCTCATGGATTTTGCCGCACAGCATTTCCCGAAGGATGATTTTGGGCTCGCTTCCTTTGACGGGACCTGTCTTTATGAGCATCAGGATCCAAGAAAAGGCGTTAGCCCGAAATGGAATACCCTTTTGTTTAACTATGGACGCCCTGAAGTATCAAACTTCTTAATTGCAAGCGCCCTTTTCTGGGTGGAAAAGTATCATGTCGATGGGATTCGCATGGAATCCGTGGCAAGCATGTATTATTTGAATTATGACCGCAAGGATGGGGAATGGATCCCGAATATGTATGGCGGAAGCGAGAATTTAGATTGCATTGACATGATAAAGCATTTGAATTCCGTTTTGAAAAAGCGAAATCCTGGCGTTTTATCAATCTCAGATACGCCGATCGTTGATGATGAACAGCTTGGATTTGACTTGACTTGGAATCCCGGTTTTGTCAATGGATATTTGGATTATATCAAGTATGATCCCTATTTCCGTGCCCATCATCACGGTGAATTGACCTTTAGCATGGTTTATGCCTATACGGAAAAATACATTTTGGCCTTTTCTCATCATTATTTGGTGAACGGGCAGGCAAGCATGCTTGGGAAAATGCCTGGCATGCGGGAGCAGAAGTTTTCAAATCTTAGACTCACCTATGCTTACATGTTGGCTCATCCTGGCAAAAAGCTGCTATTCATGGGTCAGGACATTGCCGAATTTGATGAGTGGAATGAAAAACGAAGCGTTGAATGGAATTTGCTAGACTATCCCGGACATCGCGGAGTGAAGGAATTAATCAAGGCCTTACATCAGTTATATCAGAAACAAAGGGCATTATACGAGCTTGATGACGTTCCTGAGGGCTTTGAATGGATCAATAACATCGCTGCAAATGAATGTTACCTTTCCTTTGCGCGAAAGGGCAGGCGACCGGAGGATACGATTCTTGTCATCGCAAACTTTTCCGGAATTGAAGAGGAGATTACGACGGGGGTTCCGATTCCCGGAAAATACAAGGAACTTCTAAACACGGATGCGAAGGCCTTCGATGGAAGCGGCATCGTGAACGTAAAAATGATTTCATCCAAGGAACAGCCCTGTGATGACAGGATTGAATCCATCACGGTTAAGATGGCTCCGCTTTCCTTGACTTTTTTGCAATATGTACCATTTACAAAGGCGGACCTGAAGCGCAGGGAGGAAATGAAAGCCCTGATTGCCGCAAAGGAAGCGCTTCGCGTTCAGCAGGAAGCGGAAAAGGAAGCCTTAGAGGCAGCGGCTAAGGCAGAGGAGCATCAAAAGCTCCTGGAAAAAGAAATGAAGGAAGCAAAGCTTGCGGCTAAGCAGGCAAAGGAATCTCTCGAGCAGGCAAAGAAGAACACCGAGAATGCGATGCATCTTGTCGAGGAAGAATCTTTTAAGCTTGAGGGAAAAAAGGGTAAGAAGGTAGAATAACATGACTAAGGAAGAAATAGATGCATTTTTTATGACAGGCGTTACGGGTACGATCTTTCAATTAGTTCTGCGCGTCCTGATTACAATTGTGATCTTTTTTGTCGGTGCGAAGCTGATCAAACTACTTCTTCGCATCGTGCAAAAATCCATGGAAAAGGCAAAGGCGGAGCGGGGTGTCATAACCTTTGTCATTTCGTTCCTGCGCGTAGCGTTATATGTTGTTTTGGCATTTATGATTGCCTCACGCCTTGGCGTTGACGCGGCCAGCATTGTGGCGCTGCTCGGCTCTGCAGGCGTTGCCATCGGTCTTGCCATTCAGGGAAGCCTTTCCAATTTTGCAGGAGGCGTCCTCATCCTCCTGTTAAAGCCCTTTAGGGTTGGAGATTACGTCATTGATGCCAACGGCAAGGAAGGGTTTGTGTCAGAAATTCAGATTTTTTATACAAAGCTTCAGACGGTTGACAACAAGGTCATTATTCTGCCAAATGGGAATCTTGCCAATAATAGCATTACCAACGTTACGGCAGAAAAAACGAGGAGATTGGATATTGCCCTGCAGATCTCCTATGGTTCTGACATGAAGCTGGCAAAAGAAGTGTTACAGGACATGTTGGCGGAAAGCGATTATACCATCAAGGAACAGGTGATGCGTGTCGTTGTGGATGAATTGGAGGACAGCGGCGTGAAGCTTCTGATTCACTGCTGGGTTAAGAGTGCCGATTACTGGCCTGCCAAGTGGGATCTGACGGAGAAGGCGAAACTGACCTTGGATGCAAATGGCATCGAAATTCCATTCCCTCAGGTGGACGTGCATATGCGTTCCTGACAGAATATCAAATCTTTCAAAAGGTTTAGGGCATACAATGTTTCGATTATATGATAAGATCAAAAACAATGAAGTATATTTTATCGCGGAGATGAGCGCTAATCACGGCGGAAGTCTGGAGAATGCCTTGGAAATTGTGCGGCAGGCTGCAAAAGCAGGTGCAGACTGCTTAAAGATTCAGACCTATACGGCAGACAGTCTCACCATTGATTGCGACAATGAATATTTTAAGATTCATGGAACACTGTGGGATGGCTATAAGCTCTATGATTTATATCAGGATGCAGGGACTCCCTATGAATGGCAGGGGCGCATCAAGGAGGAATGTGAGCGCTGTGGCATTGATTTCCTGTCTACTCCGTTTGACAATGATGCCGTGGACTTCCTTGAAAATTTAGGCTGCGAAGCGTATAAGATTGCCAGCTTTGAACTTGTAGACATACCACTGATCGAATATGCGGCATCCAAAGGGAAACCTATGATCATTTCCTGCGGCATGGGGAGTGAAGAAAACATCAAGGATTGTTTAGAAGCCTGTCACCGCGCCGGAAATGATCAGGTGGTTTTATTAAAATGCTGTAGCTCATATCCCGCCAATTGGCCGGACATGCATCTTGCAAACATCCCCGACATGCATCAAAAATACGGCGTTCCCGTAGGACTGTCTGATCATAGTCAGGGATATTTGGCTGACGTAGTAGGCGCTACTCTTGGTGCCTGTGTGATTGAGAAGCACGTAAAGCTTCCAGGCGTCGAAAGTGCAGACAGTAAATTTAGCATGACCATGGAGGAATTCGCTGAAATGGTTCAGGCGGTTAAGGCGGCCAAGGAAATCGCCAAAGGGCCGGATTATACAATTTCTGAGGGCGAAAAGAGCTCCATGATTTTCCGAAGAAGTCTTTTTATCGTAAAGGACGTAAAGGCGGGAGACGTCATTGAGGGCGATTGCGTCCGGAGCATTCGGCCCGGTGTCGGTGTTTTGCCAAAGCATTTGCCTAAGGTGATTGGGAAAATCGCTCCCAGAGACCTAAGGCGTGGAGAGCCTGTTACGCAGGAGCTTTTGGAGGCATTGCAGGAATGAAAATCTTAGGACTGTACAATAATGAATTGGCCTTGGAATTGTTCCAGACCTTGCAAAAGCAGGGACATGAAGTGATCCTTTGGAAGGAGAAGCTTTCTGCCTCTTGGTGTAAAGAGCAGGAGTTTGATCTAGCCGTGAGTTATACTTACCGTTATTTTATCACGGAAGACATTATGGAAGCCCTTCATGGCAATGTCGTAAATCTCCACAATTCTTATCTGCCATGGAATCGAGGAGCAGATCCGAATCTTTGGAGCATTGTGGAGAGGACGCCGCGCGGCGTTTCTCTGCACTACGTGAATGCAGGACTGGATAAGGGTGACTTGATTGCCCAAAAGCTTGTCTGCGACACGGATGAGGAAACTCTGGAGAGTAGTTATCTCAATTTGCATCGTGCCGCACTGGAACTATTTCAAGAGGCTTTTGGGGTATATTCCTATTGGCAGGACATGCGAAAAAAGGCATTGGGAAAGGGATCCTATCATTCCTTGAAGGATGGGGAGCAGATGAAATCGGTGATTGATTCCTATGCCATGTCCATCAAGGAATTTCGTGGTAGATTAGAGAATTGTTAGGATTGGTTACGCTGATTAGAAGATTGGATGCAGAACGGGAGGCACGAAAATGATTGTATTTCGCGCGGATGGAAATCGCCATATTGGTTCCGGTCACGTGATGCGGTGTCTGTCCATTGCAGATGCATTTCGCAGGGTAGGAGAAGAATCTCTGTTTGTTATGGCCCAGGACCAGATGAAGGACGTTGTGGAGAGCCGTGGTCATCAGGTAAAGCTTTTGGGTGGTTCCTATGACCAAATGGAAGCGGAACTGCTGGCCTTTCTTACTCTGATCAATATGATGAAGCCGAAGCTGATCATTGTAGACAGCTATTATGTGACGGAGCGATACTTCCTGAAGCTAAACGAAACCAATCTTCCTATTTGGTATGTAGATGATTATGGAAAAACGGCTTTTCCCGTGAGAGGAATTCTAAATTATAATGCCTATGGGCCCAAGATAGATTATCGAGACTTATATGAAGGAGAGGGCCTGTGCATTCCTAGATTTTTGCTTGGACCGACATATGCCCCGCTCAGGGATGTCTATAGGGAGGTTCCCAAGAGAGTTGTAGCGAAGAAGTGTAAAAATGTTTTGATTTCTACGGGTGGTTCCGACCCGCTTAGCGTTGCAAGGAAGCTGGTGGATTATTTACAAACGCATCAGGCAGATGATGGATTATGCTTTCACTTTTTGGTAACACCCCTAAATCGTGACAGAGAGTATCTGTTTCAGCTTCCCGTCTGCGAAGATAGAATTATCATTCATGATCGTCTAAATTGCCTGAAGGACATTATTTTGGCTTCAGATCTGGCGGTGTCCGCAGCGGGAAGTACCATGTATGAGCTTTGCGCCTGTGGTTTGCCGACCATAAATTATATTTTAGCGGATAATCAGATTCCGGGATGTCAGGCCTTTGCAGAGCTTGGCTACATGGACAGCTGCGGAGATTTACGCGCCTGTGAGGAGCAGATAGGAGAGCTTGTATATTCAGCTGTCATACGGTTATCGGAGAACTTTGAAAAACGAAAGAAAATGGCAGAGGCTATGCAGTCTTTTGTGGATGGATATGGGGCGGACAGAGTCGTGACAGAACTATTAAAATCCTTGTAAAAGCTTTTTCCATTGAATTGTTTAAATTGTGCTTGCAATTTTCAACCATATTGTATATAATAATCAAGAAGCAACGAAATATGGTATGCTGAAATAGCTCAGTTGGTAGAGCACTTCACTCGTAATGAAGGGGTCGAGGGTTCAAGTCCCTTTTTCAGCTCGGCTGATAAAAGTTCAGCTATAATTCCTAGGATAGCTTAACGGCTATCCTAAATTTTTATAAGGGGATAAAAGGAGGTAAACGTAACATGGGTGAATTTTTTGAACGCTTGGGAGAGAACATCCAAAGACACATTTTAGGATTCTTTGATGCAATTCCAAATGTATTAGCTGCCATTCTCTGGTTAGCTCTTGCATTTGTTTTTGCAACTTTAGTGAAGAATCTGGTTGTAAAGGTTTTGAAGGCATTAAAAATTGACAAGTATCTGAACAAATGGGGCATCACCACGGAGACAAAGAATACCGCGATTGATTTCATCGGAAAGCTTGTTTACTTTGTTATTTTCTTAATGTTCCTTCCCGTTGCATTTGGTAAGCTGGGCATCAGTTCTTTAACCACCCCCATCAACAGTCTGGTAAGCTCTTTCCTTGGATTCATCCCGAATCTGATTGGAGCAATTGTGATTCTGTTTATCGGCTTCTTTATTGCTAAGCTGATCAAGGATCTTTTGGCACCTGTTTTGAGAGCACTGAAGGTTGACGTGCTTCAGGAGAAGGCCGGCGTTAAGCTTGGCGAGAATACCACGTTCTCTTCCCTGATTGCCAACATCGTTTACGTGATCATCGCTATCATTACGATTGTACAGGCCGTTAACGTATTAAACCTTTCCGTACTGACCAGAATTGGTACCGCAATCATTGATTTCCTGCCCGAAGTAGTCAGTGTTGTGATCGTTGTTACGGTTGCCCTGTTCTGTGCAAACGCAGTAGAGAACATTATCAATAAGAAGTTCCCGAAGGCAAAGGCTGTTGCTTTTGGCGTAAAGGTTGCCATTTATGTTCTCGCTGCATTCATCAGCCTTAGCCAGCTGAACATTGCTCCTGAGATGGTTACCTGGACCTTTATCATGATCATCGCCGCACTTTGCATCGCATTTGCAGTAGCATTTGGTATTGGCGGACGCTTCTTCGCACAGAATCTGTTAAAGAAGCTGGAAGATAAGCTGAGCAATGATGAGAAATAAGTCTTGCACATAAGTTACTGACGATAAGAGGTATCTTGATTACTTCCCACGTTTGATTTACTTCAGGCGTGGGAAGTTTTTGTAAGGAGTATGGGGTGAAAGAAAGAATTTATATTTGTCACACCTATTATCATGTTTATGTCACTTTTTTGAAGGAATGTAATCTTCCGGCCGAAAAGAGAGGGCAGGCTACGCTTGTGCTCAGCAATCTTTCCAACAACTTTGAAAACTTAAAGGAACGAGTGGAAAGTACGGGAGTATTTGCGGAAGTCATTCCCTTTGATGAAAAAAAAGAGACCGACTTTCCTGAGCTGGCTAAATATCGTGAGCCACAACAGAATTTAGTCAAAAACCTCATTCAGAGAATTATCTTTACAAAGAAATATGGAAAGCTTGTTGGAAGGACTGTTCCCGTTGATTTGAAGCAATATCGGGATATTTATGTCTATTGTGATTCCGACCCAATTGGCTATTATTTGAATTACCGTCACATTTATTATCATGCATTAGAGGACGGACTAAACTGCATCAAAAATTTTGATGCCGCAAGATACGACAACAGAGGGCACTTTGCGCTGAAGGCGTTTCTTTCTGAAAGATGTAATCTGATCTTTATTCAGAATGGCTACGGCCGTTATTGTCTTGACATGGAAGTGAATGACGTTGCAGCGATCAAATATCCCTATCGAAAATATAAGGAGGTTCCTAGGGAGCCTCTGGTAAAAGCATTGACTCAGGGGGATAAAAACCTCATTTTAAAGGCCTTTATCAGAAATCGTGAGGAAATTGAGCGTATTATTAATGACTCCCATGCGATCAATGATAAAATTCTGATCTTAACGGAGCCTTTATGTACCTTAGACATACGAGAGCGTATTTTCCGTGATTTAGTTGAGACCTATGGCAAGGAAGGTACCGTATTCCTGAAGCCGCACCCAAGAGATGTCTTGGATTATCAAACCTTATTTTCCGACATTCCACAATTTGATGCCACGGTGCCCATGGAAATGCTAAATTTCTTCCCGAATTTACGGTTCCGAAAGGTCATTTCCGTTCTTACGGAGACCAAGGCCATACAGTTTGCGGACGAGCTTGTACGGTTAGGTCCTGATTTTATGGACAAGTATGAGGATCCGCTTATCCACAGACAAAATGAACAAATATAAGGATGGTATGAGATGAAAAAACTTGCGATTATTACTGCGAGAGGGGGCAGCAAACGCATCCCCAGAAAGAATATTAAGCCTTTTTTAGGCAAGCCAATCATTGCCTATTCCATTGAAGCGGCGTTGAAGTCGGGCTTGTTTGATGAAGTGATGGTTTCTACGGATGATCAGGAAATTGCTGAAATTGCAAAAAACTATGGTGCAAAAGTACCGTTCTTTCGAAGTGAGACAACCTCAAACGATTATGCGACAACGGTTGACGTGCTTTTGGAAGTTCTTGAGACCTATGAAAAGAGAGGAGAAGCCTTTGACGTAGCATGTTGTCTTTATCCTACGGCGCCCTTTATCACTGCGGAGCGCTTACGGGAAGGCTTATCACTCCTTGAAGGCTCTGATTGTGACGTTGTACTTCCCGTCGTGGCGTTTTCCTATCCTCCTAAGAGAGGGCTTGTCATTCGAGATGGGCATCTGATTTTTGAGTATCCGGAATATTTAAATACCCGTTCGCAGGACATAGAGACCAGCTATCATGACGTGGGTCAATTTTATTTGTTCCGCGTTCCGAATTTTCAAAAAAATCGAAGTTTGATGCTCGGGAATGTCTTACCTCTACAGATTCCTGAAACAGAAGTACAGGACATTGACAATGAAACCGATTGGCAGCTTGCAGAGATGAAATTTCGCTTGTTGCATTCTTGATGGGACTGTGGTAAAATATTTAACAACATTTTTTAGGCTTTGACCAAGAAAGAGATAAGGAGACGAACCATGGCACAATTATGGGGCGGACGATTTACCAAGGAAACAGACCAGTTGGTCTATGATTTTAATGCGTCCATAAGCTTTGACAAGCGCTTATTTCAGCAGGACGTTGAGGGAAGCCTTGCACATGTTTCCATGCTTGCAAAGCAGGGGATTTTGACAGAGGCAGAAAAGGATGCCATTACAAAGGGCCTTCAAAGCATTCTGGCTGACGTAGAGGCTGGAAAGCTTGTTATTGATTACAAGTATGAGGACATTCACAGCTTTGTTGAGGCCAATTTGATTGATCGCATCGGAGACGCCGGCAAGAAGCTTCATACAGGCAGAAGCCGTAATGATCAGGTGGCGCTTGACATGAGGCTTTATACCAGACAGAAGGTTCAAGAGACGGACGCGCTGCTAAGGCAGCTCATGGAAGTCATCTTAAAGACCATGGAAGAAAATCTGGAAACCTATATGCCAGGCTTTACACATTTACAGAAGGCGCAGCCCGTCACGCTGGCACATCACTATGGTGCATACTTTGAAATGTTTAAAAGAGATCGCCTTCGCATGAAGGATATTTTTGAGAGGATGAACTATTGTCCCCTGGGTGCAGGCGCGCTTGCCGGGACAACCTATCCTTTGGACCGCGAAGAGACGGCCAGGCTCCTTGGCTTTTATGGACCAACATTAAACAGCATGGATTCCGTATCTGACAGGGATTATCTGATTGAGTTTTTGGCAGCACTTTCCACCGTTATGATGCATCTGAGCCGCTTCAGCGAGGAAATCATTGTTTGGAACTCCAATGAATATCAGTTTGTAGAGCTCGATGATGCATATTCCACTGGAAGCAGCATCATGCCTCAGAAAAAGAATCCTGACATTGCGGAGCTGGTTCGCGGGAAGACGGGGCGCGTTTACGGCGCTTTGATGAGCCTTCTTACTACAATGAAAGGGATACCTCTTGCATATAATAAGGACATGCAGGAGGATAAGGAGATGGCGTTTGATGCCATGGATACGGTGGCAAACTGCCTGACGCTATTTACCGGCATGATTTCTACCATGAAATTCCGTAAGGATCGCATGGCAGTCAGTGCCATGAAGGGCTTTACCAATGCGACGGATCTCGCGGATTATTTAGTTACTAAGGGGGTTCCCTTCCGCGACGCGCATGGAATCGTAGGACGCATCGTTTTAGCCTGCATTGATCAGGGAATTTCCATTGAGGAGATGCCGCTTAAAGAGCTGAAGGAGTATTCCGAGTGCTTTGAGAACGATGTTTATGAAGCAATCTCCCTCAAAACCTGCGTTGAAAAAAGAAATACCATCGGTGGCCCTGGAATCATTGCCATGAAGCAGGAAATCGCCTCCTGCGAGGAGTATTTAAATACCCATCCCAATTTATAATTATCATATTATATGTTTGGATGATCTTTCCAAGTAAAATATGATTATTGGATAGACCAATATCTCAAAGGGACGGTTTGAAAGTTCTTTCTTGGTCAAATAGTTACTGGAGAGACCATTACCTCGACGGGAAGGTTTGAATGATTTTTCCAAGTAAAATGATTACTGGAGAGACCATTACCTCGAGGGGAAGGGGTGAAGGATCTTTCTAGGTCAAAAGGTTACTAGAAAGATCCTTCACCCCTAGCCCCGAGTTCAAAAAGGAATTATTGTGTTAGTTGACGCGTAAGCCGCGTTTACGATAATGAGCGGTGAGAGCCGTGAGAAAAGCCGTGAAGCGAAAGAAAGCGGCAGAAGGTGAGGAGAAGAAATGAGTGAAAAATTAAAGGTAGGCGTATTAGGTGCTACGGGCATGGTTGGACAGAGATTTATCTCTCTTTTGGAAAACCATCCTTGGTTTGAGGTTGTTGTCGTTGCAGCGAGCCCTCGATCTGCAGGAAAGACCTATGCGGAAGCGGTTGGCGATCGTTGGAAGATGGATACGCCAATTCCAGCGGCAGTTAAGGATCTCGTTGTTTTGAACGTAGATGAAGTGGAGAAGGTTGCTTCTCAGGTTGACTTCGTATTTAGTGCTTATGAGGGCACCAAGGAAGCCATCCAGAAGGCTGAGGAAGCTTATGCAAAGACCGAGACGCCTGTTGTTTCCAACAATAGTGCGCATCGTTGGACCCCTGACGTTCCGATGATGGTTCCTGAAATCAATCCTGAGCATGCTGAGGTAATTAAATTCCAGAAGGAGCGCCTTGGCACCAAGAGAGGTTTTATCGCCGTAAAGCCTAACTGCTCCATTCAGAGTTATGCTCCCGTGCTTACGGCTTGGAAGGAATTTGAGCCATATGAAGTAGTTGCCACGACCTATCAGGCAATCTCCGGAGCGGGAAAGAACTTCAAGGAATGGCCCGAAATGGTTGAAAATATCATTCCTTACATCGGAGGCGAAGAGGAAAAGAGTGAGAAGGAGCCCCTGAGACTTTGGGGTGAAATCAAGGATGGCGCAATCGTTCCTGCAACGAGCCCCGTGATTACCTGCCAGTGCATTCGCGTGCCTGTTCTTTATGGTCATACGGCTGCCGTATTTGTAAAGTTTATGAAGAAGCCCACGAAGGAGCAGTTGATTGAAAAGCTCCGCAGCTTTTCCGGAGTACCTCAGGAGCTTCAGCTTCCCAGCGCACCCAAGCAGTTCATCCAGTATCTCGAGGAGGACAACAGACCTCAGGTTTCCCTGGACGTAAATTATGAGAATGGCATGGGCGTCAGCGTAGGCAGACTTCGTGAGGATACGGTTTATGACTGGAAGTTTGTTGGTCTTTCTCATAATACCATCCGCGGCGCGGCAGGCGGAGCCGTTCTTTGTGCAGAGCTTTTGAAGGCACAGGGTTATATTACGAAGAAATAAAACATAATAAAAGAATCAACAATATCTCGAAAAATAGTTCTTTAAGAAACATCTTGTTCTGAATTAGGGGAATCGTATAGGGAAAGCAAAAGGATAGGGGTTACTTTATGAACGAAACTCAGTATCAGATGGATTTATTGAAGGCCATGAATCAGAATTTGAGTACAAGAGACAGGATGTACCGCATGATCTGTGAAATGACAGGCGGCGCATTCCTGTATCTTGATGCGTACAAAAATGACTTGGTAACCATCGGAGACTTTGTTTCGTTCTTTGATTTTGAGATCAAAGTTAAGAGAGATTTAGAAAGAATCTACGAGATCGTTGACGAGCCTTATGTCATGCCGCTTCGCGAGTTAATCAGCCTCGATAAATCCGGCAAGGAAAAGGCGATGTTGGAATGCCTTACCAGGAAAAAGAAAACATGGCTACAGTTTCAGGCGCTCGCCAATTATGATGAGCAGGGTAAGCTGGTCGGAAAGGTGATTGGCATCCTTGACATCACAAAATATAAGCTTCAGGCGGAAGAATTAAATTACTATTCCTTCTATGACGTTATTACGGGACTTTATAATCGAAATTACTTTGTTCGTCTTTTAGGAGAGTTTGTTCAGAAGGCAAAGAACGCACAAAAAAGGGTCAGTGTCATGATGATTGACATTGATGATTTTCATAAAGTCAATGAGGGACTTGGCATGGTTTATGGCGATGAATTAATTCAGCAATTTGGATCCTTCCTGAAGGATTTTTGTAGTGAAAACGTGATTGCGTGCCATTTGAACAGCGACGTCTACTGCATTGCCATTTATGATCCAAAGGGCAATTACAGCGTTCAGGAGATTCATAATGCCATTACGGAACGCTTAAAGCGTCCTTTTGTGCTTGGAAGTCAGCAGAGCGCTTCCATTACGGTGACCATTGGCGTTGCTGAATACCCGGATGCAGCCAAAACGGCACTTGATTTGATCAACTGTGCTGAAATAGTCGCCTTGAAAGGAAGATCGTATGGAAGAGATGCCTTCCTTTATTTCGATCAACCGATTTTAAAGGAATTCATGCGAAGCCTTGATTTGGAATCTAAGCTAAAGGATGCCATCCACCGTAATCAGTTTGAATTATATTATCAACCGCAGTATTATTGTGGAAATAAAAAGCTTCGTGGCATGGAGGCATTGATTCGTTTTCGTGAATCTGACAATAAAATGATTAGTCCCAGCATTTTTATCCCCATTGCTGAGAAAAATGGTGATATCATTCCCATCGGAAATTGGGTGATGGAGGAGGCCATTCGTCAGTATGCCGAGTGGCAGGTCATGTACGGCTCCCGATTTATTCTGTCGATTAATATTTCGGCAAGTCAATTTTTGCAGGAGGATTTTGTGGACCGTCTTTTTATGGCGCTAAAGCAGCATAAGGTGAATCCCTATTTCATCGAGCTTGAAATGACGGAAAGCATCTTGATCGAAGATTTTGACAATGTCTGTGAAAAAATGAAATCCTTACAGGAGATGGGAATCAGAATTTCACTGGATGATTTTGGCACGGGCTTTTCGTCTTTGAGTTATTTGAAAAAGCTCCCCATCAATACTTTGAAAATTGATAAATCCTTTATCGACACGGTTCTTACGGATTCCACGACAAGAATCATTACGGAATCCATCATCGGCATGGTAAAATCCCTTGGCTTTGAGTCCGTTGCAGAGGGTGTCGAGGAGGAACAGCAGTATAAATATCTTCATGCCATCGGCTGTGACGTGATTCAGGGGTACCTTTTAGGAAAACCGCTTTCCGTTACGGACGTAGAAAAATTACTAAGGAGTCAAACGAGGTAAGGTTTTGGGTAAAAACTTATATATTGCAGAAAAACCTAGCGTGGCAAGGGAATTTGCCAATGCGCTGAAGGAAACCATGAAAAATTTCGATGGATATGTCGAATCCGAGAAATCCGTGATTACCTGGTGCGTGGGACATTTGGTAACCATGAGTTATCCTGAGGTGTATGATGAAAAGCTTCGTCGCTGGAGCTTTGACACCATTCCCTTTTTGCCACAAGAATTCAAATACGAGGTCATTGCCAGCTCGGCAAAGCAATTCGGGGTGGTCAGTGGCCTTTTAAAGCGTCCCGACGTGGAATGTATCTATGTCTGCACTGACTCTGGACGCGAGGGGGAATATATCTATCGTTTGGTAGAACAGATGTCAGGCGTCAAGGGAAAGAAACGAAGGCGTGTCTGGATTGATTCCCAGACGGAGGAAGAGATCCTTCGCGGCATTCGCGAGGCAAAGGATCTTTCGGAATATGATAATTTGAGCAACGCTGCTTATTTGCGCGCCAAGGAAGACTATTTAATGGGAATTAATTTTTCCAGGGCGTTGACCTTGAAATACGGAAAGGTCGTAAAGGATTACTTAAAGAGAGATAAGGCAGTGATCAGTGTCGGCCGCGTCATGACCTGTGTCCTTGGCATGGTGGTAAATCGAGAGAGAGAGATTCGTAATTTCGTAAAAACTCCTTTTTATCGAGTGGTCGGCAATTTCTTGCTTGAGGGAAGAAGTTTTAGCGGAGAATGGAAGGCAGTGGAAGGATCTCCTTATTATCTGTCGCCCCTTCTGTATAAAGAAAATGGATTTAAGGAAGAAAAGAGCGCCAAAGCTCTCATCAGCCATTTAGAAGAAGAACCGGTAGGGCCTGTCATTGTCGAGTCTATCGAGAAAAAGAAAGAGAATCGGAATGCTCCGCTTCTTTATAATTTAGCTGAGCTTCAAAATGACTGCTCCAAATTCTTTAAGATTAGTCCGGATCAGACCCTGCAGATCGTTCAGGAGCTTTATGAAAAGAAAATGGTTACGTATCCCAGAACGGATGCAAGAGTTTTGTCGACTGCCGTTGCCAAGGTGATTGATAAGAATATCAGCGGACTTCGCGGTTATGCGCTTGCGACGCCCTTTGCCAATGAAATCCTGCAAATTGGATCCTATAAGAATATTGCAAAGACGAGATACGTCAATGATAAACAGATCACGGATCACTATGCCATTATTCCGACGGGACAGGGACTTGGTAATTTAAATTCTCTGTCCGCCTTAAATGCAAAGGTTTATGAGGTCATCGTAAGAAGATTTCTTAGCATCTTTTATCCGCCGGCAGTATATCAAAAGTTTGCATTGACCGTAAAAGTCAAGGAGGAACGATTTTTCTCGAACTTTAAGGTCTTGGTGGAAGAGGGCTTCTTAAAGGTATCAAACTTTTCCTTTAAGAAGGATGCTTCCGGAACAGGCGATGATAAGGCGTCAAAGGACGCCGACGGATCTACTAAGGACGGAGATAAAGAGGGCGATAAGGACGGTGAGGGCGAACAGGAGCTGAAATGCGATGAAGCCTTTATGAAGCTGCTTATGGGCCTGAAAAAAGGAGCTGAGGTTGGCGTCAAATCCTATGAAATAAAAGAGGGAGAGACGAAACCGCCTAAAAGATATACCTCGGGAAGTATCATTTTGACCATGGAGAATGCGGGACAGTTTATTGAGGATGAGGAGCTTCGCGCACAGATTAAGGGAAGCGGCATCGGTACGAGTGCCACTCGTGCAGAAATCCTGAAAAAACTTGTCAACATTGAATACTTAGCCCTAAATAAAAAAACGCAGGTATTGACGCCGACGCTTATGGGGGAAATGGTTTATGACGTCGTTGAAGGCTCTATTAAGCCTCTTTTAGAGCCAAAGCTGACAGCCAGCTGGGAGAAGGGTCTTACCATGGTTGCCGACGGCAACATATCTTCGGATGAATATATGGGAAAGCTGACGGATTTTGTCGGCAGAAGAACCAACGTCGTAAAGCAGCTCAATAATCAGGGAATGCTGTGGAAGAAATTTCAGACGGCTGAGCAATATTATAAAACGGGAAAGTCGAAATAAACAGAAGGAAGGCATTAAATAACAAAAAGCAATTTAATTCAGAAAAAAGCCTGAATTGAAAAAGTAAATTCTGTATGTAAAACTAATTTCAACATGCCACTGAAAAACCGTATGTTTTTATATGTTTGGAATGCGCGGTGAGACAAAACGTGGTAGAATGTCCTTGAAATTTGTGAATGATTCCAAAAATCCGCGCATGACAAACAGGCTTCTGGAAATCGCGTGTGAAGAGGTAATTTCCACAAGCC
>JAEEGG010005577.1_pt1 | contig 29765 bp, 21 predicted proteins | sample 9134161 | NCBI WGS metagenome assembly JAEEGG01 (sample SAMN16246543, study PRJNA631951) | gut metagenome | biome: gut microbiome; feature: rumen; material: CR-attached | host: Bos | place: Iran: Karaj | collected 2018-10
CAGGGCCCGTCATCAAAGCTACACCGGCCACGGGTAAGGCCGACACCAACGTTCAATTCAAGGGTGACTCGGTAGTCATTACCGATGGCGACGAGTCGGTGACCGTGAGCGGCCTGCCCGAGATGCAGAAGGTGCGCGACAAAATCAACCGTGCCCTTGACGATACCCTCAATGCCGGAAGTGGCACTACGGTGGAAATCGGAAATAGCCACGGTGAATTGTCACCCGAGGACGTGAAGGAGATCAGCAACCATTGGGCTAGTGTGGTCAAGCAAATGACCATCAGCGGAACTTTCTGTTTGCTGGGAATTGTAGCCTTGGTATTGTTCTTCCGCTTCCTGAACCGCCGCAACAAGTACCGTGTCATCGAGAAGGCCATCGAGAACAACTATCCGCTCAACGAAATCTCGCTGAATGACACACGTCGCAGTGCCATCTATGTGCAGCAGCCTATTGTGACTGCTCCTCCCATGGCCAATGGTGCTGCCGCTCAGCAACCAGGCCAGGTGCCCGTGGGTACGCCCATCGCTGGGCAGACCGCTGCCAATCCCATCGTGATGACCGACATGGTCAACTGGCGTGCCTTGATGCCCGCTATCAAGTGGATCGGGTGGGGAACCCTGCTGGTACTCTTTAGCGTAGCAATCGGTGATGCTGAGAATCCCTTCTGGCCCATTGGTTTGGCACTGATCGTGGTGGGTGTGTGCAAGGGCTTCATCCTCTACAAGGAGCAGAAGTCACTGCAAGAGGCTTGGAAGCGCGGCCAGCAGATGCAATCCCGCGAGCCCATGCGTGAGGGAATCCCTGTGCCTCCTCCCCTTGATGAGGACTACAAGGAGGATGACAACAATACCTATCAGCCCTATTAGAATAACTCTCAGTTCCTTAGTGTGAGGCTTGTCATAAGAAAGAGCAACACAATATGTTATCCAAGCTTGATGAAATAAGACTGCTGTCGCAATGCGCCCTGGCCGACAACCGGGACGCATTCGGCAGGCTCGTCGAGGCATATCAGCCGCGTGTGCGTCGGTTCCTGCTGAACCTGACCACGGGCGACGAGATGCTGACCGACGACCTTGCACAGGAGACCTTCATCAAGGCTTATGTGGGCATCCGCGGGTTCAAGGGGCTTTCGTCTTTCGGCACCTGGCTATACCGCATTGCCTACAATGAGTTCTACAACCACACGCGTCGCCATCAGGAGGATCACGTCGAGGACATCGCCCGCTTGGGTGAAGTGAGCACGGCTGCAACCGATGCTATCGACGCCTCGATGACGGTGCAGGAAGCGTTGGCGCGCCTCAATGAAAATGAGCGTGTTGCCGTCACCTTGTTCTATATTGAGGACCAGCCCTTGAAGCAGGTTTCCAAGATCATGCAGATGCCTGAAGGCTCAGTGAAGTCACTTATTCACCGAGCTAAAGGCAAAATGAAACAATTTATTGAATAATAAACCGTTATTAAGATATGAATACCAACGAAGAAGACAAGAAACTGGCGCAGGTGCTTAAGCAGGGCGCACATGACCCAGGGGAGAATCCCTGGTTCACCCGCCGCGTGCTCAACAAGCTGCCCGAGAAACAGCCGCGTGGCTCGTGGGCCACGACGGTTGTATATGCCATCGCCCTGGTGGTGTGTGCCATCTGCTGGCTGATGATGTGGCGCAGTCAGGATTGGGGAGCTGTCACGGTGCGCGACGTCCTCTACAACTTCATGATGGGTGCCGTCACTGTCACAGTCCTGTGGCAGACTATCGCCTCGGCGCTTCACGCCGCCGACGTGTAGCCTGCCTTTTTCTCATACAACAGGGGCAACATAGATGGCAACCATGATGCAATCATGGAAGTCAAAAATGCTGATAATTTAAACCGCTGCTTTAAAATATCATAATAATTTAAAGTCATAGTTTAAATTATCAGCATTTTTTACATTAAATATTTGGGTATTCTGTTTTGATTATTTACCTTTGCGCTATGATAATTTAAACCGCCACTTTAAAATATCATGATATATTAAATATCAGCTTTAAATTATCAGAAATTCAGAACAACATATTAGGGAATAATCAATAGAATTAAATATATGATACTGAAACGTTTGTTGACTATACCAGAATTGAATGAGGATAGCGTGTTCTTGTGGGGCGCAAGGCAGACTGGCAAGAGTACGTTGCTCAAGATGCTTTACCCTAACATAAGGTATTATGACTTGTTGTTGCCTGATGTCTATAGCCGATTGCAACGTCATCCTGAATTGCTGATAGAGGAATTGAAACAATGTACTGCCGATGACCTTGTGATTATTGATGAGGTACAGATGCTGCCTAGCCTACTTAATGCTGTTCAATGGCTTATTGTAAATCGTGGTGTAAGATTCTTGCTTTGTGGCTCCAGCGCCCGAAAGCTTAGACGGTTGGGGTCCAATATGCTTGGCGGACGGGCTGCTACTCGTAGGTTATATCCCCTTGTGAGTGCAGAGATACCTGATTTTGATTTAATTAGAGCAGTTAATCATGGAATGCTTCCCCGTCATTATCTTGCTAATGACCCATGGTATCGTTTGGAGGGCTATATCGGTAATTATTTGCAACAAGAAATTGAAGCCGAAGCATTGACAAGAAATCTGGGGACATTTACCCGATTTCTTGAGGTTGCTGCGTTGTCGAGCGGCGAAATGTTGAATTATAACAATATTGCAACGGATTGTGGTATCAGTTCAGTGACTATTAAGGGGTATTTCAATATCTTGCAAGAGACGATGATAGGCTATATGCTACCGGCCTTTACCCGTGTTAAGAAACGACGGTTGATCAAGGCTCCCAAGTTCTATTTCTTTGATGTGGGTGTCGTCAACTACTTGTGTAATCGCCGAGGGATGGCACCCGGCTCGACCGATTTTGGCCATGCTTTAGAGCATCTTGTGGTACAGGAATTGGTGGCTTATCTATCTTATGCGCGTCAGCGAAAACAACTATCATATTGGCGCACAGCATCGGGACAAGAGGTGGATTTAGTTTATGGAGATGCCGAGGTAGCAATAGAGATAAAATCGTCTCAGGAGGTGCAGACGCGTCATTTAAAAGGTCTGAAGGCATTTGCTGAGGAGCATCCGTCTTCCCGCAGGATGATAGTGTCGTTGGACACGGTGCGTCGTACAATGGGAGACGTAGAAGTGTGGCCGGTTGTTGAGTTTTTTGAGGCTTTGTGGCGTGGTGAGATACTGTAATTGTTTCAAGCTACTGGCGTGTAGTGCTTGAAACGGATAGGACGGATAGAACGGATAAAACGGAAATGACGGGGGTGTGCTCCGCTCCGTCATTTCCGTTTTATACGTTATTTCTAGGGGGATTACTTGAGGCCCAGGAGTTTTTTGCTGCGGTCGCGGAGTTGTGGGTCCTTGATTCTCTGTAAGTCGCTTAAGGTCCACTCGGGGTTGATGTCCTTGAGGCTCTGGATGAGGCCGAGTGTGACTTGGCTGTCGGGGTGGTCGAGGCACCATTGCATCATGCGTTGAGTATCGCAGTAGAAACGGTTCCAAACGAGGATCTGGAAATCACCCAGCAGTTGAGCGGGCTCGGTAATGTGGCCTTTTGCCTCGTGGAGGAAGGTTTCGACCCTGTCATAGAAGGTCGTGTCACTGAGCGGAGTCCACGAGAGTACCTCCATCGCGCGTTTGTCGCGCCAGTAGTTGGTCAACAGAGTCGTGTCGGCGCTATACACGGTGCCGATTTTACCCACGTTGAAGATGCCGTCGTTGCCGATGGTGACGGGCAGCTCGTTGTGGATGAACCACAGGGTGGAGTCTGTGTCCACGCCATCACGTTGCTCGTTGTAGGAAATCCAGCGGCTCACGTTGATGGGTTTGCCCCACTTGTCGGGCAAGACCATACGCATTGAGTCGATGCCCATGTTGCGTGTGTGCTCGTCAATGTCGTCCCAGTAGGACAGGTTCACGGCGCCGCCGCACTCGCCCAGGCGCATGAAGTCAATCATGCCGTCCTTGCCATAGGTTGCCAGCCAACAGGTGCGCATGTCGCTGTAGGACGTATGTCCCAGCAGCAGTGTGATGCCCTTGTCAGGGTAGTCCTTCACGCCCCACACACTAACAGTAGTGTTCATTGTGTCCACAAACATCACCTTGTTAATGCCCAAAGCCTGACATTCGGCCAGGTCAAGGATTCTGTGGGGGTATCTCTCGCCATCGTCATCATAGCGGAGCTCGTTGCTGGAGAGGTTTAGTGAGTCGTCACAGATGCCCACACTGCACAAGAAATCGTGCCCATTGTTGATTGCATCGCCCTGTTGCCACTTGCCTGTACATGACACGATGGCCAATGTCAGGATAATTAAAACGAGATGTTTCATATTTTTTAGTTTTTAGTTTTTGGTTTCTTGCCTCTGGTGGCCGTGGCAGAGCCACGGCACGGAAGACCTTGAAGAATTTTAAACTTCTAACTTGCGGTAACGTACGCGTGTGGGCTCTTCCTTGCCCAGGCGCTTCAACTTGTTCTCCTCATACTCGCTGTAGCTACCCTCGAAGAAGAACACGTTGCTGTTGCCCTCGAAGGCGAGGATGTGGGTGCAGATGCGGTCCAGGAACCAGCGATCGTGGCTGATGACCACGGCACAGCCGGCGAAGTCCTCAAGACCTTCCTCGAGAGCACGCAGGGTGTTCACGTCGATATCGTTGGTGGGCTCATCGAGTAAGAGCACATTGCCCTCCTCCTTCAATGCCAATGCCAGTTGCAGACGGTTGCGTTCACCGCCCGAGAGCACGCCGCACTTCTTCTGCTGGTCCACGCCGCTGAAGTTGAAGCGTGACAGGTAGGCACGTGCGTTGACGTCGCGGCCACCCATGCGCAGCAGTTCCACGCCACCCGAGATGACCTCATAGACCGTCTTGTCGGGGTCGATGCTCGTGTGCTGCTGGTCGACATAGACCGCCTTGACCGTCTCGCCGACCTCAAAGACGCCGCTGTCGGGCGTCTCCAGACCCATAATCAGGCGGAAAAGGGTGGTCTTGCCGGCGCCGTTGGGGCCAATGACGCCCACGATGCCGTTGGGCGGCAGCATGAAGTTCAAGTCGTCAAACAACAGCTTGTCGCCGAAGGCCTTGGCCACATGCTGGGCCTCGATGACCTTGTTGCCCAAGCGGGGACCGTTGGGGATGAAGATTTCGAGTTTTTCCTCTTTTTCTTTGACCGTCTCGTTCAACAGTTTGTCGTAGCTGTTCAAGCGCGCCTTTCCCTTGGCCTGGCGGGCCTTGGGAGCCATACGCACCCATTCCAGCTCGCGCTGCAGGGTCTTTTGGCGCTTGCTCTCGGTCTTCTCTTCCTGGGCGAGGCGCTGGGTCTTCTGTTCCAACCAGCTGCTGTAGTTGCCCCTCCAGGGGATGCCCTCGCCTCGGTCGAGCTCCAGAATCCAACCGGCCACGTTGTCGAGGAAGTAGCGGTCGTGGGTCACGGCGATGACCGTGCCCTCGTATTGCTGCAGGTGCTGCTCCAGCCAGTCGATCGACTCGGCATCGAGGTGGTTGGTGGGCTCATCGAGCAAGAGGACGTCGGGTTTCTGCAACAGCAGTCGGCACAGGGCCACGCGGCGGCGCTCACCACCGCTCAGGTGCTCGGTCAGCTGGTCGCCCTCGGGGCACCGCAGGGCGTCCATGGCGCGCTCCAGGCGGTTGTCCAGGTTCCACGCGTCGGTGGCGTCGATGATGTCCTGCAACTCGGCTTGACGGGCAAACAGTTTGTCCATCTTCTCGGGGTCCTCATAGTACTCGGGCATGCCGAACTTGAGGTTGATGTCCTCAAACTCCTTCAACGTGTCCACCACGTGCTGCACACCCTCTTGCACGACTTCCTTGACGGTCTTGGTGGGGTCGAGCTGGGGGTCCTGGGGCAGGTAGCCCACGGTATAGCCCGGTGCGAAGACCACCTGACCCTGGTACTGTGTCTCCAGGCCGGCGATGATCTTCATCAGGGTAGATTTACCCGCGCCGTTCAGACCGATGATGCCAATTTTGGCGCCATAGTAGAACGAGAGGTAGATGTTCTTGAGGATTTGCTTCTGGTTCTGCTGGATGGTTTTGCTCACGCCCACCATCGAGAAGATGATTTTCTTGTCGTCAACTGTTGCCATAAATACTTATTGTTTTGTTCCTGCTTGCAAAGGTAGTGTTTTCCCATGAGACGGGCAATAGTTGGAGGGGGATTTTGTGCAAGGCGAAGCCTTGCAATACGTCGACGGTGGGGAACGCTTGGTGCAAGGCTGAGCCTTGCAATACGTCGACAAGCTGTTACTGGCGGTCGCGGGATTGGTATTCTTCTATCATGGGGTCGTTGATGTCGGAGGGGGAGCGGTAGGTCTCTTGTTGAGACTGGAAGGTGATGTGCCCTTGGGCATCGATGTTGTAGTGGTTGTCCCACTCGACGCGCCATATCTCGGTGAGGCGGTGGTCCTTGAGATAGAGGCTGGTGAGGGTCATGACCCGGTGCAGGATGATGTGGTCGGGGCCGTCGAAGTGCAGCTCGGAGTCGGTGGTGTAAAAGCGGTTGCCGCCCAGGCGTAAGGGCTGCTGGTGCTCGCTGGTGTGGAACTCGCGCAGGTCGACGGCGTCGACTACAGAGCTGTCGACCTTGCTGGTCACGAGATAGACCTTGAACAGGTTGGACTCTTTGCCGGTGGGTATCTTGTAGACCGAGAGGATGAGGCCTTTGCCGACAGAGCGTTCACCGATGAGTTGAGTGCCTGCCGGGACATCACTTTTGGTTTGCTCGCCGAGGGCGAGGCGTTGTTCCCGGGTGAGGGTGGGGTAGTCCGGCTCTTCGATGGTGTCGCGGCTCAGGAGGTTCTGGCCCACCTGCACAATGTCGGGGAGGGTGTTGATCTGCCTGGTGCTGCTGATGCCGCTGCATCCGGTTATCATCAGGGTGGCGGCAAGGGTGATGATGGTTTTCATAATCATAAGTGTTTGGTCAGGGGCTTGTCATCCCAGGAGTTGACGACGGTTGCGAGCCACGTGCGGGCGCCGGCATCGTCCAGACGGGCGATTTCCTTAAGCAGGCCGGGGCGGTCGCCTGGCGGCAACTTGAAATAGCGCAGCAGACGGTTGCCCTGGTCGCCGTGTGCTGCCATCCAGCGCAGGAATCGCTGCGGGTTCATCTTGTACAGGTTCGTCACATCCCACGGGAAGGGATTGAACTCGTAGTCGGGGGCATACAGGGCCTCGACTTGGGCGCAGTAGTCATTCCAGGTGTCCATGATGCTGGTGTCGTGGAGCGAGCACACGAGCATGTCCCATGTCCTGAAGTCCATGACGGCATAGTGGTCTACCTTGCCTTGCGCGTCAGCCAACTGTTGGCCCTGGAGGACGAAGTTGCCCTTGGCATCGATGACGTAGGTCTGCTGCCATGCTTGCTGCCACTCGGGCTTGCCCTTGAGGTCGTTTTCAAAATCCATGAGGCATCGGCCCATGACGCGGTGCAGTGTCATGCGGTCGGCACCGTCGAAGGTGATGTAACTGTCGAGCGTGAATGCGTTGTCGTCGTCAGGATTGGAGAGGTCGCAGCGCCACACCAGGTGCAGTTCACGGGCATTGACGGCATCAAGCACATGCCCGTTGCGGTCATAGGTGATGAGGTCCACACAGTATCCCACACCGCTACCGGTGAAATAGGCTGCCAGCGTCACGCCATTGTCCATGTCGCGCACGCCCAGCAACAGCCAGTTGCCCATCTCGTCTTCAAAATCCTTGCCGGCGGGCACAACGAGCGCCAGGTACTGGTCGTGGTCGATGGGCTGGCCTTCCACTTTGCCGTCTTGCTGCTGCGGGTCACCGCAATAGATGTCGGGCAGGGCGAGGGTGTCGCCCAGCAGCAGTTTCTCGTTGATGGTGATGCCCAGGGTGTCGAAGAAGGCGAATTGCGGGTTCTCGACCTTGTTGCCGCTGGTGCATGCGGTGAACAATGCCGCAATAAGGATAATGATGCTGATCAGGTTGGCTTTCATAAAGGAGTGATTCTAAGTTGGTGCAAATATAAGGAGAAAAAATGATTGGGGCGAAAAAATGGGCGTAATTTGGGGCAGGTGGGGAGTTTTTTGTAATTTTGCGGTGCAATGGGAGGAAAAATAGATATCGATATACAACATCCCGAGGTATGGGAACTGCTGGTCGCTGTTGGTGACCAGCGGGTGGATTATATTCTGTACACGCCCACTGTGGCAGGTTCGCTGCAGATGGGTCATGTGGCCAGGACCGATGAGTCGCTTCAGGCACTCGAGGATGCCATCTACGACACCGCAGAGTTGCTCAAGGAGTACAAACGGGTGCGCATAGTGGCTCATTCCCAGCATTTTGTGATACTGCCGACGGAAACGCCCGATGACGATTGCCGGATGCTTGTGCGTGCGGCATTTCCTTCCGACGAGGGCGATGCGCTGGTCAATACGCTGCCGGCCAACGGCGTGAAGATCGCTTACCTGCTGCCGCGCGGTATGCAGGCGTTCCTGGGCCGCACGTTCAATTATCCCGAGGTGTATCATCACCTGTATCCCATGTGCGAGCATTTCAAGGCCCTGAACCGCAGCGACGACCTCTCCCGCATGTTCCTCAACCTGAATGCCGAGAGCATGGACATGGCCATCTACCGAGACGGGAAACTCCTGTGTGCCAACAGTTACCAGTTCACCAATGCCCAGGATGCCGCTTACTTTGCCTTAAACGCATGGCGCACCCATGGGCTGGACCAGCTGGTTGACGAAATGCAACTCACGGGCGAGCGCACCATGTGCGCTTCAATGACCCCCGTGCTGCGAGAATTTGTGAAATTTGTGATGCCTGCCGTCTATCCCGCTGCCGCGATGCAGTTGGGCCGCAACGCGATGCAGGCACCGCTGGAACTGATATTGCAAGCCTTATGCGAATAATCAGTGGAAAATACGGCCGTCGCCGTTTTGACGTGCCTACCAACATCAGCGCGCGTCCCACGACCGACATGGCGCGTGAGAACCTGTTCAATGTCCTGGGCAACATCATCGACCTGGAGGATAAGAAGGTGCTGGACCTGTTTGCCGGCACTGGTGCGATGAGTTTTGAGTTCCTTTCACGCGGCTGTGCCCATGTCACTGCTGTGGAGAAGGCCCGTGTCCAGGCCGAGTTCATCAAGCGCGTGCAGCAGCAGCTGGGTGACCCTAATCTGACGCTCGTGCGTGGCGACGTGTTCAAGTTTGTGGCCACCTGTCGCCAGTCGTTTGACGTGATTTTTGCCGATCCGCCCTACGACCTGCCGCGTTTTGCCGACATTCCAAAACTGGTGCTCGAGTCGCCCCTGGTGCATGACGGCACACTGTTTATCATGGAGCACCCCCGTGAGCATGATTTCAGCGCCCTGCCGCACTTCTCGCAGCAGCGCGTCTATGGCAAGGTCAACTTTACTTTGTTTGAAATCAACAACACCCATGACGATAATGAATAGATTACAACCCCTGCGCATGGCCATCGTTGTGGCCTTGGCTGTTTTGGCGCAGTCCGTGTCGGCCCAGCTAACAATTCCGGCCGATACGGCATCTCGCCATGCTTCGCAAGATGTCGTCACTGCCGACCAGGTGAACCAGCGTCAAGTGACAAATCCGCTGGAAGCCATTCAAGGCCGTGTTGCCGGTGTGACTATCCAGAAGAGCAACAACGGCGCTGCTGCGATGAACGCCGTGCGTGTGCGCGGCACGACTTCGGTCACTGGCGGCAACGACCCGTTGATCATCATCGATGGCGTGTTTGGTGACCTGAGCACCCTGTCGTCGATATATCCGTCGGACATCGAGAGCTTCACCGTGTTGAAGGATGCCAGTGAGACTGCCCAATATGGCTCCCGTGGTGCGTCGGGCGTCATCGAGGTGACCACCAAGAAAGGGTCGGCCCACCGCACCACTGTCACCTATAACGGCAGTATCGGATTATCTCATGTGACTAAAAACCTGAAGATGTTAGATGCCGATGGCTACGTTGGCGCAGTGCGTGCCATGGGGCTTGTGCCTATCAACAAGGGCTACAGCACCAACTGGCAGGAGGCTATCGAACAGACCGCATTCCTGCAGGACCATCACGTTGCTTTCATGGGTGGCGGCGACCGTTCGGGTTACCGCGTCTCTCTGGGTTACATGAACCATGCCGGCGTTATCCTACACGACAAGTTGAACAACCTGACCAGCAGCATGAACATGCACCAACGGATGTTCGGTAACCTGCTGACCATCGAAGTGGGGATGTTTGGAAACGTGCAAAAGAACCAAACCGCCGTGTATGACGTGCAGAAGACCTTCTATTCGGCCCAAGCGTTCAATCCCACCTTCGGGACATCGCGCAACGCCAGCGGTGGCTGGGATGGATTTACTGACGCCAACCAGATCAATCACCCGCTGGCCCTCATGGATAGCCGCACACAAGACAAGACGACCCACCTGAGCACTCATGCCAAACTCACGTTCCGCCTTTCTAAAGATTGGACGTTGGCTTTGTTCGGCGCCTATAGCCACAACGAGGTGGAATCAGCCCAATTCCTTCCTACCAGTATCTGGAGCGGAGGCAAGGGCTATCGCAGCAGTGCCAAGACCGAGTCGTGGCTGGGAATGGCAACGACCACATGGGATAAAACCCTGGATAAACACCATCTCAACGTGATGGGACTGGCCGAGGTTGAGCGAGACACCCATACCGGTTTTTATACCACCACAACAGGTTTTTCGACCAATGCCATCGGTATCGATGCCATCCAGTCGGGGTCGGTGACCCTGTGGGATGGCACGGGCAGTTACCGCAACGCCCCGTCACTGGCCTCGTTCATGGCCAGGGTTACCTATGACTATGATAGCCGTTACTCGTTGACGGTGACGGCACGAGCCGACGGCACGAGCAAATTCAGCAGTAAAAATAAGTGGGGATTTTTCCCCTCGGTTTCAGCATCATGGAACCTGGGCAACGAGGCCTTCCTGAAAAGTTGCCGATGGTTGGATGACCTGAAGTTGAACATCGGCTACGGTTTGGCCGGCAATCTGGGCGGTGTGGACAGTTATATGACGCACAATCTGCTCTCTCCGGCAGGTATCGCGCCAGTGGGAGAGCGCCTTGTCGTCACTTTTGACGAGTTGCGCAACGCCAATCCCGATCTCAAGTGGGAAGTGAAACGCAGCTTCAATACGGGCGTGAGCGCAGCATTCCTGGGCAACCACATCATCGCTTCACTCGACTTCTACACGTCTAAGACGACCGACATGCTCTATCTGTACAATGTGGGCGTGCCGCCATTTGTTTACAACAAACTGCTCGACAACTTGGGCTCGATGCGCAACAGTGGTGTCGAGCTGGCCTTGGGTGTGACACCGTTGAACACGCGTGACATGGAACTGAACCTCAATGCCAATATTGCCTACCAGTACAATAAGTTGCTGTCGCTGAGCGGTTACTATAACGACTACTGGCTGGAAGCCCCAGGTGAGGTGGACATGGTCAACCTCAACGGAGCGGGATTTCACGGTGGAAATAACCACATCGTCTATCAGATTGTGGGACAACCGTTAGGCGTTTTCTATCTGCCGCATTGCACGGGCCTCAAGAGCGACGGGTCGGGAGGACAGGTGTATGAGATCGCCGACCTGGACGGGTCGGGCGACATAGATATCGCCAATGGCAAAGACCGTCGCATCTGCGGACAAGCGATGCCCAAGGTGCTGCTGGGCAGTAACATCAACTTTCGCTACAGGCAATGGGACGTGGCGCTGCAGGTCAATGGTGCCTTTGGCCATAAGATCTATAACGGTACCGCACTCACTTACATGAACATGAACAGTTTGCCGGGCTACAATGTCCTGGCCGATGCGCCCGCGCGTAATATCAAGGACCAGACGGCCACCGACTATTGGCTTGAGCGTGGTGACTACGTGCACTTCGACTACTTGACGCTAGGCTGGAATGTACCGTTGCGCCAAAAGGTGCAGCGCGTCATCACAAGCTTGCGCCTGGCGCTTACCATCAACGATTTGGGTACAATTACAGGCTATTCAGGGTCAACACCCATGATCAACAGTTCATCGGCTGGCAGCACGCTGGGTGTCGATGACAAGAACGTCTATCCTGTTACCCGTTCCTATTATCTTGGAGTTACCGTCACGTTCTAATAAGAAACATCTATGAAGCGAATTATCATATATATCCTGCTGGTAACTACGATAGTGGCCCTTGGGTCGTGCAACAAGTTTCTTGAGGACGAGCCCACCGACCGCCTACCCGCCGATGAAGCCTACAAGACAGTCAATGACTTGTGGCTCAATGCTCTGGGGAGCATCTACAACAACATTGGAGGCAGCGCTGCCTCTCAAGGCTTGCAGGGTACCGCTCGTGGCGTGTGGGACTTGAACACCTTCTCGACCGACGAGGCCATCATCCCCACACGAGGCGCCGACTGGTATGACGGCGGCATCTGGCAGAACCTGTTCCTGCATCGGTTTGGCAACGTCGATTTCACGGGCGACACGTGGAATTATCTGTTCAGGCAGGTGCTTGCGTGCAATAGGGCGCTGGAACGTATCGACGCATTCGCGGCAAAGAATCCCGATGTGGATGTCACTGCCATGGTTGCCGAGGCACGGTCACTGAGGGCGATGTTCCTGTTCTATGCCATGGATCTGTATGGTCGCGTGCCATTATTCAAGAATACCCATCCCACGGCCCAGGAATTGAAACTCCAGGAACGCTCAAAGGCATTCCGCCACATTGTGGACGAGTTGCAGGATGCGGAGAGTTACTTGCCCGTTGCCCGCAGTCCGCGACTGGGTGAATACTATGGCCGCATGACGCGTCCTGTGGCGTGGTTCCTGCTGGCGAAGCTTCTGCTGAATACCGAAGTGTATGCCGATGACGATTGGACCGACAGTACCCACCCCGTCGGCTCGACCTTCACATGGACTGTTGATGGCACCCCGATGAACACATGGCAGGCCGTGATTACCTATTGTAAGAAAATCACCACTTTCGGGTTCACTCTAGCGCCGGTTTTTATTGATAACTTCACTATCAACAACGAGGAGTCGCCCGAACTGATTTTCACGATTCCCATGGATATCTTCAACTATTCTAACCGTTTTACCCAACAGTTCCGTTCCCTGCATTACAATCATGCCTCGGCTTTGGGTCTGAACGGTGAGAATGGTCCATGTGCGACAGTCGAGGCCATGAAAGCGTTCGGCTATGGCTCCGATAATTCTGACAGTCGCTTGCCATTGACATACTACTATGATGCGGTTCTGCATGACAAGACCGACGCCGAGGTCACGCTTGACGACGGGACGCCGCTGGTTTATTACCCGCTGGAGGTAAGACTTGACTTGTCTAACACCGCTTATGAAAAGACAGCAGGTGCCCGAATGCGCAAGTATGAGATTGATTTAGCGTCCATGAGCGATGGCCAGTTGCGCCGTAACGACATCGTGCTGTTCCGTTATGCCGACGTCCTGTTGATGCAGTGCGAGGCGCTACTGCGTGATGGCAGGGCTGGTGCCGATGCCGACAACCTGCTCAATGCGGTGCGTTCCCGTGTGGGAATGGGTGACCGCACGGCCACGCTTGATAATGTGCTGGAAGAGAGGATGCTTGAACTCGCATGGGAGGGATGGCGCCGCAATGACCTGATACGTTTTGGACAGTTTACACGCAGTTATACCGACCGCCCGCAGTTGAGTGCCGATGTGAATGGCTATACCCTTGTGTTCCCCATTCCAGGCGAGACCTTGACTGCCAGTGGCAGTGCCCAGAATCCCGGATATTGATGAAAGACGAAACGAGATACATTGAACGGCTCGAAGCCCACGAGGTGAAGCCTACGGCGATGCGCATCCTGCTGTTGCGCACCATGATGGCCCATGACGACGCCTTCTCGCTGCAGAGTCTGGAGGATGAGCTGGAAACGGTGGACAAATCGACCATCTACCGCACCATCACCCTGTTCCTAACCCATCATCTGGTTCATGCCATCGACGACGGTACGGGCATGTTCAAGTATGCCGTGTGCAGTCCCGACTGCCACTGCGGCGAGGATGACGGGACCATCGACCACATGCATGCCCACTTCAACTGCGAACGCTGCGGACGCACCTTCTGCCTTCAAACGACGCAGGTGCCGCTGGTTGCCTTGCCGGGCAATTTCCAGGTTCACAGCATCAACTATGTGCTCAAGGGGCTGTGTCCGGAGTGCAATGTTCAAGACAAGGCTTGAACATTGCAGTTTAGAGCTTAGAGCTTAGGGCTTAGGGCTTAGAGAAGAAATTAGAGTTTAGTGAGATAATTGAGGGTTAGATGAAGACAGTTAGCCGTTGGATACGCAACATATTGATATTCTTTTTCACCTCGACCATCCTGGCCGTGGTGATACTCAAGTATATCCCCGTGTATATGACTCCGTTGATGTTTATCCGCTCGGTCGAGGCGATGATTGATGGCGATGCGCCTCAAATCAATCACCGGTGGGTGCCGCTGGAGAAAATCAGCCACAACCTGCCACAGGCGGTGATGGCGAGCGAGGACAACCTGTTCCTCAAGCACAGCGGCTTTGACCTGGAGCAGATTCAGAAGGCGCAAATCGAGGCCCAGGAAGGCAAGCGCCAGCGCGGAGCGAGCACCATCAGCCAGCAGACAGCCCGCAACGTGTTCCTGTGGCAGCACCGCTCATGGTTGCGCAAGGGACTGGAGGCCTATTTCACTTTCCTGATCGAGAAGATTTGGGGCAAAGAGCGTATCATGGAGGTCTATCTCAACTCCATCGAGATGGGGCGGGGCATCTATGGTGCCGACGCGGTTGCGCGCATCAACTTCAACACCACACCCGACAAGTTGACCAAAGGCCAGTGTGCCTATATCGCCGTGTCGTTGCCCAACCCCCTGCAACGCGACAGTGCCCATCCCACAGCCAAGATGCGCAGGATGCACAACACCATCCTCAAGCGCATGAAGCAAATCGATACCTTCCCACGCGACGTCTGTGCGCAGTAATCCTCATCTCAAACAACAGACCTTATTTCAAACAACGTTGACAACATTGAACAACAGAAACAACTTTTTTTATAATTGTTGTTTTTGTTGCTTGATTTTGTGTCTTTTATAGTTCGCAGAAGAAGGTGACCAGGAAGGGGACAGAGAAGTCCACAAGGAAACCGTGAAAGAGGGAAAGCAGGACGAAGTCCTGTCCGCTGGTGCGGGTGATGATGGGCAGGGTAGTGTCCATGGTGGTGGCGCCGCCGCACGAGATGGGGGAGAGCGGCCCGAAATACCTGACTAACAATGGTGCACCCAGCAGGGTGAAGACCTCGCGGATGATGTTGGCGAGCAGTGCCACTGTGCCCAAATCGGGGCCGCGGTATTGTGTGATGAGAATGCTCGACAGCGAGTAGTAGCCGAAGCCCGAGCCCACAGCGAGGCAGTCGGTGAGGCTGCGCCCCGGGAGTCCCAGCGAAGCGATAGCCGTGGCTGCAAGTGTGCCAACGATGGTCATGAGCGGCAACAGCATCAGACGCGGGTCCAGCTGTCGAAAACTCTTCAGCAGTTCGGTGTTGTTACCCACGGTGACACCGACACTGAACAGCAGGGCGCACAACGTGAGGAAACTCACGTTGCCATAAGTATTCAGGTCGGGCAGCCAGTGCATCAGTCCGCAGATGATGCCCAGCACGAAAAATCCTATGATGATCAGGCTGCCTTTCATGGGCGGTCACCTCCTTTCCTGTGTGACACCCAGCGCCACAACGCCCACGAGAATGCTATCGTTCCGGCCAGCCCGGCGAGCGATAGCCACAGCGCCTCCAGCCCTAACGAGGTGATGCCGTTGACGACCTGTGGATTCTCGCCCACCTCGACGCCCAAGAAGAAGAGCAATAGCCAGATGAGCACCGTCACCAGGTGCGGCACGATGCGCAGCTGTCGCTTCCTGAGCAGGAAACCGACAGCCATTCCACTTAACATGATGGCGACAATCTTGAGCATAATTGGTTTTGCAAAGATAGTGATTAGTTTTGAGTTATCTGATTTTATGATTGTTTTTGGTAATCAGTTTTTGCGGTTTGGCTTTTAGTTGGTAACTTTGCGGGTTAAAAATAAAAAATCAAACGATTATGAATATGCTAAGGAAATGGTTGTTGCTGACGATAGTTGCTCTTCTCGTCGGCTCATGTGCAGGTAAATCGGGCTCGAGCCAGGACTCAAAGCCTGAAGTTAACGACAGTTTGATGCTCGTGCTCAGAGTGAACAATATTTATGATGCGGTAGTCCAGCACTATGCTTGCCTGGATTCAATCAGGTTGGGCCAGATCAACCCGCTCGAGTATCACGTCGATTTGGATTCGATGTTTTGCTCTGCCGATTGGAGGGAGTGGACTGCACGCACCAGGGCCTATGATGATATCCATAATGCCGGCAGCATAGGCTTCTTTGAAGCCGACTACTGGATTATGGGCCAGGACTGGCAAAACCTGTCGATTGATAATGTCGCGGTCACATCGCTGACCGATTCAACGGCCCTTGTCGACTTGTCGCTCAACAACTGCAATAACGTTACCCTGGTGCGCCTGGCCATGGTTAAGGAGCAGGAAGAGTGGAAAATCGATGATTTTATCGATGTCTCCAGCGATTTTGACTGGAAGAAGGGCATGAAAGAATATATGAAAGAGAACGAATAAAATATGATGAGAAGATTCTTATTGACGATAATGGCGCTGGTGACGTGCTCGACGATGATGGCGGCACCTGCCAAGCCCGGCAGTTACACCCATGTGCAGAGCGATGGCTCGACGGTGACGCTGACGATGCAGGGTGGGGAAACCCACCGCTCGCTGGTGACGATCGACGGCCTGACGGTGGCTCGCAACATGAACGGGGATTACTGCTATATGGCCAGCGGCTCGATGAGCAATGTGCTGGCCCATGACCCGGGCTGTCGCAGCATCACCGAAATGGCCTTTGTCACCGCCTATCGTGACCAGATGACGCAGACCTCGCAGGCCCGTCGAATGCCGCGCCGCGAAGACGAGAATACCTCGCCCCAGGTGCCCACCCTGGGGTCGCCGCGCATTCCCATCATCCTGGTCAATTATACCGATGTGCAATTCATCGACGAGGACCCCGTAGTCACGTTCCAGAATCAGTTCAATGAAAAGGAGAAGAGTTGTCTGCACTACTTCCAGGCACAGTCGCGCGGACAGTTCTCGCCTCAGTTCGACATTCTGGGTCCAGTGAATCTGCCTCAGGCGCGTGAATACTATGGCGGTAACGTGTACCGTTACGGCAACGAGCTGGACCAGCAGTTGGGCACCATGATTTATGATGCCTGCACCGGACTCACCGATGTGGATTTCTCAAATTATGACAATGACGGTGACGGCTATGTTGATGTGGTGGTAGTGCTCTATGCCGGCGTGGGCGAGGCACAGGCCTGGAATGCAGTCCCCGAGTGTGTGTGGCCTTGCCAATGGGACATGCAGGAATCATACGACTGGGGCTGCAGCACGATAGGGCCGTTCCAGCTCAATGGCGTGACCATCGACAAATATGCTGTGTTCAACGAATTGGAAGGCAACAATAACTACAGCCGCAAGATTGACGGCATCGGCACCTTCTGTCACGAGTTCAGCCATTGCCTTGGCCTGCCCGATTTTTATTCGACAAGCGGTGCCTCCACCTTCGGGATGAGCCGCTGGGACATCATGGACCACGGCTGTTATCTTGACAACGGCGACACCCCTGCCGGCTATACCTCCTATGAGCGTCATTTCATGGGCTGGATGGACCTGATCGACCCTGAGCCCAACACCCACTATGAGCTTCGTCCGCTCAATACCGACGAGGGTACCGCCGTCAAGGTCACCAACGATGCCAACCCCGATGAATACTACCTGCTGGAGTACCGTGTCCAGACCGGATGGGACGCCTATCTGCCTGGCGAGGGCATTATGGTGCTGCACGTGGACTATGATAAGGCAGCTTGGGACAACAACACCCCCAACAATGACCGTAACCACCTGCGCATGACCCTCGTTCCCGCCGACGGCCAACTGACGGGCTTCACCGTCTCGACCGACCTGTGGCCTCAAGCCAGCGACTCGTTGACCAATTACTCCATGCCCCCCGCCAGCGTTTATACGGGCGGCTACATGAACAAGCCCCTTACCTCGATGCGCGTCGATGCCGCCGAGGGCATTGCCAGTTTCTGGTATATGCGCATCCGTTGCGACGTGAACGGTGACGGCGAGGTCAACATTGCCGATGTCAATCCCGTGATTGACGCCATCTTGCGCGGATTGAACGAAGATCAGTTTGACGTGAACGGTGACGGCGAGGTGAATATTGCCGACGTCAACACCATCATCGATTGGATATTGAAGCACTAACCATAAATTCAAAGTATAATAATGAGAAGGTATTCCTTTTTAGCGCTTGTGCTGATGCTTGCTGGGGCATCCATCGGCATGAACGCCGCCACAGTTGACGTCACCGAGGCGCGCAACGTGGCCGGCCGTTTTCTGGGTTCGAGGGCGGCAGGCAAGTTGATGAGGGCCGTTCCCGCGCTCAGTCTTGCCTATACCGAGGTCTCGACCGCAGGGCTCCAACAGGCCGACTATTATGTGTTCAACGCCAGTGACGGCGGCGCGTTTGTCATCGTGGCCGGTGATGACCGTGCCGAGCCAGTGCTGGGCTATGGGGAGGGCTCCCTGGACATGAGCAACCTGCCCTGCAACCTGGAGTGCCTGCTGGCCCAATACAAGGAGCAGATGGAGTGGCTGCATGCCAACCCCGCTGCCAAGGTGGGCCGCAACATTCCCGTCAACGACGTGACCATCGCCCCGCTGCTCTCCAGCAACTGGAGCCAGAGTTCCCCCTATTACAACCAGTGCCCGTTTTTCCAAGGCGAGCGCAGTGTGACGGGCTGTGTAGCCACGGCGATGGCACAAGTGATGTACTACTGGAAATATCCCAAAACGGCTCCTGCGCTGTCGGGCTACACGACGCGCAGCCACCGCATCTCGGTATCCTCGCTGCCCGCCAAGAATTTGGATTGGGCCAATATGCTTGACGATTATGCGGCGACGCCCTACACCGATGTGCAGGCCGATGCCGTTGCCACGCTGATGCGCTATTGCGGCCAGTCGGTGCGCATGGATTACAGTCCCATGGGCAGTGGCGCCTATGTTGACCAGCAGTTGGACGGCATGAAGCGCTTTGGCTACAACCCGGCATCGAGGCAGGTGGTTAAAAACAACATCACCTATGACGATTGGGATGCACTGCTGCAGGTGGAACTGCTGAACGGACGCCCCATCTTGTACTCGGCCAATGACCCCGCCGGTGGCGGCCATGCCTTTGTGCTTGACGGCTATTATGACGGCAAGTACCACATCAACTGGGGCTGGGGTGGCAATTATGACGGCTACTTCGCCCTGGGCGCTTTCAATGTCAGGGGTTACAAATTCCTCGCGTCGCAGGAGTACCTGAGCGAGATGTATCCCACGCAGGAGGCCGACGTAGATGAAATGTTCGACTTTGAGGCCGATGGTATCTATTACCGCTATGGCGACAAAGCCGGCGAGGCATGGGTGACCTGCCGCGATACCCGATATAACACTTATAGCGGTGATGTTGTCGTTCCCGAACAGGTGACCGTCGATGGCGAGGAACTGCTGGTGACGGCAATCGGTGACAACGCTTTCCGTGACTGTGGCGGCCTGACGAGCGTGACCCTGCCGCAGTCGTTGACGCGCATCGGCGCCCTGGCCTTCAGGAACTGTTACAACTTGAGTGCGGTGGACATTCCCCAGCATGTGTCGAGCATAGGTTCACAGGCATTTGCCGCATGTCTCGCGCTGGAATCCATCACGTTGCCCCAATCGGTGACCCAGGTGGCCGCCAGGGCCTTTGTGGGTTGCGAGAGCCTCAAGACGGTTCACACGCCCTCGACCGAGGCATGGCTGGGCATCACCTTTGCCGACCGCTATGCCAATCCCATCAGTCTCACCCATAGTCTGCTGGTCGATGGCAACGAACTGGAGCATCTGGTAGTCCCCGCCAGCGTTGGGACAGTGAGCCCGTATGCCTTCATCGACTGCTATCCCCTGAAGTCGGTGACCATCGAGGAGGGCGTGAGCCAAATCGGCGTCTCGGCATTTGCCTATTGTTCGGGTATTACCGAGTTGACGATGCCCCAGACAATGACATCGCTGGGCAGCCAGGCTTTCATCGATTGCAAGAATTTGACCCGTGCCACAGTGCCTGAGGGTATTGAGCAGTTGCCGGCAAGTGTTTTCTCGGGATGTGCCCGTCTCGCCAGCGTTACCCTGCCCTCGACACTGACATCGATTGGCAACAATGCGTTCCAGGAATGTGGCGCCCTCGATGCTGTCACGATTCCGCAGGGTGTGACCTCCATTGGCGATAACGCCTTCAAGTCTTGCGGCAAGATCAAGTCCATCAATCTGCCTGATGCCCTGACCGCGATTGGCGAGAGCGCCTTCGAGAGTTGCAGCGCATTGACCACTGTTACCGTTCCTGACCAGGTTCAGGTGGTGCGGACGCAGACTTTCTATCGCTGTAGCGCCCTGAACAAGCTGACCTTAGGTAAGTCGGTGACCAACATCGACCTCAAGGCTTTTGCCGACTGCAAGCAGATAACCAGCGTCACCTGCCGCGGCGAGGTACCGCCCGAGATGGCCAACCCCGACTGCTTTGTACGCAGCATCTATCGCTCGGCCACGCTGTATGTGCCCATTCAGGCGTTGCCCGTTTACGGGACTACAGGTGTATGGCCCTGGTTCACGTCGATGGTTGGCATCGATGTCGATGCCGTGCATGGCGACGTGAACGGTGACGGTGAGGTGAACATTGCCGACGTGAACGTCGTGATTGATGCCATCCTGGCCGATGTGAACGAACCGGCTATTGATGTGAACGGTGACGGCGAAGTCAATATCGCCGACGTGAACGAAATCATTGACATCATCAATGGGAAATAAACGACATGCAGGTTGACACTTGCCGATGAGAAATTGAAAAGTGTAAAATAATTAGACAGAAATGCGCGGATTTTCAACATTCCGCGCATTTTTTTTGAATAAGTGTTGCGCCGAAACAGATGGGGCTTTACTTTTGCAATAAACCCTTATTGCAAGGAGGAAGATTATAAAGTATCATTAAAAATATCTTGTGTTATGAAGCATGTTTACCTAAAACTGATTTTGTCGGCTGCCCTTGTCTTGCCAGGCCTGAATGTGAGTGCAGCCCCTGTCGATGCCGATGCCGCCCTGGAGCATGCGACAAGTTTCATCTCCTCTACTAGCCAGGGCATGTTCAAATCGCCGAATGTAACCTTGCGTCTTGCCCATGTCGAGCCCTCGTCGCATGATGCCGCTCTGGCCGACTACTATGTGTTCAATGCCGACGGTGATGCCGGCTATATCCTTGTGGCCGGCGATGACCGTGTAGAGGCTATTCTGGGCTATGGCCCCGGCAGGCTGGATATGAGCGAGATACCCGAGAACCTGCGCTGGCTGCTCAACGAGTACAAGTCGCAACTCGAGTGGTTGCGTGAGCATCCCGAGGCGCATGTCGTGCCACGTTCGCAACAGAGCGATGGCGAGGAGCCTGTTGTGGAGCCGATGCTCACCAGCATGTGGGGTCAGAGCACTCCCTATAATGACCAGTGCGTCATGTACAACGGGCGGCGTTGTGTCACGGGTTGCATTGCCACCGCCATGGCCCAGGTGATGAACTACTGGAAATATCCTGCCGAACTGCCTGCGGTGGACGGCTATGTGACCGAGTCACTCCAGATTCCTGTCGAAGCCTTGCCTCCCGTCACCCTGGACTGGGACAACATGCTGGACACCTATTCTTATGGGTATAGCGACGAGCAGGGGGCGGCAGTGGCCACGCTGATGCGCTATTGCGGCCAGGCAGCCCTGATGGACTATACAGTCACCGCCAGTGGTGCACACGAGATTGACCAACTTATAGCCTTCAAACAGTTTGGCTACAATCACGAGGCAAAACTGTTGTTTCGTAATGACTTTGGCGCATCGGAGTGGAAGGCCATGTTAGACAGCGAGTTGCTGGCCGGTCATCCCATCCCCTTCAGCGGTTATACGGGTAACGGCGGCCATGCCTTTATCCTGGATGGCTGCAAAGACGGCAAGTATCATGTCAACTGGGGCAATTACGGCTATGACGAAGGCTATTATGAGATGGACCTGCTGGGCCCTCCCGGTTATGAATACAGGTATAACCTCAGCATGAATTACAAGGTTTATCCGGCCGATGATGGCGGGTCGGAACCTCAGCCAGCCTATGACTTTGAGGTTGACGGCATCTATTACCAGAAAAATGGCAGCGAGGCCACAGTGACCTGCCGTGACCAGAAATACAACTCTTATCATGGCGATGTCGTCATTCCGTCGCAGGTAGAGTATGACGGAGTGACTTACCGCGTCACTGCTGTTGGCGACGGTGCCTTCTCGTGGTGCGACGGGCTCACGTCGGTCAGCATGTTGTCCATCGAGAGGTTTGGTTCTGATGTGTTTGTCGGCTCCAATCGGTTGCGCGAAGTGTCCTTTGGCAAAGCGTTTACGTCGGAATTCGGTACCTTCGCCCGGATGACATCATTGCAGCGGGTGAATGTTGAAGACGTGGGTACCTGGGCATCGATTGACTTCCCGGTTTATATGACGCCATTGTTTTATGCCAAGCACCTGTATTGCGATGGCCAGGAGGTCACCGATGTTGTGATAGGCGATGAAGTAAAATCAATCGGCCGCAACACCTTTATCTTTTGCGAGGGCCTGGAGAACGTCACGATCGGGGACGGAGTCGCATCGATAGGAAGATTTGCCTTTGCTTATTGTCCAAACTTGGAAAAGGTGACGATAGGCAATGGCAATCCGGTCATCCATAATGAAGCCTTCGAGGAATGCCCGCTACTTGCCGAGGTCACGTTTAACAGCGTCAGCAGCATCGGCGAATATGCATTTAGTGATTGCCCGTCATTGAAATCATTGACTTTCCCGGCATCGCTCGACAGCCTGGGCTATGCCTCATTCTTGGGGTGCACTGCGCTGGAGCGTGTCGATTTCCAGGGTGCTAACGTAAAAATGGCGGAATTTCCATTCTACCAATGCTCGGCATTGACCACTGTAAAGCTCCCTTCTCATCAGACTGTTGTCGGTTACGGCGCATTTTACGAGTGCACTGCATTGAGGACCATTGACTTTGGCGATTCACTCGATAGCATTGCCGGCAAAGCGTTCAATTCCTGTATCCGCCTGCAGGAAATTACCCTTCCTGAAAGTGTCACTGCGATTGGAGGCGATGCTTTTGCGGGTTGCCGCGGCCTTAAACGCGTCAATGCCGGCAGTGTGGCGTCGTGGCTGGGCATCCGATTCGGGGGAGTGAACGCCAATCCCTTGAGTGTGGCAAGACATCTCTATGTAGACGGCGAGGAAGTGACTCAAATGGTTGTACCCAAAGGGGTGAGCGCTATCAATGATTATGCGTTCCATGCATGTGAGGGACTGACCAGTGCGACCATTGGCAAGGATGTGCAGACCGTGGGAGAGAAGTCCTTCTATAAGTGCACTAATCTGGCCGAGGTGACGCTGGGCAACGGCGTGAAATCCATTGGCCAACTGGCTATGGGCAACTGCACGGGCCTCAAGCGTGTGACGCTGGGGCGCGGCCTGGAACTGATGGACAGCAAGGCCTTCAATGCCAGCATGGTGATTAACGAGATCGTCTGCAAGGCGACAACGCCACCGGTGATAGCTGCCAAGGACTGCTTCTCCAATGCCATCTACAAGAATGCCGTAGTGCGTGTTCCCGCGGTGTCGTTAGCCGCCTATCAGGCAGCACCGTTCTGGAGCCAGTTTGAGCATCTGGAAGGGGTGAGCATGTGCGATGGCGATGTGAACGGCGACGGTGAGGTGAATATCGGTGATGTCAACGCCGTGATAGACTCCATGTTGAGAGGCAAGAATGAACTGGCCTGCGACGCGAACTTCGACGGAGATGTGAACATTGCCGACGTCAATGCCATCATCGGGGTGATATTTGGGTATTAGGCGTTAGGTGTTAGGCTTTAGGCATTAGGTGTTAGGCTTTAGGCTTAGAGCAACAGGTTTTAGGTTTTTAGTCGTTGGATATGGAGGGTTGACTGAAAAAAATAGCCTTTTTAGCCAAAAACGGTTGGTGGTGCAGATATTTGTTCCTATATTTGCGCCACCTCTTTTTTGATACAGTGATGTATCATTGAAATGGCCATTAAATTAGATTCTTACTATTATTTATCAACATTAACCCACCCTTAACCACAATGAGATCATTGAGTTACTTCAAGTCATTGATGCTCGTGATGATGGCCTTTACCGTGGCCACCATGACGGCAGCCAATGTGGACTCGCGTGCCGCTCAGGCCCGTGCAATCCGGTTCATGAACAGTCAGCCCGGCACCAGGATGATGGCGTCGAACGCCAACCTGAAATTGACGCATGCCGAGAAATCGGCCGTCGATGCCAAGGCCAACGACTACTATGTGTTCAACTACGAAGGCGGCGGCTATGTCATCGTGAGCGGTGACGACCGTGCCGAGGAAATCCTGGGCTATGGCAGCGGCCGCATGGACGTGAACAACTTGCCCAGCAACGTTGCCTGGTGGCTCAACCAGTACAAGCAGCAGATGGAATGGCTGATTGCCAATCCCAAGGCTCAGGTCGAGACCACAACCCAATTCATGTCGACCATGCTCACGGCGACCACCGTACCCATGCTGATGAGCAGCACGTGGGACCAGGAAGCCCCGTATTACAACCAGTGCCCGAAGTATAACGGCCAGTATTGCATGACCGGCTGCGTGGCCACGGCGATGGCCCAGGTGATGTACTACTGGAAGTATCCCGCCGAGTTGCCAGCCCTGGATGCCTACACGACTGCCGAAACGCCCCGCTTCAACGTTCCCGCCCTGCCGGGCATCACGCTGGACTGGGACAATATGCTTGACGATTACAGCAGCGTGAACTACAACACCACCCAGGCCAATGCCGTGGCATGGCTGATGCGCTATTGCGGTCAGGCTGTGCAGATGATGTATTCACCCGACGGCAGCGGCGCCTACACCGAGGACGAGTGTGCCGCGATGATCAAGTTTGGCTACAGCTCGGATGCTACCGTCAAGTATCGCGACGACCACAACGCCACCAACTGGAACGCCATGATGCAGGCCGAGCTCGAGGCCGGTCGCCCCATCCTGTACGGCGGCAACGACTATTATGCCGGCGGCCATGCCTTTGTCGTTGACGGCTACAACGCCAGCACGGGCAAGTACCACGTGAACTTCGGCTGGAGCGGCTATGATGACAACTACTATGCCCTGGATGCCTTCAGTGGCAGCGGTTATACCTTCAGTTACTATCAGGACATGATTATCGGCGTATATCCCGAGAGCACCCTGGAGAAACATGCTCCCGTGATGGCCCAGGCCGGCAATGTGGGCACCACCTCGTTCCGTGCCAGCTGGACCGATGAGACCCCTAGCGAGAACGTGACCGACTACACGCTCTATGTGACCCAATATGATCCGAACAATGTGACCTTGTTGACCGAGACCTTTGCCGGTGTTACCGTGGCCAACGACGGCACAAGCAACATCGCCAACTCGCTCGACACCTATTGCGATAACAGTGGTTGGACGGGCAGTTATGTATATCAGGGTGCCGGCGGCACGATGAAAGTGGGCAGCGGCAACTATGCCGGTTCGCTCACCACTCCCGCCCTTGACATGAGCACTTGCGGCGGCACCATCACCGTGAAGTTCAATGCCAGGTATTACAGCAGCGACAACAGCTCGGTGGTCGTTTCCTGTGGCTCGGCCAGCCAGACCGTGGCACTCACGGCCAGTGCAGCCGACTATACTGTAGTGCTCACGGGCGTGAACGCTGCAGCAGGCCAGACGGTGACCTTTGAAGGCACCGCCAAGAAGAAACGCTTCTACATCGACAATATCGAGATCGTCACGGGCAACGCCAGCATGATGTTCAAGGCCGTCGAGACGGGTGATGCCAACAGCCGCATCATCACCGGTATCACCGCCAAGAATTATACCGTCAACAATCTGAACGAGGGCGGCAGCTACAGGTTCTATGTTGAGGCTAACTATACCGACGGCACCAAGAAGCAGTCTAATGTACAGACCGTTACCCTGGAGGGCACGGCAACTCCCACGCCCGAGATTATCGTTGACCCCGAGACGCTGACGATGACCGCCAACATCGGTGAAACCGCCACGGCGACCTTCGACGTGCTGGGTGCCGACCTGACGGGCAACGTCACCGTGACCGTCAATGACGCCAACGGCGTTTACACCGTCAATCCCACGACCATCAGCAAGGCCGCTGCCGAGGAAGGTGCCACCGTTACCGTGACCTATGCTCCCACCGCTACCGGTACGCACCAAGCCACCGTTACTGTGACTAGCGAGGGCGCACAGGCCGTTACCGTTACCCTGAACGGTACTGCCACCATGCAGACCGTCGCCCCCGTGATGGCTGCAGCCACCAACGTGGGCACAACCTCGTTTACCGCCACATGGACCGACGAGACGCTGGCCCAGAACGTGAAGGACTACACCCTGTATGTCAACAAGGCAGGTGGCATCAGTGGTCTTGACCTGTTGTTGAGCGAGACCTTTGGCGGTGTGACGGCCGAAAACGACGGCACTGCCCGCATCGAGAGCAATCTGGATGATTACTGTGACAATGCCGGCTGGACGGGCTCTTACATCTATCAGGCTGGAGGCGGTGGCCTCAAGTTGGGTAACTCGAGCAACGGCGGCACGCTGGTTTCACCCGCTCTTGACATGACCAACAGCGGTTGGGCAGCCACCGTGGTGCTGAATGCCAAGAATTTTGGCTCCGACGTCACTACGCTCACCGTGTCGTGTGGCAGCGCCAGCGAGACCATTGAGTTAACCGATGCTGCAGTGGATTATACCGTGACCCTGGTGATGAATGAGGCTGCTGCCGGCCAGCATGTGACCATCGCCAGCAGTGGCAGCAAGCAGCGCTTCTACCTGTATAAGGTGGACATCTATAGTGGTGGTTTTGTCAAGGGCGTGAGCGAGACAGGAGACGCCAATCACCGCACAATCACAGGCATTACCGACAAGACCTACACCGTTGAGAATCTGGCGCCCGGCGAGACCTACAACTTCTATGTCGTGGCTAACTACGTTGACGGCTCTAATGCCGCTTCTAACATCGAGCAGGTGACCCTGGTCACTGCAGTTGTTCCTGAAATTATCGTTGACCCCGAGACGCTGGCGATTACTGCCAACGTGGGCGAGACCGTGACCGCGACCTTCGATGTGTTAGCTGCTGAACTCACTGGTGATGTGACCGTGACGCTGACCGACGAGAACGGTGTATTCAGCCTTGAACCCACAACCATCAGCAAGGCCGATGCCGAGGAAGGTGCAACCATTACCGTGACCTACACCCCCACAACCGTGGGTGGACATACCGCCACCATTACCATCGCCAGCGAGGGTGCCCAGGATGTGACCGTTGCTGTCACCGGTACCGCCGCCATGCCGCTGGGAGAACTCGTGATGTTGCCCGCCGATGGCGAATACATCACTACGAGCGCCTTCCGCGCCGACTGGACTGATGATACCAACGCGGCCTATGTTCAAGATTATACCTTGCATGTCAACAAGGCTGGCGGCATTAGCGGCCTTGACCTATTGCTGAGCGAGGCTTTCGGCGGTGTGACTGCCGAGAATGACGGTACTGCCCGCATCGAGAGCAATCTGGATGATTACTGTGACAATGCCGGCTGGACGGGCTCTTACATCTATCAGGCCGGAGGCGGTGGCCTCAAGTTGGGTAACTCGAGCAACGGCGGCACGCTGGTTTCGCCGCCTGTTGACCTGACCAACAGCGGTTGCGTGGTTACCGTGGTGCTGAATGCCATGAATTATGGTACCGATGTCACCACTCTCACCGTGTCGTGTGGCAGCGCCAGCGAGACGATTGAGTTGACCGCTGAGGCCCAGGACTACACGCTCACCCTCGTGATGAACGAGGCTGCTGCCGACCAGCAGGTGACCATCGCCAGCAGTGGCAGCAAGCAGCGCTTCTACCTGTACAGTGTGGACATTTACAATGGCGGCTTAGTCAAGGCCGTGAGCGAGACCGGTAACGAGAATTCCCGCGTCATTACGGGTATTACCGACAAGCACTATGTGGTAGAAGGCCTTACCGCGGGCGAGACTTACGAATACTATGTGATAGCCAATTATGTTGATGGTACATCTCGCATGTCTAACATCGAGCAGGTAACCCTGCTCGAGCAGCAGGGCCACGGCTACGAGGTGGGCGACGTGAACCACGACGGCAGCATCAACATTGCCGATGTGACCGCCCTGATCGATGGCCTGCTTGACAGTAGCCTTGAGCTGTGCCCCATCTGCTCAGACATCAACAGCGACGGCAGCATCAACATCGCCGATGTGGCCGCGCTGATTGACAATCTGCTGGGCAACTGATGACTTGAACTGATAGTCCTATAACAACGAGGGCGCGCCTGGAACTGGCGCGCCCTCGTTGTTTGTCATTGGGAATGACTTGACGGATGATTAATGGTCGGCGACTTCCTCGAGTTTGGCGAGGAAGGTGATGCGTGCGCTGCGCAGCAGGGCGATGGCGCGCGGTACGATGTCGTTGAGTTCGGGTGTTGTGTCGGCCAGGATTTCAAAGGCGACCCACACGCTTTTCTCGGTTTTCCCGTCTTCGTCATCCATGTCCATGGTGTAGAGCTTGACGACCTTGATGGTGCCGTTCACGTCGTTCATCACGCTCAAAACGGTGTCCTCATTGTCCTCGGTAACTACAAAGATGGCAGGCATCATCAGCCTGAAGTACTGTTCGTCTTCCTCGTCCTTGAAGTAGAGGAAATTCAAGCCTTCGCTCTTGAAGGCGATGCCAAACGGCGTCTCGTGGGGACGGAATCCTTCCTCGGCAAGGAATTCCATCATCAGTTTGTTTAAGTCCATGTATTTTAGTTTTTAGTTGTTAGTTTCTAGTCCTTAGTTTCTAGTCCCTAGTTGTTTTTAGTTGTTGGTTGATCAGGTGAAGCCGACGCGGGGGAGGGCATTGTTGCGGGTGATGCCTTCCATCTTGTCGCGCATTTCCTCATATTCCTTGAGCAGGTCTTTGTTGACCGAGGGCTTGATGCCCTCGATGGTCTTGTTCAAGAGGTCCTGGGTGATGTTCTCGCGGTTGAAGGCGGCAATGGTAGCGGCCTCGTTGACGACATAGGCGATGTCGCTGGCGACGTAGCCGTCGGCCTTCTTGGCCAGGGCCTCGCAGTCGATGCCCTCACAGGGACGGTCCTTGAGATAGAGCTCGAACATGAGGCGTCGGGCCGTCAAGTCGGGCATGGGCACGTACACCTGCTTGTCGATGCGCCCAGTGCGCAGCACGGCGGGATCGACCTTGTCGGGACGGTTGCTCGTGGCGATGACAAAGATGCCGCGCTTGGAGCAGTTGTTGAGCTGGGTGAGGAACTCGTTGACCTCGCCAGCCTGGTTGCCCGACGTATCGCCCGAACGGTTGGGTACAAAGGCGTCAAACTCGTCGAAGCACAGCACCGTGGGGGCGTTTTCCTCGGCCTTCTTGAACAGGTCGGCGATTTTACCCTGC
>JAEEGG010005579.1_pt1 | contig 29763 bp, 22 predicted proteins | sample 9134161 | NCBI WGS metagenome assembly JAEEGG01 (sample SAMN16246543, study PRJNA631951) | gut metagenome | biome: gut microbiome; feature: rumen; material: CR-attached | host: Bos | place: Iran: Karaj | collected 2018-10
AAGGGCGACATGCAACGGCGTGTCAACGGCTCAATGATCGCAATGGAAAGCGGAACAGCTGTCGCTTTCGCCATCGACCACCTGCAGGACCGAGGCAAGTTCTTCATCTTCCCGGGCGATGTGGTCTACGCCGGACAAGTCGTAGGTGAGCATGTCCACGAGAACGACCTCGTCATCAATGTCACCAAGACAAAACAACTCACCAACGTCCGAGCATCAGGTACCGACGAGAAGGCGCACATCATCCCGCCCGTGGTACTGTCGCTTGAAGAAGCACTCGAATACATCAAGGAAGATGAGTATGTGGAAGTGACACCCAAGAGCATGCGCATGCGCAAAATCATCCTCGACCACCTGGAGAGAAAGCGCAACAACCGCAGCGAAGGTTGACAACCCGACTTCAACATCACCATAAGACCCTTATGGACCTTAAGGTCACAATGACTTTAAGACCTATAAGTCTAAAGTTGATGCGATATGTCGTATCACTTTTAAGTGCTGAAAAGTTGAATTAAAACGCATTTAAATGTTAAATCGTTGCACAAATGGCAAATTTTGTGCAACGATTGACATTTTGCCCAAATCTTTTCTTGCACGAAATGAGATAAATCCGTAACTTTGCACTCGAAAAGACAAACCATTTTATTAATAACATTTAAAACAATTACTATTATGTCAGAAATTGAAGAAAAAGTGATTGACATCATCGCTGACAAACTCGGAGTGGATAAGGAAGAAGTAAAGCCAGAGGCAAGTTTCACCAACGACCTTGGCGCAGACTCACTCGACACTGTAGAACTCATCATGGAGTTTGAGAAGGCTTTTGGCATCAACATTCCTGACGACAAGGCTGAAGGTATCACAACTGTAGGCGACGCTATCGCTTACATCGCTGAGAACCAGGCACAGTAATCAACAACTAAGACACAACAACTATTATGGAATTAAAAAGAGTTGTAGTAACCGGTATGGGCGCTGTCACTCCTCTTGGCCTCACAGCCGATGAGACATGGCAGAACATCGTCGCAGGAGTAAGCGGAGCCGGACCTATTACACATTTCGATGCTTCACAGTTCAAGACGCAGTTCGCTTGCGAGGTTAAGGGTTTCAATGCCGCCGACTATATTGACCGCAAGGAAGCTCGTAAGATGGATGTTTACACCCACTACGCTCTCGCAGCCGCCAAAATGGCACTCAGCGACGCTAACTTCGACTTGGAGAACGAAGATAAGGACAATATAGGAGTTGTGCTCGGCGTTGGCATTGGTGGTATCCACACTTTCGAGGAAGAAGCTGGGAACTATGCTATCAACGGACCTACACTCGGCCCCAAGTACAATCCTTTCTTCATCCCGAAAATGATTGCTGACATCGCAGCTGGATACATCTCCATAGAAAACGGATTCCATGGTCCCAACTACACCACCACATCTGCTTGCGCATCATCATCCAACGCATTGGCCGACGCTTTCAACTTGATACGTCTGGGCAAGGCTGTGGCCATGATTGCCGGTGGTTCGGAGGCTGCTATTTGGCCTGCTGGCGTTGGTGGATTCAATGCCATGAAGGCATTGTCCACACGCAACGACGACCCCGAGCACGCATCACGTCCTTTCAGCGCAAGCCGCGATGGTTTCGTGATGGGTGAAGGCGCTGGCATATTGGTGCTTGAAGAACTTGAGCACGCAAAAGCACGCGGTGCCAAGATCTATGCGGAAATGGTGGGAGCAGGCATGAGCGCCGACGCTTACCACATCACTGCTTCACACCCCGAAGGACTCGGTGCTAAGCTCGTGATGCAAAGAGCCCTCGACGATGCAGGCCTCAACCCCGAGGACATTGACTACATCAATGTACACGGCACATCCACTCACGTGGGCGACATCTCTGAGGCAAAGGCCATCAAGGAGGTGTTTGGCGAGGCTGCATACAAACTCAACATCAGTTCCACCAAGTCCATGACCGGACACCTGCTCGGAGCTGCTGGTGCTGTAGAGGCCATGATCAGTGTACTCGCTGTGAAGAACGACATTGTTCCACCTACCATCAACCACGACCCTGAGGACAAGGATGAGGAAATCGACTACGACCTCAACTTCACGTTCAACAAGGCTCAAGAGAGAACCGTTCGCGCCGCACTCAGCAACACGTTCGGCTTTGGTGGACACAACGCTTGTGTGATTTTCAAGAAATACATTTAAGCAGTGGTGACACAGAATCTTATTGACAGAATTAGGCTCTTTTTCCGAAAGGAGAAAGAGCCTTTTTTGCTATTGAAAGAAATACTCGGATTCTATCCGCACAACATCTCTTTCTACCGCACGGCACTACAACACAAATCGTATGCCGACATCAAGGACAATGGAGCTAAAGTGAACAACGAGCGACTGGAATTCCTTGGCGACGCTATCCTGGAGTCAGTGGTGTCCGACATCATCTACAACCGCTATCCCGACAAGCAGGAAGGGTTTCTGACCAACCTCCGCAGCAAACTCGTCAAGCGCGAGACACTCAACGAGCTTGCTTCGAAGATGGGTATCGACAAACTCATCATGCACACAGGAAGGGTGACATCGGCACACAACAGCTATATAAGCGGCAACGCTTTCGAGGCACTCATCGGAGCCATTTACCTCGACAGAGGTTACGAACACTGCAAGACGTTCGTAACCAACAAGATGATTAAGGAACACATCAATATCGAACAAATGGCCGACAGCGAGCAGAACTTCAAAAGCCTGCTGATAGAATGGTGTCAGAAATACCAGTTCGATTTCCAGTTTGTCATGACCGAGGAAAAAGTGAGCAATGGCATTCCCACTTTCCAGGCAGCAGTGCTTGTGGAAGGTATCACACTCGGCGAGGGAAAAGGCTTCTCCAAGAAAGAAAGCCACCAGAACGCAGCCAACATGGCACTCAACAAAGTGAGGAACGACAACGCACTGGTCAACAAACTGGTTGACATCAAAAGAGAACGCCGCCAAAGAAAAGGCGAAGACAAGAAACAAGAAAAAGAATAATTAAAACATATCTTTAGCATTATTCACACTATGCATGACCCAACTATCAACAAAAAAGTTTAAATTTGCCCATCGAAACAATTCATCCTACGGGACATCGCATACTGAAACCATAGAATAATGAATATTACAAAGATACTCGGCAAGGTTTATTTCAGCAGACGGAACAAGGTTCTCGAGCGCTATCAGTCGCATGCTGAGGAGATGCAGGACAAGGTAATGCATCATCTGGTGGAAAAAGCTGAGTCCACAGAATGGGGCAAGAGCCACAACTTCAGGTCGATTGCCAACTACGACGACTTTGTCCACTATATGAACAGCATCAACACTTACGAGGAGTTGAAAGGCTACATACACCGCATGCGTGAAGGTGAGAGCGATGTACTCTGGCCTGGCAAGGTGCTGTGGTACGCTAAGTCGTCGGGCACCACCAACGACAAAAGCAAGTTCATACCCGTGAGTGCCGACGGACTGAAAGACATACACTATGCTGGAGGACGAGATTGTTTGGCAGCATATTTAATGGTCAACCCTACATCGCGCCTCTTCTCCAATTCCGGCAAAAGCCTCATCCTCGGCGGTAGCCACTCCCCCAACCTCAACACCCCCAACAGCCTGGTGGGCGACCTCAGCGCCATACTCATTGAAAACGTGCCTTCCATCATCAACAAGACACGTGTGCCCGATAAGAGTATTGCGCTGCTCAATGACTTCGAGGTTAAACGCGACCTCATCGCTCGCAACACGCTCCACATGAACGTCACCAACCTCAGCGGTGTGCCTTCATGGATGATGTCTGTACTCAACAGGGTGCTCGAAATCTCAGGCAAGGAAAGTATTGACGAGATATGGCCCAACCTGGAGGTGTTCTTCCATGGCGGTGTGGCATTCAGCCCATACCGTGAACAATACAAGAACATCATCAAGTCGCCAAACATGCACTATATGGAGACCTACAACGCCAGCGAGGGATTCTTCGGCATACAGACCGACCTCAACGACCCCGCCATGACACTGATGGTTGACTATGGTGTGTTCTATGAGTTCATCCCGCTCGATGAACTTGACAAACCGAACCCATCGGTTGTTCCTTTGTCCGGCATTGAGGTGGGAAAGAACTATGCCATGGTCATCAGCACCTCGTGCGGACTATGGCGCTACCTGATTGGCGACACCGTGAAGTTCACCCAGAAAAATCCCTACAAGTTCGTCATTACAGGAAGGACCAAGCATTTCATCAATGCCTTCGGAGAAGAACTGATTGTGGACAACGCCGACAAGGGACTGGAACAGGCATGCATCGCCACTGGAGCCATGGTGAAAGACTACACAGCCGCACCCATCTTCATGGATGCAAACGCCAAATGCCGCCACCAGTGGGTCATTGAATTCAGCAAGCCACCAGCATCGCTACAAGACTTCGCCGACATTCTCGACCGCTCTCTGCAAGCCATCAACTCCGACTATGAGGCCAAACGATACAAGAACATCACTCTCCAACCCCTTGAGATTATACAGGCCGAACCAGGGCTGTTCGATGAATGGCTGAAAGCCAAAGGAAAACTCGGCGGACAACACAAGATACCAAGGTTGAGCAACAGCCGCACCTACATCGAGGAACTACTTGCGCTCAACGCCAATCTGAAGCACGAATCATAACCGATATGTTCAGGCGTACCGCTTCTATCTGCGCTATCATGATGGTGCTGATGCTGGTCATCTCATGCGCCAACATCGGTTCACCTGATGGCGGGCCCTACGACGAGGACCCGCCCAGAGTGATACACACCAGCCCAAAAGAATACGCCACAAACACACGTACCAAGAAAATCGTCCTGGATTTTGACGAGAACATCAAACTCGACAATGCCACAGAGAAGATGATGGTGTCGCCACCACAATTGGAAATGCCAGAGATTTCCACCATGGGCAAACGCATCACCATCGAACTGATGGACACACTCAAGGACAACACCACCTATACCATCGACTTTTCCGACGCCATCGAGGACAACAACGAGGGTAACCCCATGGGCGACTATGCTTTCGCCTTCTCCACCGGAGAGAGAATCGACACCTTTCAGATGTCAGGCACGGTACTCAATGCCGAGAACCTCGAGCCTATCAAGGGTATACTGGTGGGGCTTCACTCCAACCCTGAGGACAGCATGTTCCGGACACAACCCTTTGAAAGAGTGTCGCGCACCAACGGAAGCGGACATTTCACCATCAAGGGCATAGGACCAGGCGATTTTCGCGCCTTTGCGCTCACCGACCAAAACCAGAACTTCCTATTCGACCAAAAGAGCGAGCAGGTGGCCTTCTCTGACCGCATACTCACGCCTTCGGTCAAACCCGACGTTCGTCCCGACACCGTCTGGCACGACAGCATACATTACGACTCCATCGTGATGACGCCTTACATGCACTTCTTCCCCGACGACATTATACTCCTCGCTTTCACCGAAACAGGACAAGACCACTACCTCTCGAAGAAGGAACGCGAAGTGCTGAACAAGTTCACCATCACCTTCTCCTCACCCTGCGACACACTGCCACTCATCGTGGCGCAGGACTTCGACCCTGCTAAGGAGTTCGTGATAGACGCCAATGCCACCAACGACACCATCACCTACTGGATACGCGACTCTCTCATTTATTACAACGACACGCTCAATATGCTGCTCTACTACATGGGGACCGACACAAACGGCGTTCTTGTCCAGATGGTTGACACCATGGAACTGGCTTCGAAAATTTCGAAAGAACGATTTGATAAGCAGCGAAATAGAGAATACGAGGAATGGGCCAAACAATCCAAAAAAGACGCTGAAGCCGAGGCCAAAAAGAAAGCACGAGAGATGAGGAGAAAGGAAGAGGAGGCTAAAGCAGAGGAAAAAGCCAAGACAGAAGAAGCAGAATCCGAAAAGCCTGAGGAATCCGAATTATCCGAACAGGATGAGCAACCTGAATCAACCGAACAGTCTGAGTTGTCTGAAAAGTCCGAGAAATCCGACAAAAAGAAAGGCAAGAAAAAGAAAGACTATGACTTCGACGAGGAAAACTTTGTGGTGCCACCGATGCCCGAGACTTTTGTGGGAGTCCGCACTTCGTCAACATCCTCTATGGCTCCCGACCAGAACATCGACTTCACTTTCGAGGAACCCATCGACACTTTCGACATCAATGCTTTCCATTTCTCCATCCAAGTCGATAGCACCTATCGTCCTGCCGACTTTATGATTCTGCGCGACAGCGTCAACATCAAGAAGTTCACCTTCTATGCCGAATGGTTGCCCGACACCACCTACCAACTCGAAATCGACACCGGTGCCTTTGTCAGCATCTATGGCAAACGCATGGAAGGAACGAAGAAAAACATCAAGATGAAGAAACTCGACTCCTTCAGCACGCTCTTCGTCTATCTCGACAACTTCAAAGGCAACGGCATCGTAGAATTGCTCAATGCCAGTGACAAAGTGGTCAAAAAAACACAAGCCATCGAAAACAGGGCTGAATTCTACTTCATCCAGCCTGGTGAGTACTATGTGCGTATGTTCGACGACCGAAACCACAACGGTGTATGGGATACAGGCGACTTCAACAGCCATACACAGCCCGAGGATGTGTACTATTATCACAAGGCTCTCAATCTGAGAGCGATGTGGGAGGTGTCGGAGCACTGGAATCCTACATCACGTCCCCGCAATGAACAGAAGCCAACCAAACTCATCAAGCAGAAACCCGACAAACAGAAATCGGCCAAGTCGAGAAACGCTGAACGCGAAAAGGAGAAGCAAGGCAAAAAGTAATCTACCATGCGCAACTTGACGATACTCCTCATCACCATTGCATTGCTCACGATGCCTTCCTGTGATGCATACGGACAGTTCGAGACCGAGAACAAGGCGTTCAAGGCAGGCGAGGAACTGGTATATGACCTTTATTTCCACTGGAAATTCGTCTGGGTGAAGGTAGGTGCGGCCAGTTTGAAGACGCTCAGTTCCCGTTATCAAGGGAAAGATGCGTTGAAAAGTGATTTGTTGTTCACAGGCAATGACAAACTTCAGTCTGTCTTCACCATGAAAGACACCCTCCGCAGTTATATCACACCACAACTCGTACCCCTCTATTTCCGTAAAGGCGCTGTGGAAGGCAAGCGATACACCGTCGATGAGGTGTTCTATTCCTATCCTAATGGAAAAAGTAAGGCGGAACTGCACCACCGCAACAAACACGGAGAGTGGTCGGAGAACACCTGCTACAGCGATGAGTGCAACTACGACATGCTGAGCATCCTGCTCCGCGCCCGTTCATTCGATGCCTCCAACTACAAGGAAGGACAGCGGATTCATTTTCTCATGGCTACAGGCAAGAAAGTGGAGAAACAGACCTTGATTTACAAGGGAAAAGAGAACTTCAAAGCCAACGACGACGTGACCTACCGCTGCATGGTCTTTTCCTTGCTCGACTACGACGAGAAGAAGAAAGAGAAAGAACTGCTCCGCTTCTACGTCACCGACGATGCCAACCACCTACCCATGCGCATCGACTTCTACCTCAGATTCGGCACCGCCAAAGCCTACTTCAAGAGCGCCAAGAACCTGCGCAATTCCCACGGAGCTATTGTGAAGAAGAAATAAATCCACAGAGAAATGTGGGGAAAATAGCAGATTGACTTTCTGAAAATACTACAAAAGTGTCCACAACTCATCATTTTGTCGAGTTATGGACACTTTGAAGCAAATGATGTGATATCTGAATCCTTATACTGGCAACTGGCGGATAATGTCCTCGCGCTCACCGTAGATGAGGTCAATGACAGGAATCTCAATCAGAGTGTAGCAGCCAGGCTGCTGCTTCATCACCGCACGAGCGCAGTTGACAAGCACCTGACCAGTGAGGGCGGGATTGTTAATCTTCATGTCGAACTCCAGAAGTTGGTTCTGGGTCTTGCCACTCACTCCCTTGCGCACGAGGTTCACACCATGTCCCATGTCCTTGAGCGCATCCACGGAATCCACCTGAGTGACGTGGGTCTCATCGCTGGCGAAATAAGGATCGGCCTTGATGGCGGCTGCCACTTCCTCAAACTCATAACCGTCCTGCAGCTCTATATAAACCATGCGGCGATGGATGCCTGTGCCAACAGGAATGGTCATCGACAATGCGGCTTTCACACCCTCGATGGCTTTCACTGCTACGGTGTGACCCATGCTCATGCCAGGTCCGAAATTGGTGTAAGTGATGCCTTTGGGAGCGAGTGAGAGCATCAACGCACGAACGACAGAGTCGGTACCTGGATCCCAGCCGGCAGAGATAATCGATGCGGCCTGATGAGCCTTGGCTTCTTTGTCGAGACTGGCGCGCAATGCCAGCACCTGACCATGGATATCGAAACTATCGACAGTATTGATGCCCAAGGCCAGACATTCCTTAGCATACTCCTCAACCTTACGCGTCGGAGTGGCAAGGATGGCCACATCCACATTCTCCAGTTCCTTGATATTCTTCACCACTTGATAAGGGGCGAGTTCCGCAGGTTTATCGGCAGCGCCGTTTCTGCGCACAATACCTGCAACCTCCATGTCGGGGGCTGTCTCCAATGCCTCAAGGGCAAACTTTCCAATGTTGCCATATCCTACGATGGCTACTCTGATTTTACTCATGCTTATCTGTGTTTGATGTTTGTTTTCTGAATTTCTGCGCAAAGTTAGGCCAAAAACCTAATAAATGCAAGAAAAAAGCAAGCATATTTAGTATTTTTATAGCAAAAAGAAAGTAAAACGAGGAATATTGTGATTTTTAGGGTTAAAAAACATATATCATCACTACTTTTTGAGTTTTTTCTCACCGCCTTGGATATAGATGCCTGGGGCATCCATCGCATTAACACGCTGCCCGCTCAGATTGTAGATGGCATTGTCCTTGCCGGCAGATTCCCCGTCATCGCTCAAGGCCTCGATGCCAGCTGCCTCTTTGGCGGAGAGAAAGTCCTGCATCTTGAGGATGCCTGAATTGAGTTTATGAGTATTGTTGTCCCAGAAACCACGGTTAATCCAAGTCGTAAGCACGGTGTTCGTCTCGCTCCAATAAGCGCCGCCATTGCCGTTCTCCTCAGGAAACCAATAATAAAGGCCTGTGACATTGTCGTGCTTGGCCAGCTCGGCGCAAAGGTCGGAAATGAACTGCCCCTGTCCTGCCACAGTGGCTGGCCAGGTCCCGGTAGTGTTGGTGTAGGAGGTGTCCCAGTCGGGGAAATAGTTGTAGTAGTAGGCTGTTTCTACAATCTGTACAGGTTTGTCGGCAAACTGTGTAGCCAGGCGATTGAGGGTTTTGGAGAGTTGCTGCAAGTCGCCATGCCAGAAAGGATAGTAAGAGAGTCCGATGATATCATAGTCTACGGCTGCGCTTTTCATCTTGTCGTAGAAACTTGTGGTTGCATCAGTATTGCCAGCCCTTTCGATATGGATGATGATCTTGGCATCAGGAGTGACCTCACGCACAGCCTTGGAGGCACTGTTGAGGAAATCGGTGAAACGCTTCCAAGTGGCATTGCTGGCATTGGAATAACATCTATCGTTGTTGTTGCGCCAAAGCATACCATAACTCACTTCATTGCCAATCTGCACAAAGTCGGGCTTGGCACCATTGGCAACAAGGTACTCCAGACAACGCTTGGTATAACTGTAAAGTGAGTCTTGTAGGGCTGCGTTATCTGTGTTTTTCTTCCATGAGGACGGGATATACTGGTTGGAAGGGTCGGCCCAGGTGTCGGAATAGTGGAAGTCGAGCAGGAAGTCCATGCCTGCATCCTTAATACGACGTCCGAGGTTTTTTACGTATTCCAGGCTCTGCACCACTCCCGACTTCGCCTCTGCTGCCGGTGGAGCGACAAACAAGCGAACACGCATGGAGTTCATCTTGCAGGTGTTCTGCATGAAGACCAACACATCGCTGATCTTTCCCCCTGATGCGTTGTAGTAGGGCGTGTTCACACTTTCATATTGGGGCAACATGGAGATGTCGCCACCCAGATTATAGCCATTCTGCGCCATTGCTGACAATGACAGCCCAGCCATAAAAAATGTAAGAATCAGATTTTTCATTGTTAATCGTTTATTCGTTTACTCGTTTTCTCGTTCTTTCGATATTATGGGATCTTGTCATTTCCTAGTGACGATGATTTTCCGGCCGCCTTGGATGTAAATGCCATGACGCAGCGGGAGGCTGTTGACAGGGCGTCCACTGAGGTCGTAAATCACTTGATTATCAGTTGGTGAATCCTTGCTGATTGAACGGACATCGGTCTGTTCTTTCACAATCTTGCGATGGCGAAGGGCGGATCGAACCGCATACCACGCAGGTTTTCGTGCAAGTCCCGAAGTATAAAGCAAGGGGTTGGAATCGTTGCGCCAGCTGTCGTTGTCCTTCAGCCCCCAAATCACCATATCGGGACAGTTGTCGTTGTTGAGCACAATATCTGTGATGACACGGTAGAGGCGCGCCTGCTCCTCAAGGTCTGCTCCAGAAGTAGAGGGAACACCCATATCGAGTTCGGTGATGATGCACTTCAGACCAGCCTCGCCAAAACGACGGATAGTGTTCTCCAGACGGACGGAATCCACATCGCCCAAAGAGAAGTGGCACTGAAGACCTACACCATCGATAGGAATGCCGCTCTTCTTCAGTCGCAGGGCGAGATTGTAGAAAGCCACCGACTTCGCTTTGCCTTGCATCTCCACATCATAGTCGTTCAAGTAGAGCAGAGCTTCAGGGTCGGCACGGTGGGCAAAGACGAAGGCAGAATCAATGAAATCCTCGCCAATGGCCTTCGTCCACACGCTTTCTCGCAGGTCGTAAGCCTCGGGATTAGTGCGTACGGTGGTCTGGTCGTCAGAAAGACATTCGTTCACTACATCCCATTCGACCATTTTTCCCTTGCAGTGACCTACCACCTTAGTGATGTGGTTCCTCAATATTTCCAAAGCTTCCTCACGGCTCCAGTTCCTATCGTTTTTCTTGCCATCGCTCGACACCCACTCGGGCAACTGGGAATGCCAGGCCAGGCAATGGCCACGCATAGTCAAGTTGTTGCGTGTGGCGAAACTGACCAGGTTGTCGGCGGCACCGAAACTGAACTGACCCCGAGAGGGTTCTAGAGCATCGAATTTCATTTCATTTTCCGCTACCAGCATATTGAATTGCCCAGCCACTTCCTTAGTCTCTGCCAGTCCGGCATTGGTGATGTCGGTTTTCCAAGTTGAGAGAGCTGTACCAATCTTTTTGTCGTTCTTCATGGCGTAGTAACGTAACGACAGATGGTCAGAGATATCGTCAATCCCGTCATCATAGAAAGCTCCCATGTGCTCTTGGTCGTCGGGATTGTCTGGGTTGTCGGGATTGTCAGGATTATCCTGGTCTTCCAACGAGACAAGCCGCAAAACCAGCGCGAACTTACCACCCTCTTGCTGTTCTTCAAGCTCCCAAGTGTAACGACTGGTCTTCATTAAATCAAAATGCCATTCTCCAGCGCCCGATGCCTTACTTTGTGCTGTGACGAGACGGAACTCATCGCCGACCTTTACGTCGGCTTCATCGTCAAGCATGATTTCCACTGTCGGCATCTTGTCGCTCGTAGTGAAATCCTGCATCATATCGAGGTATTTCACCTGTCCTGCAACAATCAGTTGGTCGTAGCTGGATGTCGAAGCGACTTTGAACCGCAACACCGACCCTGGGCGCACAAAAAGGTTGGCTTTCTTGGATGGTGTGGCGTAATTCTGAATGGACAACGTACCTACGCCATCATCGCCTGGCTCTATTGTGCCATAATTATCGACTGTGCCGCCTATACTGCCTGTACCGCCCAACACTCCTTGCTCAAATACGTATGCCACAGGTTCAGTATCGCTCGGCTTGGCTCCCAATGAACCACGCAATTTCCTCTTCTCCGCCTGCTCACGGTCGTTCATCACCAACACACGACCATCCATCACTCTAAGTCCTCCACTCAGATAGTTCTCATTACCTGTGATGCGGTAAGTGCCTTTGCCTTCCTTGATGATGCCGACAGGATGGGTGTCACTGTAGTCGGGCGGAGCAATCTTTCCTGCCAAGATGGCATCGGTGTTGAGGCACCCAAGGAGGAAATAAGCCGCACGGGTGTTCTTCTTCATATAACCGATAATATCAGAACCTGCTTCTGTGTTGAGTTCGCCAATGCGGAATCCCGCCCCGTTGGCGTTGGCCTCGCAACAGATTGTCGCCCCGGCATGCAGTGTCACATGGTTGTTTTCCATCGATTTGTTCACCTTACCCGACTTCACGGCTTCTTCCACACTCTCAGGTGAAAAAGACTTGCCGCCATGTGCCAACACCACGCCAAAGAACCCTGCAGACGGAGCGTTCTCACGGTAAGGATAGATATGGATGTCGCCCTTGAAACTGGTCCAGTTAGGCCAACTGGCGCCTTTGGCTGTACCAAGATAACACCGCTCGCCACCAGCCTTAAGGTTGAGGGTGCCACTACCCGTAATAGCAGAACTGAAATAGCAATAACGCGCCATCAATACATCAACAGCCTTACCTGCTGGCAAAGAAATGGATTTGTCGTAACTCACATAGTTCGACGAAGTGTTGTTGCCACTGATGTCGATGGTGGTCTGCGCCCAGGCGGGCAACAACAGCGAAACCATAAAGATGATTAAAACTGATTTCTTCATTTTTATTAGTTTTTCGTTATATCGTTATAACGTTATCACGTAATTCCGATTAATAAACAATTAGTCCTTTTTCTCGATGTTTCTTGGATGGTGGCTGATGATTTCCTCCCTTAGACGGGTGGTGGTGATGTGGGTGTATATCTCGGTGGTGGCTATCGACTCGTGGCCGAGCATCGCCTGTATGGCCCTGAGGTTCGCGCCTCCGTCGAGCAACGCTGTGGCGAAACTGTGACGGAAAGTGTGAGGGCTCACTGTCTTCTCGATGCCAGCCAAGGCCACTAACTCCTTGATGAGATGGAACACCATAATGCGGGAAAGGTTCTTCTTCCTCAATTTACTCACAAAGACGTAATCCTCGTAACCTGGTTTGATGTCGATGTGGCAACGGTCGATGAAATAGAGCTTCAACTCGTGGATGGCTTTCTGTGAGATAGGCACCAGCCGTTGCTTATTGCCCTTACCCACCACACGGAGGAACTGCTCGTCGAGGTAGAGGTCGGACAAACGCAAGGCACAGAGTTCGCTCACGCGCAGACCGCAACTGAAAAGCACCTCGATAATGGCCTTGTTGCGCTGACCCTCACTGCTGCTCAGGTCAATCACAGCTTCGATGCGGTCAACCTCATCAACAGTGAGCACGTCGGGCAAGTGGCGCGATTTATTGGGGAATTCCAGTAGTTCGGTTGGGTCGGTCTCCATATAACCGTCAACCACCAGGAAATGATAGAAGCTCCTCACCCCCGACAAAATCCTGGATAAGGACGACGGCAGGATGCCTATATCGATAAGTGAGGCCGAGAACTCATGCAGGTGTTCAAGACCCACATCAAAAGGATGCAATCCACCTGAATCCAGAAAACCGAGAAACTTGTCAAGGTCGCGCTCATAGGCGTCAAGGGTGTTGTCGGAGAACCCTTTTTCAAGTTTCAAGTAGATATGATACTTCTGCAGCATCTTTTTTACGTCTGCAGCGTGTTTGTTTTCGGCTTTTTCCATCTTTTTTCAATTAAAAATCATAACTTTGCCGACAATTGGCGGATGATACCAACCTCCGCACCCTTTTACAAGGCAAAGTTACTGACTTTTCACATCATTTCCAAAACACCGCGCACAGAATTATGAGAATACAGATTATCAACGGACCCAATATCAACCTGCTGGGAAAACGCGAACCAGGCATCTATGGCTCAAGGGGATTCCTCGATTTCTACGACGAACTCCAGAAACGGTATCCCCAGGTGGAGTTCCACTACTACCAGTCAAACGTCGAAGGAGAGTTGATCAACAAGATTCACGAGGTGGGATTCGACTTCGATGGCATCATCCTCAATGCTGGCGCCTACACACACACCTCCATAGCCCTTCAGGATGCGCTAAGGGCTGTCAACTCCCCCACCATCGAGGTGCATATCTCCAACGTGCACAAACGGGAGGAATTCAGGCACAAGTCGTTCATATCATGCGCCTGCGTGGGTGTGATATGCGGTTTCGGACTCGACTCCTACCGACTGGCGGTGGAAGCCTTACTCAACAAGGAAAATGACTGAATCGGAAAAGATTGACAACTACATCGCCAGCCACATCGACCCCGAGAGCGACTACCTCCACCGTCTATACCGACAAACCAACCTGCAATTGCTTTATCCCCGCATGGCATCGGGACACCTGCAAGGCAGACTTCTGAAAATGATTGTGGAAATGGTACGTCCACGACTGGTGCTCGAAATAGGCACTTACAGCGGATACAGCGGACTTTGTCTGGCAGAAGGACTGCAGGAAGGCGCGATGCTGCACACCTTTGAGGTCAACGACGAACAAGAGGTATTTACCCGGCCTTGGTTCGAGAACTCACCCTATGCCGACAAAATCACCTTCCATATCGGCGATGCCTTGCAGGAGGTGCCTCAGCTCGGACTTGTCTTCGACCTTGCATTTATCGATGCGGACAAACGCAAGTACACAGACTACTACAACATGGTGTTGCCATGCATCCGGCCTGGAGGATTCATCCTCGCCGATAACACATTGTGGGACGGACACGTAATAGAAGAGACACCTGTGAGAGATGCGCAAACACAGGGAATCATGGACTTCAACGACCTTGTGGCGACCGACAACAGGGTGGAGAAAGTGATACTGCCCCTACGCGATGGACTCACCATCATCAGAAAAAAACAGACTTAGAATGAATAAGACGGCCATGAGCCGAAACTTTAAAAAACTTTTATGGAAACAACAAGACAACAGAAAATAGCAAGACTGATACAAAAGGACTTGAGCAATATCTTCCAAACAGAGACAAGGCAGATGCGCGGAGTGCTGGTGTCGGTGAGCGCAGTGCGAATCAGCAGCGACCTCAGCGTGGCCAAAGCATACCTCAGCATCTTCCCTTCATCAAAGGCGGAAGAAATCATCAACAACGTCAATGCCAATGCCAGTAGACTTCGCTACACACTTGGCACACTGGAACGGCACCAGCTCAGGATTATCCCTGAACTGAAATTCTTCATCGACGACTCGCTCGACTACGTGGAGAACATCGACCGATTGCTCAAGGAAGACGGCATCAACCGAGAGAATGCCCCTGAGCAGGAATCCCAAGATGAAGATGCCGAAAATACAACAGAAGAGGATAGCACTGAAGCATCTGAATCCACTAACGATTAGATATTTCCTTTGAGGTCGTATGTCCGGCATTTCCACGGCCAGAGCAATCAACACCCGAATAATAACGAACCGCCCCATGTCTTTCCCTTTCTACATCGCGAGAAGATACATCTTGTCCAAGAAATCCCACCATGCCATCAACATCATCACAGGCATATCAGTGGGAGGAGTGGCCATAGCCACTGCTGCTATGATTTGCATCCTGTCGGTGTTCAACGGATTCCAGGACATGGTGGCGCAACTCTTCACGGACTTCGACCCCCAAATCAAAGTCACACCTGCAGAGGGTAAATACATGGCGGCCGACGAGGAGGAACTCATGCTGCTCAAACGCGACCCCGGCATTAAAGTCTATACTGAAACCATCGAGGACAACGCCCTGCTCATGCTCGGGAAACACCAGACAATGGTCACCATCAAAGGTGTGGACGACAATTTCCAGCAACTGACCAACATCAAGGACATCCTCTACGGCTCAGGTATATTCCAACTGCATATCGACGTCATCGACTACGGCATCCCCGGCAAGGGGGTGCTGAGTCGTCTCGGACTTCCCAACGCGGAGTTCGATGTACCCATGCAGATTTACGCACCCATGAAAGGAGAGCGCATCGACATGGTGACACCCGAGGAAAGTTTCAACCAAGAGGAGCTGTACTCGGCCAAACTCGCTTTCCAAGTGAAACAAGGTAAATACGACGCCAACTACGTCATCACCTCCCTGTCATTTGCACGCAAGCTGTTCGAGCGGCAAGGCTACATCACAGCAGTGGAGCTACGGGTCAATCCCGGCACAGACATCGACCAGATGAAAGCATCCATCAAACGAAAACTGGGCGACAAATACGTGGTGAAAGACAGATATGAACAGCAGGAGGACACCTTTAAAATCATGAAAATTGAGAAACTTATCTCATACATCTTCCTCACCTTCATTATGATGATAGCCTGCTTCAACGTCGTAGGGTCGCTGTCAATGCTGATTATCGACAAACGCGACGACATTCACACACTCCACAACCTCGGAGCGACCGACAAGCAAATCTCAAGCATCTTCATGATTGAAGGACGACTCATCTCTGCACTTGGAGCCGTCATTGGCATAGCCATAGGACTACTGCTATGCTGGCTGCAAGACTCGTTCGGCCTTATCCGATTCGGAGCAGACAACAGCGAGAACTTCATCATCAACGCTTATCCCGTTAGCGTTCATTTCTGGGATGTGATACTGGTGTTCATCACCGTAATTGCTGTAGGATTCATCGCTGTATGGTATCCTGTGAAACGACTCAGCCGCATCAACAACGAGAAAAACTAAAGATGAATTGAGGACCGGCAAAACGGGAACAAGTTTTTAGGTAAACACTTGCGTATGTCAGTTTTTTTACAGAACTTTGTAAGATAGTTCAATTTGAACGGATAGTACAACTACATTGACTCAAATCCCCACTGTTGGAAATCCGTGACAGGACTCATTCCTATATCGTTTTATGTCCAAACTTTTAATGACAAATAATTCCGCCAATAGGCAAAACAGAAGACTATGACTAAGAAATCATTCATCATCCTCCCCGCTATCGCAGCCCTCTTGTTCTCGAGCTGCAGCAAGATGGGCAAATTCAGAAGCGAGAACTTCACCGTCACCCCTACTCCACTTGAGTACACCAACGGCGAGGTGCCGGCTACCATCAGTGCAAACATACCCGAGAAATTCCTCAACAAGAAAGCTGTTCTGACCTGCACACCCGTGCTGAGATGGAACGGGGGAAGCGCTACCGGCAACAGCGCAACCTTCCAAGGAGAGAAAGTGCAGGACAACCACCAAATCATATCCTATAGACATGGTGGAAGGGCTACTTTGCGCACGGCATTCCAATACGCCAAAGGCATGGAAAACAGCGAACTTTACATGACCTTCAAAGGATACAAGGGACGCAAAGCATTCATCCTACCTGATGTCAAGATTGGGTACGGCGTGAACTGCACATCCAACCTTGTTGCCTATACCGTGAAAAACTCCACCAACGGCATCGCCAAAGACAACTTCCAAAGGGCTATCAACCAGAGGCAGGCAGCGACCATCAAATTCCTCATCGCTCAGTCCAACATCCGCGGAAGCGAACTCAATAGCCAGAATATCAAGGACTTCATCGCTACACTGCGGAACATCAAGAACGACGAGGAGAGCCTGGTGCTCAACGGCATCGAGGTGTCTGCCTACGCGTCTCCCGATGGCGGTTACAACTTCAATGAAAAACTGGCCGACCGACGTGGACAAACTGCTGTGCAGTACGTGAAGTCACAGTTGAAGAACAACAGCCTCAACACCGACATCGACTCCAAATACACCGCCGAGGACTGGGAAGGCTTCCAGGAACTGGTGTCGCAATCCAACATACAGGACAAGGACCTCATCTTGCGCGTATTGTCGATGTATAGCGACCCCGAACAGCGAGAAAGAGAGATACAGAACATCTCTCATGTCTATGGTGAACTCGCAGAAGCAGTTTTACCTGAACTGAGACGTGCACGTATGGTCATCAATTACGATGTGGTGGGACGCACCGACGAGCAAATCAAGGAGACATTCAAGACCGCACCCGAATCGCTGAGCGTGGAGGAATTGGTGTACTACGGCAACTTGCTCGCTGACGATATCGACGAGCGGCAGGACGTGTATGAGAAAACCATACAACTTTACCCCGACGATTACCGCGCCTACAACAACTTGGCGGAAATAGCCATGCAGAACGAACAGCTGCAAAGGGCTGAGAACTACCTCAACCAAGCCGTGGCCAAGAACCCTAATGCTCCCGAACCTAACGTGAACCTCGGTACACTCCAGCTGATGAAGAACAATGTGAAAGGCGCTGAGGAATATTTCGCAAAGGGTGCAGGCTCCAACAACATCAATGAGGCCATGGGCAACCTCTACATCGCACAAGGACAGTACAGCAAGGCTGCACAGGTGTTCAGCGGCATCAACAACAACTCCGCCGCTCTCGCACAAATACTGTCGAAAGACTATGCCGCCGCTGCCAACACGCTGGCCAACATCAAAAACGCTGACGCCACTACCAGTTATCTCAAGGCCATACTCGCTGCTCGCCAAAACGACAAGGACAATATCGCCAACAACCTCAGAGAGGCCATCATGGAGGACGACACATTCGCCAAGAGAGTACGAAACGACCTGGAGTTCAGCAAGTACGCCACCATCGTTTCCGCTGTGGTGAGATAATGACTACACACGGTATGAAAACCCTTCGTCTTATTCCGATATGGGCTTCCATCTGCCTAATTGCCATTGGATGCGGCCCCGACAGCCATTCTTTCCGCATGAATGGCAGCATCAACGGCATGAGCGGAGGCGACCTTTTCGTCTACAACCTCGACGACGATAACGGACGACTCGACACCATCCACATCAAGGACGGAGAGTTCAGGTATGCCGGAACCATTTCACAACCCACTATTTATACCATCGTCTTCCCCAATGCACTCGAACAGGATTTCGTGGTGCTGGGGGGAGACGAAATCACCTACAAGGCCAAGGCCAACGACCTGAGGAACTTCGAGGTTGGCGGAAACGAGGAGAACGATATCCTCAACACCTTCCGACGCGAGACTAAAGGTATGAACAAAGACAAAGAGAGAGCAACTGCGAAAGACTTTATCAACATGCACCCACAGTCGTTAGCGGCCATCGCTCTCTTCAGCCGCTATTTCGTCAACGACAATCTCGAAAGCCATGACTGCAAAACACTGTTGCAGACACTGATGAAAAAACAGCCCAAAAACACCTACCTGATGAAAATCAGTGGCGAGCTGAAGAAAGTAGAAACAGGAAAGACTGGAACGGAAGTGCCTCAGCTGACGCTCGAAACCAAGAAAGGCAAGAAAGTAGATATCAAGGATAAGAGTAAGCCTTGGACGTTGATTTTCTTTTGGGCTACATGGCATAGCAATGGCTACGAGTTCCTCAATGCTGCGAGAACCATCGCTCGTGACAACGAGGACAAACTACATTGTGTAGGCATATCCCTTGACAACCAAATCTACCAATGGGAAGGAGTCATTAGACCCGACTCTCTCATCATCGACCATTGTTGCGACGGAATGGCATGGGAAACCAAGGCTGTTCAGGAGCTGGGTGTCACCACCCTGCCCATGTTCTACCTCATCGACTCCAACCACAAAATAGTGGTTAGTGGTTCCGACAAAGAGGAGATGATTAGCGAAGTGAGGAAAAAAGTGAAGTAATAGGGAATCAGAAACACCAATACACCATGCTCATCAAAGTTGCGACAGCCACTCTTGAAGGCATCAGCGCAGTACCCGTGACGGTAGAGGTGAACTCGTCTGTAGGACTGAGATTCAGCATCGTCGGACTGCCCGACAACGCCGTGAAGGAAAGCCACGAGCGTATCATGTCGGCTTTCGAGGTGAATGGCTATCAAGTGCCAGGACGACAGATTATCATCAACCTCGCCCCTGCCGACCTCAAGAAAGAGGGGTCGGGATTCGACTTGCCCATGGCCATAGGCATCTTGGGAGCGGTGGAGAAAATCAAAGCCGACCGGCTCGACCGTTTCATGCTGGTGGGCGAGTTGGGACTTGACGGCAGCATCCAACCTGTGAAAGGAGCCCTTCCTGTCGCCATATTGGCTCGCAAAATGGGAATGGAGGGCCTTTTCGTCCCCAAGGACAACGTGCGTGAGGCGGCTGTGGTCAACAATCTCAATGTATTTGGAGTGGAACACCTGAAAGAAGTGGTCGATTACTTCAACAACACTGGTTCACTGGAACCTACTGTCATCAACACCCGCGAAGAGTTCTTTGCGCATCAATATAACTTCGACTTCGATTTCAGTGAGGTCAAGGGACAGGAGAACGTGAAACGCGCCTTCGAAATCGCGGCGGCGGGTGGTCACAACCTACTCCTTATCGGTAGTCCTGGTTGTGGCAAATCAATGATGTCGAAGCGTTTACCATCCATTCTTCCCCCATTGTCACTCGCAGAAAGCCTGGAAACTACACAAATACACTCCATAGCGGGAAAACTCAGTCGCGAAACCTCTCTCATCAGCCAACGACCCTTCCGCTCCCCGCATCATACCGTATCTGATGTTGCCCTTGTCGGGGGCGGTTCGACCTTCATGCCTGGAGAAATCTGTTTGGCGCACAACGGAGTGCTTTTTCTTGATGAGTTCCCCGAGTTCTCGCGTTCGGTTTTGGAGACCCTGCGCCAACCACTTGAGGACCGCGTCATCACCATCTCACGCGCCCGCTACAACCTGACCTTACCTTGTTCTTTCATGTTGGTCGCCTCAATGAATCCATGTCCTTGTGGCTACCACCATCATCCCACCCATCCATGTACCTGTACACCAGGCCAAATCCAACGCTATTTAAATCGCATCAGTGGTCCACTTCTGGACCGCATCGATCTGCATGTAGAAGTCGCGAGTGTGCCTTTTGAACAGCTTTCGAGTGCACCGAAGGGTGAGTCGTCAGCCACCATCCGTGAGCGGGTCATCAAGGCAAGGCAGATTCAGGAGGAGCGGTACAAGGGCATCAAGGGCATCCACTGCAACGCCCAGATGAATTCCACCCTGCTCCACAAGTACGCCCAACTCGACGCACCAAGCAACGAAATGCTGCAGCGTGCCATGACCCACCTCAATCTCTCCGCCCGAGCCTACGAGCGCATCATCAAAGTCGCCCGCACCATCGCAGACCTCGCTGGCTGTGAGAACATCGAGCGCCACCACGTCGCCGAAGCCGTGGGCTACCGAAGCCTTGATAGAGAGTCGTGGGTGGAGTGAGGGGAAAGATAGGGAAATACAACTTTTTTGCAAGAAACTTGCCGATATCGGCAAAAATTGGTATCTTTGTAGGTGAAATCGGTGGGAAAATTTGCCGATAGCATAAAAGATGAAGTTTATATCAGTCAGACAATTTGCAGAAAAGTACGGCATCTCAGAACGTACAGCACGCAACTATTGTGCCAACGGGAAGATAAATGGAGCATTCTTGACAGGAAAGACATGGAACATTCCTGCTGATGCAACCTTACCTAAACGGAAAACGTTAAAGACAAAGGTTTCACCACTACTAAGTGCGCTCAGAGAACAAATGGCCAGCAGAATGAAAGGGGGCATCTACCACCGCACTCAAATTGACCTGACTTATAACTCGAATCATATAGAGGGTAGCCGTCTGACCCACGACCAGACACGTTTTATCTTCGAAACGAATACCCTTGGAATAACAGATGAGGTAGTCAACGTGGACGATATTGTGGAAACTTTCAATCACTTCCGCTGCATTGACTATATCATTGAACATGCGGAGGAAAAACTGACGGAGGAGTTCATTAAACAGCTGCACCTGTTGTTGAAGACTGGCACATCCGATAGCAGAAAAGACTGGTTTGCCATTGGAGAATACAAACGCCTGCCTAACGAGGTAGGCGGTATGGAAACCACCCTACCTGAAGATGTACATCAAGAGATGAAGGCACTTCTGAAAAACTACAATAGCCAGAAGATACATTGCCTTGAAAGTATTCTCGACTTTCATGTGCACTTCGAGGCCATTCACCCTTTCCAAGACGGCAACGGCCGCGTAGGTCGACTGCTGATGTTCAAAGAGTGTTTAACAAACGGCATCGTGCCGTTCATCATTACCGATGCCCTCAAACTATTCTACTATCACGGACTTCGCGAATGGGGGCACATCAACGGCTACCTAGCAGATACCTGTCTCACAGCTCAGGACAACTACAAAGTCCTGTTAGATTACTTCAAAATAAAGTATTAACGACAGTAAGTATAAAACGAAAAGCGGGTCCTAAAACCTTCGAACGTATTGACCTGCATGTTGAGTGAGTTAGTATTGTCGCATTCGCGCAACCATTCCCAAAGAGTCAGATCTCTCAATAAAACCGAGATCCTTCAAGTTCAGAGAAAGTGTTTAGAATGCCCACCAGAGTCACATCACTGGCGGGCATTCTGTTTTTCATGTTCTTATCCTATTTCACGTAACTGTAAAGAGCGGATATGTAGAGGGTGAAGCCATTGAACTCTGTCTTGTAGAAATCGCCCTCCTTGCCCTTGTAAGGTAGGCGTGTGCCTTTGGGAAGATAGTAGGGGTCCCAATAAACAGGTTGACCTTCAACAGTCATATGACGTTGAGTAGATGCTTGTTTCACAAATTCGATGGAATAATATGAGGCTCCACTGTCGGTGTTGTAGCACAGAATACCCGACTGCGTGGATGGCTTCTCACGGAATCTCACGTTAGTGCCGTTGATAATGATGCATTTCTCGCCTTGCACGGTTCCTGGTATGTGGAGATTCTCCTTGTCCAAATCCACCTTGGCTGCAGGATAAATCCACCATGAGTAAAAACCATCACCATCATCCATGACGGAAATGGCTCTTCCTTCTTCCAAAGTTTGTTCACTACCCCATCTAGGGTCTTCATATTGGACGTCTTTGTTGGCTACGACAACAAGATGTTTCGCCTGTGCATAGAGTTGACTGCTACCTGTCAGAAGCAACAACAGCATTGTGGTCATCAGTTTTTTCATAAGTCTTCGTTTTTTATTGAGCAACTCTTATCAATCCCATAAAAACAGGTCTTTAATATTTCCACTGCAAAAATAGCTAATTTTTTGCAACTTCGAATATTTATGGTGTTTTTTGATATGGATTCTTGGATTATAGGAGTGAGAAACGGACCACAGCACCTCCACGAGGTTGAAGCGAGAAACGAAGAAACTTCTTGTTATTTACTTTCTGGTTGCGGATGCGGATATGAGTGGTGGTAGGAACATGAGGGTCGTCCTCATAAATAGTAGCATGGTAAGAACGACCTGAAGGTAGGAAATCAAGCGACACTTGCTTGATAGAAGACTGGTTGTTGCCCATCACTGCCAAATAATAGTCACTACCCTTGCGACGCATGATGACGATGCCTTCTCCTGGAGCGCCATCAATCACACGGGTTTCGTCCCACACTGTAGGCAATTGTTCAAACCACTCGATTTCGGGTTCTCCATGATAACGGTCTGGTGTGTCGTACCAGAAGACTGTGAGCAAGGGCGCATAATAAACGAGTGAGGCGGCCAATTGGTGACCATGGGTGTTTTTCAACCGCTTATCGTAATAACAAATAGTGTAATCCGCTGCACCATTAATCATACGGGTGAAGGGAAGAATCGTATTGTGGTCGGTATCTGGCCATTCTTCGTTGCCTCGTATGCCCTCTTGGTTGAGCAAGTTGGGATAAGTACGCGAGAAACCCGCAGGACGGAACTCATCGTGGATGTTCACCATCAGACGATTCTCCGCGGCATAGCGGACCAAGTCGTGCAACCATGTTGCCCAGCGGTGGGAGGCGTATTCCACAAAACCACTCTTCACACCCACAACACCCCATTCATGCAACAGGGGAAAGAGTTCGCGCATCTGCTTCTGCAAAGCATGCTGGTTCACATAAAGCCAGATACCCACCCCGTGTTCCTTGCCATACTGCACCACTCGGGGCATGTCGATGGCAGAAATAACCTCTGTTGCATCACCGTCGTGACTAGCACAAGGCTCATACCATTTCCAGTCGAAAAGCATGTAATCGATGTGATGTGAAGAGCAGAAATCGATGCATCGAATGGCCGCCTCTGTCGTCAGTGTGGTACAACGCATGATGGTGCCTGGTTTCACCCATTCAGCCGCATCCGCTATTTCACAGGGCAGATTGAGGTTGTCAATCAAGTAACGATGTTCCAACAACTGGCCATAACTATCTCCGGTAATGATAACCTTCCAAGGTGTGGCATAGTAAGTGACCACATCCACAGGCGAATACATCCATGTAGTGAGTGTATTGGCTTTCTTGACTGATGCCACATTCTTCTGCAGGCACCAGTCATCCACATCAGCATCAGCCAAGGCACAGCACTGTCCGTCGGGCAACACCACAGTCACCGTACGTTCAATGGGTGAGGTGATGTCGTTCACGTCTTTCAGTTCGTAAGGTGCCTGCGCCCACTCTGCCGCCCAGACCTTGGTACCGGCAGGAAAGGAGTATTCGGTGAGGTCGGCGACCACCTTGTGGAACACCGCCTGGGGATGCTCGGGCAGGAAATAACGGAAGGCTACTCCCTCATTGAAGGCCCTCACTTGAATGTCCAATCGGTAGTCACTCCCATCATGCTTGGCCAGATGCAATATCATGACATTATAGTCATCGGGTACATCTGCTTGCTCACCATAGAAGTTGTGGATATTGCCTCGGTGTTGCGAATAAGTCACGCTATCTACCGTGAATCCATTCATCCAGCAGTCATATTGCGGGTATTTCCTCGCTAAGGCACGTTCCCAATTATGGTTGTCCATCTCGAGTCCCAGACGAGAATGAGTCAGGAGTTGCTGACCTTTGCGGGAAAGGTTGTAATAGAATTCATCATTCACCTGTTCTACAGAGACCACGTTGCAACCATCGGGCGATGCCACTTCGGCTGCGTGGATGATAGAAGGCATCATGCAGAACAATAACAGTACAAGAAAAATCGTCATATCGTTGGAACGTATTGTTGAAAAAGATGATTCTAGGCAGTACCCATCCCTACCCCTACCCATAAATGGGAGGGCAGTATTATTTGTTGAAAATCACGTTCTCGACATGCCCATCGACGTATGCTGGCACGAAGTCGGTCGTCTGGTACCAACCGGGCTTGCCGGGCATTTTGTCGTAGATGGCCTGTCCGTTGATTTTAAGTCCTTCAAAGGTAATGTTGCGTACCTTGTGGTTCTCGTCGTATCCGCTGATAATCGACATGTAAGGTTGTTCACCATAATAGCGGATGTTGCGGAAGAGCACATCCTCCACACTGCGTCCAGGCGCAGAACAGTACTTACTGTTGTAACAAGTCTTGACATGGAAAAGCGACCCTTGGTGGATGTTCTCGATGCGGATATTATCGAACACCACATCCTTGACCACATTGTTGTCCCCGCAGTTGATGGCAAGACAGCCTTGGTAATCCACCTGTGGCTCACTCTGGCAGAGGATGTCGATATTCTCATAACGAAGGTTGCAGATGGAGTCGCTTACCTCCGATTTGTCGCCAATGCCATGAATGCCTATCATAATGGGGTGAGCCACATCGGCCCAAAGGGTGGAATTGCGCATCGTCACTCCATTGACACTGCCACGGAAACCCTTACGGGTAGCGTAGGCTGTGGTGCAGTCATCTGAGTTGCGGCAGAAGACACGGTCGTAGAGGATATTGGTACAACCTCCGAAGACGTTCAGTCCGTCGCCCCACTGCGGGAAGGAGATGCTTTTCACATCGTGCAAGGTGACATCATGACTCTCGCCTATTGGACAGGTATTGAGAATGAGTCCATCCAGCAGCACATTACGGCTCCGATAGACATGGCAACCCTCATACCCTTTCTGAGGACGCGCGACACCACGACCCAATATACTGACATCGTGTGCTTTATTGATGGCGAAAGTACCCGTGAAATAAGCACCGCCAGCCAAGTAGTAAGTGGTATTGGATTGTACTTCTATGCTATCCTCTGTATAGAATCCAGGCGCATAACAGACAAACTCGCGACCTTGCCGTTTGGCTTCCTGACGAGCCTCTTCCACTGACACTGGTGGTTTGCTGGTAAAGAGCAAAAGGTTGTCGGTGATGCTGCCATCAAACTCCACACTGACATTCTCGGGCTGGAAAAGCAGGAACTGGACGGTGGAGTCGTTCTGCACATTGGCGATGACGCCACGGTAGTCGGGACGGATACGAGCCTGCTTATATTTTTTGTTCTTGCATACCACCTTCACCAAAACATCGCCCGTGAAGTCAAAGAAAGCATACGATATCTCGCAAACCTTGTGTTTGTTATTGCCTATAGGCGCATTGACTTTGGCCATATAGGTGTCTATCTTAGTCCATTCCTTTCCTCCACGAGGTTGGATGAAGACTTCGTAGTCATGCTTCAACGGTGCGCCCTCGGGTGCATCGTAAGTGAATACCTGATGCAGTTTGGTTCCCTCTTTCACGCCTGGGACAGTGAAAACACGCGACTCTGTATTGGCTGTCACCTTCCCCTGCTTCTCCGCTTTCTGTTGCAAGTCGAGGAGCTTTTTGGTGTAGGGCATCTTCAGCCCTTTTTCGCTTACATAATGCTGGTAGGCCTCGGCGTAAATCTCGCGTATCTTTCCGCGTTGCATTGATCCAGGCTCAGTCCAGTCGTTGTAGAGACCTGTACAGTCGGTCCAGCGTTCAAAAGGCACATCGTAGCCTAGGTTATAACGGGCGGTATATTCCAGACCCTTCATGAGTCTGTTATCGAGTGCTCCCCAGAGGTCGTCACCTTTCTGCCACGCCATTTCACAAGTCTGGCAAAGGGCCTCCAGTCCGAGTTGTGCATGGGCCTGGTCACGTCCCGTCTCTTGACATTGTCCCGTCTCGCTGACATATTTGGGCAGCGAACCGTTGTCATTGGCATGGAGGAAATAATCCACGGCAGCCTTGTAGAGGTCGTCGTCGTGCAAGTAGATGGCACAGGCCATACGCATACGGTTGACGATGGCTCCCCAGTTGCCATTGGCGTAAGGCGAGTCAGCATCAAACTTGTCGATGACAGGCAGGAATGCTCGCCGCACCATCGCATCCCATTCAGGTGTCTTATGTTGCTCCAGGATTGTCATGGCCCTGACCAGGTTGTAACCCTGAATGAGGCATAGCGGAGCATCGTGTCCATCAAGGCGTTGAAGGGTATTGGCGTAAGCATTCACGATGCTGAGCGCCTGGCGTGTCATGTTGTCTGCTGTGGCATCATAATTGATTTCAAGTCCAGCCTTTGCCATGTCGAAAGCGGCCTTCATGTCGCGTTCACTACCTCCCTTGCTGCTACGGTATTGACCATCACGGGCCACTACTTCGTATGGTCCAGCCATCTTGTACTCTTTCTGCGCAAATGCTGTCAGGCATGGTAGACTGACGAGTACTATTGTCAAAACGTTTCTATTCATCCCAAGTTGTTAGCATTAAAGAATCAGCGATTCAATTACTTACGATAGTCTTTCAGTCTTAGCAAAGCCTCAATATAGTAGTAGTCGGCATAGTTGATACTGTAGTCGATTTCTGTTCCGGCAGGCATATTCCCTACAGAGTGCATCAGGAACGCCGGATTCCGGTCGCGACTCTGGTATTGGTCGGATGACAATGTGGTGAGGATGGCCGTGGCCTCATGTATATAGTTGTTGGCCTTGTCTTTCTCCACGTACTCAGACAGTTCTATCAAAGCCGAAGCGATGATGGCAGCCGCCGATGCGTCGCGGTAGGCATCGGGAATCTTTGGGTCGCACATGTCCCAATATGGAATATGGTCTTCTGGCAGTTGACCAATCATCACGTCTGTAACCTTTTGGGCGAAGTCGAGATACTTGACATCTCTCGTATATCGATAGACCATGGTGTAGCCATAAATCGCCCATGCCTGTCCGCGACTCCACAAAGAATTGTCATCATAACCCTGGTGGTTGCAGTTCCTGATATGCTTGCCTGTGATGGTATCATAGACGGCGACATGGTTGATGGTTCCATTGTCCCGAAAATGATACTTCATCGTGGTGTCGGCATGACTCACGGCTATTCTGGCCAGCCTTCCATCGTACGTGCCTTCTCGTTCTTCTTTACGCTGTTGGTCGGCCCAGAAGAGCAACTCAAGATTGATCATGTTGTCGATGATGGTGTTGTGTCCACCGAACACACCCACATTCCTGGGCCATGAGAGCATAGTGCCCACTTGGGGATTGAACAATGTGGCCAAGGTATCGGCAGCGGAAAGCAACACTTCCCGGTAATGGTCTTTGGTGTCCTTGTCTGCAACACTCTCCTTATCAAGGTACTGCCATCCTTTAAGGAACGACCCTATCATCTGAAAGCCAAGATCATGGTCATAGGCTGGCCGATAGGCAAGACATTCCAGTTCCTGCGTAAATCGTGCCGCCTGCTCCTTCTCGCCACACATCCAAAGTATGCCTGGAAAGAAACCCGAACACCATTCCTCGGATGTCTTGGCGTCCTTCAGGTTCCAATGTGCCTCACCTGGTCCTATATTGCGCGGTGTCTGCGTATAGTCTATCGGCGCAAGTTCGCTGAGTGAGCGTTTCACCTGCTGGTGGCAGTATTCGAGTTGCTGACCCACATCCAGTTGGTCAGTGCAGGATGTCATCACAACCAGACCCAAGACCCATAAAAAAGGTCGTGTTCTCATTTTCCAAAGTATTTTTTATAGGTTTTTCCACTACTATCCCTTACGATGGTCACCCCCTTCTGGGGTTCGTTGACCCTTAGCCCGCTTAACGTGTAATATGCCTGTTCCTGATTAGTGAAAGGTATATCGTTGACGGGGGTCAGCTCTTCGTCATTGACAGCAAGGAGTTCGAAAGGGAACTCATAAAGCAATGACTGCTGGCCGAGTATCAGGTTGAGTTCATCATCAACCTCCCAGTACTGGTTGTCGGAATTGCTGAACGTGCAATAGTCGGCACCTTGTGCGAAGACTATTCGATGGGGTCTGGTCCTAATCGGGGCCATATTCCCGTTTTTGGTCATGAATAGTGAGTCGGCGAGCGACATGAGGTTGTATTTGGCTGCCGACAGTCGTTCGACATTCCAAATCTGCGTGATGTCGTTTTCCTTGAATGGCTGGAAATCGGCCGAGTCACCCTTGTTGGTGAGATAGGTGTCGGTGGGGAGATGATGTATCCTATAGTTGCCCACCTCTGCCAATCTGTCGGGGTCAGCATCGTAAGGATTGACATAAATATGGAAAGTGAACCAGGTCTGTCGCCCTCCTTGGTTCTGGAAACATCCTCTGAAAGTTTGGGTCTCCTTGATGTTGGTCAAGGTGACGGACTGTGTGGTCTTTCCGTTCTCCCAAAGGAAGTTGCCCCATCCTTCACGGCAGTCGATTTTCAGCGTCACAGACTTACCGGGCTTGACGACCACGTAATCTGCTTCTGTGGTGCTACCACCGTAAGTGATGGTTGGAGTGATTTTTGAGTCATGGCAATCTCCCTGTACTGCTATGGAGAAACAAAGCTCACTCTCCACACCCTGCTGGTTAGTGTAAGTGACACGATAGACAAAGGAACGGTCAGCCGTGATGGTGATTTCACGTGTGCTCTCTCCCGTGTTCCATATCCACTTACCTGTGTCCTCCTCGCCCTCGGGCAGACAAGGAATCAACGTGAGTTCTGTTCCTTTGGCCACAGCCCTGTTGTTGACTGCAGTGGTCTGGTAGGTGTTGGTAAGCCCTCCC
>JAEEGG010005584.1_pt1 | contig 29742 bp, 17 predicted proteins | sample 9134161 | NCBI WGS metagenome assembly JAEEGG01 (sample SAMN16246543, study PRJNA631951) | gut metagenome | biome: gut microbiome; feature: rumen; material: CR-attached | host: Bos | place: Iran: Karaj | collected 2018-10
TCGACGAGGATGGCGAAGTGGTCGGCACTGCAGGCGAGTTTCGCCTGGACAGCCGCCGGGAAGGCGTCGAACTTGCGGCCCCAGATCTCGATCTCCTGTATCTCGGCGGCGAGCAGCGCCATGGCGGTGAGCGCGGCGGACCCGATGGCGAACCCCTTGCCGGTGGCGGCGGTGGTGTTGCCGAGCATGTCGAGCGCGTCGGTGCGTTCGCGGACGTGCGGCGGCAGGGCGGACATTTCGGCATTGCCGCCGGCGTTGTCGGCGATGGGCCCGTAGGCGTCCGTGGCGAGCGTGATGCCGAGCGTGGCGAGCATGCCGACGGCGGCGAATCCGATGCCGTAGAGGCCGAAGATCGTGCCCTTCGTGAAGCCGCCCGCGCTGGCGAACGCGCAGATGATCGCGATGACCGTGGCGACGACCGGGATCGCGGCGGAAAGCATGCCGAGCGACAGGCCGTCGATAATGGCCGTGGCGGGGCCCATCTGCGCCTGCGCGGCGAGTTCCTTGGTCGGACCGTATTCGTCGGAGGTGTAGTATTCGGTACTGTAGCCGATCACCACGCCCGCGAGCAGGCCGGAAACGATCGCGCCGAACACGCCCCACGTGAGGATGCCGCACCCGGCGAGGACGCCGCATGCGACGAGGATCAGGACGGAGCTGCCCCAGGTGCCGAGACGCAGCGCGCGGAGCAGCGTGCCCATGCTCGCGCCTTCCTTGCAGCGGACCGCGAAAATGCCGATCAGCGACAGCACCACGCCGATGCCCGCCACGATCATCGGGGCGTTCACATAGGTCACGGTGGTCTTCAGGGCGGTAGGAATGGCCGCGCCGAGTGCTGCCGTGGACAGGATGGAGCCGCAGTAGGATTCGTAGAGGTCCGCGCCCATGCCCGCCACGTCGCCCACGTTGTCGCCCACGTTGTCCGCGATGGTGGCGGGGTTGCGCGGGTCGTCCTCGGGGATGCCCGCCTCGACCTTGCCGACGAGGTCCGCGCCGACGTCCGCGGCCTTCGTATAGATGCCGCCGCCGACGCGGGCGAAAAGCGCCTGCGTGGACGCGCCCATGCCGAACGTCAGCATAGTGGTCGTGATCTCGATGAACTTGTGCGTGACGTCGAATCCCGGCGCAACGAGCTGGAACCCGAAGAGGGACAGCCCCTGCGCCATGTGTTCCGGCGTGTAGACCAGGCGGTCCAGGATGAAATACCACACCGTGATGTCCAGCAGGCCGAACCCGACCACGGCGAGGCCCATGACCGCGCCGGACCGGAACGCCACCTGCAGGCCCCGGTTCAGGTTCTCGCTCGCGCCCTGCGCCGTGCGGCTGGAGGCGGCGGTCGCCGTCTTCATGCCCACGAAGCCGCAGAGGCCGGAGAAGAAGCCGCCAGTCAGGAATGCGACCGGGACGAAGGGGTTCTGGAGCTTCAGGACGGCCAGCACCGCGAAAATGACGAACAGGACCGCAAACACGATGCCGACGCGGGAATACTGCTGGCGCAGATACGCCATCGCGCCGTCACGCACATATCCGGCGATCTCCTCCATGCGTTCATTGCCTTTGGATGCACGCTTCATCAGGATGTAGCAGAGCGTGGCGGACAGCAGCGCGACGATCGCGCAGACGGGGGCGATCCACCAGATGCCGCCGACGCCGTTGAGGGATTCAGTGAGGGGCAGAGCGTTCGCGGAAACGGATTGGACGGATTCGGTAACGGATTCAAGCGAGGGAGCGGAAACAGCGCCGAACATAATGACCTCCGGGCGGGTAGTGAATAAAAAAGTCGCATATAAGATACATCTGAAAGATGTATTTTTCAAGCGGAAGACGCTATTTTCGCGGACGCAAACACTAAGAACAGCAAGAAAAAAGCGAATACCGCGTCCATGTCGCCGCAAATCACTTCTTCGGCATGAGCGGAACGGGGGAATCTTTCTTGTGGAAGAAATCCTGCTTCCAGGCAAACGACTCGCCCTTGTAACAGCTCATGCGCTGGGTCCAGCGGTAGCGGATGCCCGCGAAGAAATAATATCCGAGCTCGTGATGCCGCAGGAGATACCGGAAATCGCGGAGGGATTCGACGGCGGCTCCGAGCGCCGCGCGCAGGAATGAGGGGCGTTTGCGGAAGAGCATGCCGTTCGCGATGCCTTCGTTGTAGAAGCGTTTGCGAAGGATTTCCGGCGTGTAGTTGTGCGAATGGACCACGGCGGCGTCGGCCGCGTAGACGATCTTCAGGCCGGATTCGCGGATGCGGAGCGCCCAGTCGATGTCCTCCGAATACTGGAACGCCGGATCGAAGCGGAATCGGCTGGCGACGTCCGCCCTGACCGCGGAAAAGACCAGCGAAAACATGAAGCCCCACGTGGCCGCGACGGAGCCGTCGCCGAATGCGCGTTCGTAGTCCTTGCGAACAAGCGGCCAGGCATCCTCGCGCGGGAGCTGGTTGCCGTAGACCGCGCCGACCTGCGGGTCCGCAAGATATGCCACGATGCGTTCGACGATGTCGTTCGCGCACGGCACGGCGTCGGAATTGTTGAAGACGATGTATTTGCCGCGGGCGGTGTCGAGCGCGCGGTTCAGCACGCGCGGCGGATTGTACGGCAGGCCGTCCCACGGGACGATGGTCACGGCCGGAAACGACGCGGCGATTTCCAGCGTGCCGTCGGTGGAATTGTCGTCGAACAGCAGGATCTCCATGCGGTCGGCGACGGTCTGGGCGCAGAGCCGGGTCAGCGTGTCGCGAATGAGTCCGGCGTCGTTGTGCGAACGCACGACGACGGAGATTTCGACCGGATTCCGCGAATCTTCCGGCATGCGCTCACGCTCCGGCGGTTTTGAGTTCGAACGCGCCCTGTTTCATCAGGCGGAAGAAATCGGCGATCTCGCGGGGGTGTTCCGGCAGCTCGTGAACGGAGAGAATGCATGCCGTGGAATCGCGATCGTCGGGCGAGAATCCGTGCATGCCGGGAATGGGCTTGTTCCCCATGTCGCTCGGGACCAGCTGGATGCCCGCGTCGAGCAGGAAGATTTCGTCGCCGTACGCGCCGTCGGCGAAATCGACGTGGAGCGCGGTCTTCTCCTCCGGGGTGAGCCAGTGGCCGGGCGCGTCCTTCACGGCGTCCATGACCGGCTGACGCGCTTCCGGCTTCAGGAACCACACGCGGAGCATGGTGGAGTCGTAGGCGGCGATGTAGTCGCGTCCGAACTTGAGCGGCAGCGCCTCGACTTTCGCCTTGATGTCGGTTTCGCCCTTCAGCGGGGTCATGCCGTGGTCGGAGAAGATGCAGAAATCGACCTCGCGGAAATGCGCGCGGGCGGTTTCGAGCAGGCCGCGGACCTTGCCGGCGAACGCCTCAAGGCGTTTCGCCACGACCTCGGGTTCGTGCACGTGGAAATGCAGCATGCTGTCAAGCCCGGCGGTGTAGATGAAGAAGAATTCCGTCTTCTCCTCCTCCAGCAGCTTCTTCGCGGCGGCAATGTTCTGGTCGTCGTTCAGGTGCCAGTTCGAAATATGGAACGGCACGCCGGACTCCGTGAGCATGTCACGCAGGTTTTTCACCGGGGCCAGACCGTGCGGCGCAAAGATGTCCTGCTTCTCGCAGTAGTCGAAGAACGGAAGCCGGGCGTACGGCACGCGGTAGAGGTTGAAATACCCCGTGTACTTCAGGCGGCGTCCCAGCCACATGCTCACGCGGTGGCGGATGCGGTGGTTGTCGAAGACGATCGAAGGGTGCAGGAACGGATGCAGAAACCGGAAGAGCCCGAACGGCGTTTCCGCGTTTTTCGGACGGTAGAAAAAGCTGAAATGGCCGTGTTTCGTGGGCGGTTCGCCGGACAGGATCGTCGGGACGCAGGTTGAGGAATAGCCGAACTGCGTGCGAACCGGGAGCCTTACGGGAAATTCGTCGGTCATGAAACGGTAGTGCTGGACGATCTCATACCCGAGCGCATCGCTGAACATAAAAATCTTGACACGGTCTTTCATTCCGGAGTACCCTCTCAAGCCAATAATCAAATCATACCTTAAAATATACTCCGACTTCCGGGCAATTCAAGCGGGAAATCAGTTGTATCGCTGCCAAAGACGAATAAAAACGCCGGTATCATGTTCCGGATTCAGCAGACAGGCCGTCAGGAGGCGCAGGAGCTTCACGCGCGGATGGACCGCCAGGGGCGACAGCAGGGACGGCAGGATCGGCGCGCTGCAGAGCGAGAGGATCGTAGACTTGAGGGAGCGCGGTCCGGCCTCCGCGATACGGCAGGCGGAAAAGAGAGGGTCGGCGGAGGCGATGTGCCGCGTGATCTCGGTGGCGACGAGCGTGACGGTGCGCGTCCAGCAGTCCAGCAGATGCGCGTAATCCGGCTTCTTCCCGGTTCCCGGGGCATACTTGAACGCGAGCGCGGCCTCGTAGTCCGGGATCAGCCAGGACGCCTCGTGATACTTTTTCAGCGCCTCCAGGCGTTCCGTGCCGGTGGTGTGGTAGTCGTGATGCACGATCAGGATCGCGTCGCCGCAGCCGAGCGCGGCCTTGTGGAGGTTGCGCCGCACAAAATCCGCCTCGGCGGGGTCGTTCGCGCGCTGACGTGCGAAGAGCAGCCCGGCGCCGCGGTTCAGGAGCAGACGGGCGGCCTCGGTCCAGGGAAGCTCGGAGAACGGGCGGCGCGGGGCGGCGTCGAAGATGTGTTCGTCGCCGAAGACGATACGGTGCCCGGCGAACAGCTCCTGGATCATCAGGGTGTCGGCGTCCTTGTACAGCGCCTTCAGGGATTTGACGCAGCAGAAATCGATGTCGATGGAGAGCTTCTTCTTCCATTCCGCGGAGATGGCGTCCAGCAGGGCCCGGAGCCCCGGAGACGGTTTCGCCCCGTTCATCACCACGAAGAAATCCATGTCATTGTACGGCATGCCGTCCGGGGTGGCGCCGCCTTCGCCGCGCCCGTAGCCGCCCCCGAGCAAGACGGCGCGGACGGCGGAGGATTCCGGAGAAGCGGCAAACGCGGCGCGGATGGCGTCGAGCGCTTCGGCGATGAGCTTTTCAACACGGGGATCTGCGGATTTGGAGTAGGACATGGTCGGGGAAGGGATGAAGTTTATGGAAAGATCAGGTGCGGGAACAGCCGTCCGGGAGCTCCGGTTCGCGGCCGAATTCCTTGCGGTACAGCCGGACCGCGGTGCGGAGGACGTCCGGCCAGAGTTTCGCGTCCAGAGCGCCCGCGCGGGGCGTGTACGCGGCAATGAATCGCAATGCGTCGCGGCGGGAAAGCCCGCGGTCCATGGCGGAGAAGAAGATCCCGGCGAGGTCCTTCACACGGTAGCGGCGCCGGATGTGCGAACGTATCTGGGCGCGGTGGAGGTCGATCACATGAAGCCTGATCCGCTTCTCGCGAAGCGAGGCGGGGTCGAGCAGGAAATGGCACAGGTAGCAGTCGCGGTGGTTCAGGCCGCTCCCGTGCATGCGGGCGCAGGACACGGCCAGCGCGCGGATGATGCGGTGTTTGAGCTCGGGCGGCGGCGGGTTCGTCTTCCATTCGCGGCAGAAATCCTCCAGAGAGACCATGCCGGCGAGGTCCTCGGTCACCAGGAACGATTCCATGGCGGCGGGATTCGAGCCGCGGATGCCGAACGCGCAGGCGGTCATGGTAGGCACGCCGAGCTTGTTCAGCAGGGAGATCGCGAGATACTCGTTGGCGGACCCGATGACGGGCGTCTTGAACTGGATGAGGTTCTTCCAGATCTCGCCCCAGCCGACCGGGCCGTGGAGCTTGATGAAGTAGGACTTGCCGTCCATGCGGAACCGCATGGTCTTGCGGTTCTTCACGTCGCGGAAGACTTCGCCGGTCACGGCGAACGCGCTGGCAAACGGGTCCCTGCCCCAGGCTTTTTGGAACGTTTCGTTGAAGTAGAGCTTTTCCATGGGGACCTCGCGCGGAATCACGGCATGTCGGGACGGACCGTGACGTTGCCCTTGGAGTCGGTCATATACACGGGGCCTTCCTCGGGAGGCATCTCGCGCGGGTCGGTCGCGGCCTCCTCCGGGTCGCCGGTCGCGCGGATCATGACCTCGAACCTCTTCGTCGGGTCCTTTTTATCCCAGCCGCGTTTGTGTTCGATGGCGATGCCGCAGACACCCGGACCGATCACGCGGTAGGAGAAATAATGCGTGCCTTCCCCCTCCGTGAGGGGCCTCCCGTCGTACAGGTCGCGATCGAAGACGTAGCGGTCGCCCTTCTCGGCAAGGATCTGCACGCTGCCCGCCCCGTGCCGGGGATACCAGTCGTATCCGGTCGACCGGGTGGAGCACAGCGCCACGACGATCGTGTCGCCGACGCACAGGTCAAGCGTCCTGCCGGAATCCGACTCCGTGAGGAAGATGTTCTGCGGAGAACGGCATGCCGTCGTCAGACACGCGGCGAGGAGCGCAAGGAAGAAACAGATCGCGAACCGGAAAGATGTCATGGTTTGCCTGGACTTTCAGAAACCGGGGCGGAACGGCACAGCCGCTCAGTTGCCCTCCATCATGGCGGCGGCGTCGGCCTCCGGCGTAGTGATCGGCTTCACGCCGTAGTCGCGCGTGAGGACTTCGAGGATGCCGGGGGAGAAGAACGCGGGGAACGTCGGGCCGAGGCGGATGTTCTTGAATCCGAGCGTGAGCAGCGCCAGGAAGACCGCGACAGTCTTCTGTTCGTACCAGGAGAGGACGAAGGAGACGGGGAGCTTGTCGAGCGTGCGGATGCCGAGCGCCCGCTGAAGTTCCAGCGCGATGCGGATGATGGAGTAGGCGTCGTTGATCTGCCCGATGTCCATGATGCGCGGGATGCCGGTGATCTTGCCGAGGTCGAGCTTGTTGAAACGGTACTTCGCGCCGCCGGCGGTCAGGATCACCGTGTCGGCGGGAAGCGCCTTGACGAGCTCCGTGTAGTATTCGCGGCGTTCGTCGCGTCCGTCCTCGCCCGCGACCACGATGAAACGGCGGATGCTGCCGCTTTCGACGTACCGGGCGATCTGGCTGATCACGGAGCAGACCTGATTGTGTCCGAAGCCGCACATCGGACCGGGGAGGACCGGGCCGGATTCCGCTTCGGTCGGCGGCGGAAGCGTCCGGGCGAGCGCGATGACTTCCGAGAAATCCTTCTGCATGCCGATGTGGCGGTGCGTGATGTGCGGGATGCCCTTGATGCCGACCATGCCGGTGGTAAAGATGCGGCCGCGGTAGGCGTCCTGCACGGGCGCGATGCAGTTCGAATTGACCACGATCGGGCCGTTGAACGCGGCGAAATCCTGCGCCTGGGTCCACCAGGAACCGCCGTAGCCGCCCTTCAGGTGCGGGAACTTTCGGAACGCGGGATAGGTGTTGGCGGTGAGCATGTCGCCGTGCGTGTAGACGTCGATCTCGGCGTGCTCGGTCTGGATCAGGAGTTCTTCGAGGTCCTTCAGGTCCTGCCCGGACATCAGGATGGCGGGGTTGTGGCCCGCTTCGAACGGGATATGGCAGATGGTGGGCGAACCGTAGGTATCGGTGTTGGCTTCATCAAGGAGCGCCATGGCGATGGAGGCGATGCGGCCGCACTCGACGATCAGGAGGGCGAGGCGTTCGTGCGGGGTGTCGGGCTTGGCGGCGGCGGAAAGCGCCTTGATGACGAAATTGTAGATGGCGTTGTCCTCGTAACCGAGGGCGAGCGCGTGAAACGTGAAGGCGCAGACGCCTTTGAGGCCGTAAATCAGGAATTCGCGGTAGCTGCGCTCTTCCGTGTCTTCGACGGAGAGGATGGAGGGATCGGGAGCCTGAACGTCGGAATCGAGCGTGCGAAGCGCGCGTTTCGCTTCGTCGATCAGGGCATAGATGCGGTCGGGGTTGAAGTTGGTGTCGGTCAGCGTGGCGGACATGGCGCGGACGATGAACCGGCTGAATTCGCGCGTGACATTGGTGCGGCCTTCAAGGGTCAGAGCGACGGCCTTGAGCTCGGCGATGAGGCGGTCCTGAAGATTCGCGGTCTCGGACGTTTCGCCGCAGCGGCCGCTGGACGTGCACCCTTTGTTGCCGAAAGCCTCCTGGCACTGGTAGCAGAACATGGATCCTTCCATCGGGATTGTCTCCTTTATAAAAATTGTTGTTTGCGTACGTTTGATGAAAAAAGGGAATACCCCGGATGTATTTTACACGCTGGAACGCGATTTGTCAAATCGTTTCCGGAGAAAACATGATGTTTTATCAAAAACCTTCCGAAAAAGAGCGGGCGGTCCCGTAAACTTTCAGGCGGGACCGCGCACGATTCGGCACACGCAGTGTGTGCGCAAGCGCAGCTGAGCGCACTTCCGCAGTGGAGGCTCAGCCTCCTTTCTTTGCGATCTTGGCCCAGGAATCCTTCAGCGCGACCGTGCGGTTGAACACCGGATGCTCCTTGGAATGGTCCTTCGGATCGGAGAAGAAGTAGCCGATGCGCTCGAACTGCACGTGCGTGGACGGCGGAAGCTCGGCGAGGCCGGGTTCGATGCGGCATTTCGCGACCTTCAGGGATTCCGGGTTCAGGTAGCTCTTCCAGTCGGCGTCCTCCGGGATGGCGGAGAGGTCGGGCACGGTGAAGAGCTTGTCGTAGAGGCGCACCTCGGCTTCCAGCGACTGGTCGGCGGAGACCCAGTGGATGGTGCCCTTGACCTTGCGGCCGTCGGGCGCGTTGCCGCCTTTCGTGGCGGGGTCGTAGGTGGCGTGAAGCTCCACGATCTCGCCGTTTTCGTCCTTCACGAACGACGTGCAGGTCACGAAATAGGCGCTGCGGAGGCGGACTTCCTTGCCGACGGCGAGGCGGTGGAACTGCTTCACCGGGTTCTCCATGAAGTCGTCGCGCTCGATGTAGAGCGTCTTCGAGAACGGGACCATGCGGGTTCCGGCGGCGGGGTCCTCGGGATTGTTCACGGTCTCGACCTGCTCGACCTGCCCTTCGGGATAGTTGTCGATCACGAGCTTCAGCGGGTTCATGACGGCCATGGCGCGGCGGGCGGACTTGTTCAGGTCGTCGCGGACGCAGTGGTCGAGGAGTTCGATCTCGGTGAGGCTGTTGAACTTGGTGACGCCGATGGTCTCGCAGAAATCGCGGATGGCGGAGGCCGGGATGCCGCGGCGGCGCATGCCGCAGATGGTGGGCATGCGGGGGTCGTCCCAACCATTCACGAGGCCGGTCTTCACGAGTTCGAGGAGCTTGCGCTTGCTCATGACGGTGTAGGTCAGGTTGAGGCGAGCGAACTCGATCTGCTGAGGCTTGCAGGGGGTGTCCAGCGTGTTCAGGATCCAGTCGTACAGCGGGCGGTGGATCTCGAACTCGAGCGTGCAGATGGAGTGCGTGATGCCCTCGATGGCGTCCTCCAGGCAGTGCGCGAAATCGTACAGCGGATAGATGCACCACTTCGAGCCGGTGTTGTGGTGGTCGGCGTGGCGGATGCGGTAGATCGCCGGATCGCGCATGTGGATGTTCGGCGACGCCATGTCGATGCGGGCGCGGAGCACCTTGCTGCCGTCCGGGAACTCGCCGGCGCGCATGCGCTCGAAGAGGTCCAGGTTTTCCTCGATCGTGCGTTTGCGTCCCGGTGGCTCCTTGCCGGGCTCGGTCAGGGTGCCGCGGTATTCCTTGAACTCGTCTTCCGTGAGGTCGCAGACGTACGCCTTGCCCATCCTGATGAGCTGGACCGCGTATTCGTACATCTGGTCGAAGTAGTCGGATGCGTGGAAGAAGCGGTCTTCCCAGTCGGCGCCGAGCCACTTCACGTCCTCCAGGATGGATTCGACGTATTCGGTGTCCTCCTTCACGGGGTTGGTGTCGTCGAGGCGGAGATTGAACTTGCCGCCGAACTTCTGCGCGGTCCCGAAGTTCAGGCAGATGCTTTTGGCGTGCCCGATGTGGAGGTAGCCGTTCGGTTCAGGCGGGAAACGCGTCTTGACCGCGCCGCCGTTCTTGCCGGCTTCGAGGTCCTTGCGGATGATCTCGTGGATGAAGTTGTCGGGGAGATTGATCTCGGTTTCGCTCATGTTCGTTGCTCCGTATTCAAATCCGTTGAAAAACAGTTTAATCTATTAGTATAGCACGATTTTGCCCGGCTTTCAAGCCGGAATCAAAAAGTTCAGCAAAAGTTGACCATCAGCACCTCGGGCGGACAGCAGATGCGCGCGTGGAACCAGGTCGCGCCGATCCCGGCAGACACGTACATCTCGGCCCCGGTCGCGCTGTGCCGGTAGGGACCGTACTCGAAGCGCTTGCCGAACTGCGAGGATGTGAGGACCGCGCCGTATCCCGGGACCCGGAACTGGCCGCCGTGCGTGTGGCCGCACAGGATCAGCGGGGCGCCGCCCAGCCGGTCGGACGGCAGCATGGCCGCCGCGGTGTCGGGATTGTGCGACAGCACACAGACGTTTTCTGACAGGGGAATCTTCGCAGCGCAGGACAGGCCGTCGCCCTCCTTGGCATCGTCGAGGCCGTGAAACAGGATCCCGCACGCCTCGGCAGTCTCGTTCACCAGCAGACGGAACCCGGCATCGGCGAAAACGCCGCGCCAGCGGTCCATGGTGATCCAGCGACGGCGGAGCTCCCAGTTGCCGCAGACGGCGAACTTCTGCGGGCCCTCGGGGATCGTGCGCAGGAACTCCACGGCATGGCCGATCCATGCTGCATCCCCGGCGAGGTCGCCGCCGAACGCAACGCAGTCCGGCATCGGGATCGCTTCAAAAAGCTCGCGGAACGCGTTCGTCAGCCATTCCGTGCCGCCCCTCTGACGTATGAACGGGAAAAAGCCCTGGATCCCCGCCGTCCTGATGTGGAGGTCGGAGAAAAACAGGATGCGGCGCCCCGCCAGACGCGGCTTGGAGACGCGGATGAAGCGGATGCGCAGCCCGGACGGAAGCGCCCGGGTCTCCGTGACAAGCGATGGGTCCGGCTGCCAGAGCAAAGCGCCCGTGTGCTGCTCCACGGTCAGCGCCGTCCTCTCTTTCCGGGTATAGATCCGGGAACGGAATGGAGAAACGCTCGGCATGGCATGCGGCGCGGACGGCTGCGGGATCAGTCGCCGGACAGCTCCTTGATCATTTCAGGCGGAAGCGCTTCCAGTTTCTCGATGACGCATTCGCCGAGTTCGGGCAGCTTGACCTTTTCACCGACCTTGTGCTCCACGAGAGCCTGTCCGAGCGGAGCCTTGTAGGCGATGCGGCCGCGGTCGGCGTCGCCGTCCCAGGCGCCGAGGATGTAGTAGGAAGCTTCCTTGCCGTCTTTGCTCTTCAGGAACACGCGGCAGCCGGGCACCACGGTGTCGCCGACCACGACGTCGCTGAAGTTCGTGACGTCCATGAAACCGAGCGATTTTTCGAGGTCGGAGCGGCGTTTCTGGAGGAAACGGCGCTGTTCCTTGGCGGCGTCGTATTCCGCGTTTTCGCGAAGGTCGCCGAAGCTTCTCGCGTAGGCGACGGCCTCGGCGTTCTGCGGGATGAGGACTTCGACGAGGTTCTTGAGTTCGGCCTGCATGCGTTTCTGCGAGGCGATCGAGGCGATCGGAGCCTGTTCGGTCGGAGTGGCGCCGCTGATGCCGAGGAGCTTGCTGCCTTCGCCGCTCTCGATGTAGTCCTTGAATTCGGCGGACTGGCGGCCCATTTTGACCATGATGCTCTGAAGGTCGCTGGCCTGCGTGCGGAATTTCTGAAGGCTGCCCACGATGGACGGGATGTCGCCGTCGGCGTTCTCGATGAGAAATTCGCGGAAGTCGGGCTTGTCGCCGAGCAGGATGCGCTTGAGTTCGCGCTGCGCCGCGCCCCATTCCTTCGGGACGTCCTGACGGTTCAGGGCGGAGACGACCGCCTCCATGTCGACAAGCGAGGTGATGATCCTGGATTTGATGCGGGTCCGGTTCTTCCAGATCCAGAGGATGACATCCGCGGAAAGCGATTCCATCGCGGCGATCTTGGTGATGATGAGCTGGATCAGTTCGCGTTCGTTGTCTTCCCCGCCCTCTCCGGCCTTCTTCGGCTTGAAGAAAACGGTCATGCAGCTGAGCGGCAGGAGAAGGCCGAGCGAAGCGAACTCGTCCAGCGTATAGATCGCACGCGTCGCGGCAAGGAGGCCGTCGAGGTTCTTCACGGCGATCTGCGCCCAGATCGCGAGGTTCTGGAGTTTGACGCCTTCCGTGACGGAGGCGGGCCAGAACGGGACCTGTCCGCGGAGCGGTTCGAACATCATGGAAAGAAGCTTCGGATCGGTGCCGGCGGAAAGGCAGGAAATGGATTCGGCGAGCATCTTGAGCTCTTTCGGAAGGAGCCGCGTGCTGATGCGGACGAAAAGCTTCCGGAGTTTTTCGGCGGCCGCCCCGTCGACATTCACCGGAGAACCGCTGTCCATGGACGGCTTCAGCAGGGTGTAAAGCTCCAGCACGGTGCGGGAATCGCTGAAATGGCGTCCGGCGACCGGGGCGGCCGAGGGCGATGCAGCCCACCAGGCGGTGAATTCGTCGGGGGAGAACATGCGGGGCACGAGCAGGCTGCGGACCATGTCCTGGATCTTCTGTTCCGGGATCTCGACCAGCGCCAGGCGGTTCAGGATGCGGCGGTATTCGGCCGAGGGACGGATCGTGGCGCGGAGCGGGGCGATCAGGTCCATGAGCTCAGGCGTAGTGTCGAAGAAATAGGCGGAGACGACGGCCGTGGCGATCGGAATGGACGCGCTGCTGGAACCGTCGACCGGGGTGACGGCGATCGTGCCGGTCACGCGGTCGATGCCCGTGATGCGGCCGCACTGTCCCGTTTCCTGCTGGTACATGATCGCAGTCGAACGCATCCGCTGAAGTTTTTTGAGGCGGAGCGCCACTTCGCGGACGCCGATGTTCGCGTCCTTGGCGCCGAGCGCCTTCACGACCGCGCCGCTGACCAGATACGGAGGCAGGAGCTTGCGGACCGCGTAGTACAGGGCGTTGCGGAAATTCGCGGAGTCGAGGATGGAAAGTTCGGCGAGCCTGACGCAGAGGGTGGCCTTTTCGACGGAGGCGGAGACCGCATCGTCCCAGGCTTCGAACAGCTTTTCGAACTGAGGCGCCGCGGCACGAAGTTCCTGGATGCCGGACGAACCCAGCCGGTTGACACGTTCGAGCAGGATGTTGACGGCTTCGTCGTGCTGCTCCAGTTGCGCGTACAGAATCAGGTCCGACAGGGAAAAGTCATTGATGCTCATGGAATTCGTCTCCTTCGACGTCAGAGGGGTCAAGTAGCATGTTTGTTATATTAAACTAATTAATTTACACCCGTTCCGGCTTTTTTTCAAGTTTTTTTCGCTGTTTGCCCTGCTTTTTCTTCCGTTTTGATTTGATTTTTCTCCTTGCCGCGCTATTTTTATATTTTCTCCCTCTCTCGCACAGGATCCCCTTTCCCCATATCTTCGGAGCCTTCTCATCATGGAATCTTTCGACGTCGTCATCTGCGGAAGCGGTCCCGCCGGACTTGCCGCCGCGCTCGCGGCCGCCTCGCACGGAGCCTCCACGGTCATTCTGGAACAGGACTACGCCGCCGGGCGAAAACTCTGCGCCACCGGGAACGGACGCTGCAATTTTTCCAACACGCTGCCGCCGCTCAAATTCATGGCGGAGTTCGGACGCCACGGACGTTTCATGGCAGACGCGCTCCGCGCCGCGCCGCGCGAATTCTTCCTGGACCTGCTCCAGCAGGAGGGGATCCGGCCCGCAGTCGAGGACGGGATCCATTACTTCCCCGTGAACGGCAGGGCGTCCGACGTCCGGGACGCGTTCCTCCGCGCGGCGAAACGCGCCGGAGCGGAGATCCGGCTGTCCACTTCGGTCAACCGCGTACTGATCGAAAACGGAGCCGTCGCCGGAATCGAAACGAGCAGCGGCGAGATCATCCGCGTCTCGCATGTCATCCTCGCCTGCGGCGGCACGGCCGCGCCCGCGCTCGGCGGGTCGCCCTCCGGCATCCGGCTTGCAAAGGCGCTCGGCCACACGGTGCGCGAACCCGTCGCCGCGCTTGCGCCGGTCCACGTCGACGATCCGTGGATCGCCGAACTGGCGGGCCTGACCGTGCCGGACGCCGAACTCGGGGTCATGTCCGGCACGCACCGGATTGCCATGCGCGGCAGCCTGCTCTTCACGCACACCGGTTTTTCCGGCCCGGCCGCGCTGAACCTCTCCGGCACGGTGAACCGCGTCCTTCTGAACGACGGACGCCCCGCACAGGTCGTCCTGCGGGTGCTGCCGGACTGGAAGGAGCAGAAATTCTACGATTACCTGGTCGACGAACGGGAAAAGGTGCCGGACCATCTGCTGAAAAACTCCCTCGCACGCATCATTCCGCGTTCCCTGGCGTCGCTCGTCTGCGAGCGCCTCTTCGGCACGGATTTCCACTCCAAGCGCCTCACGAACGCCGGCGCGCACGAGCTCGCCCATCTCCTCGACGGCATCCGGTTCGCAGTCTCGAAACCGGCGTCCATGGACGAGGCCATGGCGATGGACGGCGGCGTGCTGCTGAAGGAAGTCGATCCCCGCACCATGGAAAGCCGCATCGTCAAAGGCGTGCATTTCGCCGGGGAGCTCCTCGACCTGACCGGCCCCACGGGCGGCTTCAACATCCAGTTCGCGCTCTCCAGCGGACGCCTCGCCGGGATCAGTTCAGCAAACGCGCGGTAGTCTTCTCTCCTTTCCGCCCGACAGCCGGGTATGGGACGGAAATCCGCGCTTCCCGCTTGTATTTTTTCTGTTTTCAGATATATTATTTCCGCAAGACTTTAACTTGACTTCCCACACGGCTAACACGAAAGGATTCGCCATGTTCCTCGGCCCGGACTACCTCATCGGAAACGAAACCGGAAAACGCATTTTCGCCTCGGTCAAAGACCTCCCCATCCTCGATCCGCACAATCACGCGGACGTCGCGGCCATCGCCCGCAACGAAAACTTCAAGGACGCCTGGGAGCTTTCCGCCGCGACCGACCACTATGTGTGGGAAGTCCTGCGGAAGACGGGCATACCGGAGGAGTTGATCACCGGGAACGCCTCCCCCCACGACAAGTTCATCGCCATGGCGAACGTCTTCGACCAGATCGCCGGAAACCCCGTGTACGAGTGGATCCACCTCGATTTCCGGTTCCTCGGCGTCACGGAGCTCCTGAACGCCGAAACGGGCGAGCTCATCTGGAACAAGGTCAACGAGATCCTCGCGAAGGAGGAAAGCCGTCCGCAGGCGCTGCTGAAGCGCATGAACGTCGGGGTGATGTGCTCGACCGACGACCCGGCCGACACGCTCGAACACCACAGGACCGTGAACCAGGCGTTCGGACGCGTGCTGGTGCGCCCGACGTGGCGCCCGGACATGGCGATGAAGGCCGGGAAGAGCAATTTCCCCGCCTATATCGAACGCCTCGGGAAGCGCTGGGGCGTGAAGATCGCCACGCTCGGCGACCTGCTCGACGTGCTCCGGAAGTCCCACGATTTCTTCGCCGAAAACGGCTGCCGCGCCAGCGACCACGGTTTCGAACTCGCTTCCAGCGGCGTCGGCGACGCGGCCGCCGCGGCGGAAACGTTCCGCAAAGCTCTCGCGGGCGAGCCCGTGGCCCCGGAGGAAGTCTCCAACTACGCCGACTACCTGATCGGCGAATGCGGCGAGATGAACGCAAAGTCCGGCTGGGTGATGCAGCTTCACATCGGCGCGGTCCGCGACGTGCGCGACAGCCTTTTCCGCACGATCGGCCCGGATTCCGGCGGCGACGTGAGCGACCTTTTCCAGTCCCACGAAGCGAAGCTCATCCGGTTCCTGAACCGGTTTGACGGCCGCCTGAAAGTCGTGCTGTACTGCCTGGACCAGGGGCATCAGGCCACGCTGGCCGCGCTGGCACGCGCGTTCGGGTCCACGGTCCGCCTCGGGTCCGCCTGGTGGCTCTGCGACACGCCCATCGGGATGAAGCGCCAGCTGGAATACATCGGCAGCGTCGACCTGCTGAGCGCGTTCGCCGGCATGGTTTCCGACTCCCGCAAGCTACTCAGCTACGGGTCCCGCTTCGAGATGTTCCGCCGCATCCTCTCCTCCACGCTCGGCGGCATGGTCGAGGCGGGACAGATGCCGGAACCCGTCGCCATGAAGCTCGCGAAGACCATCTCCTACGACGGTCCGCTGACCTTCTTCGGCTTGTAATTATCGCCTGAAACAAGCATTTATTATCCAAACACTTTGAACGGGACCTGCGCTCGAGATTCGCGGGTCCCGTTTTCGTTAATGGGAGATGTTGCGGAAAGAAGCGTTTTCTAATTCTTCTTCAGCACGCTGGGCGGGAATCCGATCTGCTGGTGGAACTGCTTGGAGAAGAAGAACTGGTTCTTGTAGCCGAGGCGTTCGGCGGTCTCCTTCACGCTCATGCCGGAGGACAGCATGTTCACGGCCTTCTCCATCCGGCACTGGATCTGGTACTGGCCGATGCTGTAGCCGTTGATCATCATGAAATGGCGGCGGAGCGAGGGGTAGCTGAACGGGATGTCCTTCAGCAGTTCGGGCAGCGGGCTGGAACTTCGGATATTGGCCTGGATGATCTCCTTGACGGCGTCGGAGATTTCGTCGGAGAACCCTTTGATGCGGCTGTCCAGGATCACGGTCAGGAGCTTCAGCGCGCGCAGTGCGATCTGCGATTCGTCGCCCGCGGTGCGCAGATAGGCAAGGAAGTCGTAGCACTGGTTGAGCAGTTCGAGCGAAAGGTTGATGTCGCGCACGGGCCCCTGCGAATCCAGCGCGAAGAGGTGGCGGCACATGGAGCGCACCCAGGAATCGTCCTGGTCGGGCATGTTCCTGAGCTTCAGGTAGCCCGGACAGCTCGCCTCGGTGTAGTCCAGGAAGGCGTCATGCGGCTCGCCGCCGAGCGTGTTCTTCATGAAGTGGAACGCGAGGTAGAATTCCAGCCAGCTGCTGTCTGGATCGATCAGGTTGGAATGGCTGACGCCGGGGATGCGGAAGAAGAGCTTGCCGGGGCAGAGGTGTTCGCGACGGCCGGCGGCGTCGATGTACGTGCCCGTGCCGCGCAGGACGATGGAGACGGAGAAGAGCGGGAAAACGCCGCCGCCCCAGTCGATCTCCTCCTTCTTGCGGATGATGCCGGCGTTGATGGCGTCGCGCCCGATGGAACGGTAGACGCCGCCGAAGTCGATGTCGAATTTTTTCGGGACTTCGAACATGAGGGAATATCTCACCCGAGGTTGATCGGGCCGCCGCTGTGCGGAGCGTCCGCGCCGTCGCCGCCGCCCATGACGCGCTGGACCATATCGGAGAGTTTCTCCTTGGTGATCGGCTTCAGGATGATGGCGTCGAAGTTCGACATATCGAAATTGCCGCTCGTCTCGACGTCGGCGGTCTGGGCGACGATCGGGATGTGCGAGAACCTCGGATCCTTCTTGATCGCGGCGGAAAGCTGGGCGCCGTTCATTTCCGGCATCCACATATCGGAAAGGACCAGGTCGACGGGCTGTTTTTCGAGCAGTTCGAGCGCAGCCTTGCCGGATTCGGCGGTAAAGACGTTCCTGTAGCCGATCCTGGCGAAGATCGCCTTCGCGACGCGGAGGTTCATCGGCACGTCGTCGACAATAAGGACCCGGATGGCGGACAGGTCCTTCGGAACGGCCGGAGCCGCGGCTTTCGCCGTCAGCCGCTTCGTCGGCGCCGCGGCCTTGCGGTAATGCACGCCGTTGAGCGTGACGCTGAACGTGCTTCCCTCGCCGAGCACACTGGAGCAGGTCAGGCTGCCGTTCATGCACGCGGCCAGGCGCTTGGAGATGGAAAGTCCGAGTCCGGTGCCGTTGTTCACGGCGTTGGTCCCGCGCATTCTGGAGAGCTGGACAAACGGTTCCATGAGCTTCTTCTGGTCGTCCCTGGAAATGCCGATGCCGGTGTCGCGGACTGCGAACGAGAGCGTGCCGGCATCCTTCGAGTCGGGCGTGAAGGATGCCATGAGCGTGATGGTGCCCTTCTTCGTGAACTTGACGGCGTTGCCGAGCAGGTTGATGAGGATCTGGCGGATGCGGATATTGTCGATGTCGAGTTCCGGGAGGTCTTCGGGCACTTCGGAGACGAGCTTGTTGGAATTCTCCTGGGCGCGGAACGTGAAGATGAGCATGACCTCGCGGCAGAGCGCCCTGAAGTCGGTGAACGCGGTGATGATCTGCATCTGGTTCGCCTCGAGCTTGGAGAGGTCGAGCACGTCGTTGATGAGCATGAGCAGGGCGTTCGCCGAGGATGAGATCGCGGAGAGATATTCCGTCTGCTGGGCCTCGGAAACGCCGCCTTCCCTGAGAAGTTCGGCAAAACCGATGACGGAGTTCAGCGGCGTGCGTATCTCGTGGCTGACGCTGGCGATGAAGAAGCTCTTCGCCTTGTCCGCCGACTGGGCGCGTTCGAGCGCGTCCATGATGAGGGCTTTGGCGCGTTTTCTGGAGAGGACCAGCTCGATCATGTGGGCGGTCGCCCGCAGAAGCACGTTGTCGTTTTCAACGAACTTGTGGTTGATACCCTCGAAGGTGAACGACACGGTGCCCCAGACTTCGCCGTTGCAGACGATGTTCGAGAGGAAGATTGCGCGAAGATCGACGACGGCGGCCGACTGTTTCCAGTCATTTCCGACGAGTCTCCAGTCGAAGGCGCGCATATCGTTGCAGACGAACGTGCGGCGGTCCGGCGTGTTTTCGAGGATGCCGCAGACGCGGCTGAGCGTCCTGTCGAACATCCTGAAATCGGAATGGCCGTGCCGAGTTTCGACATATTCGGAAACGCAATGCGCCTTCGTGCCGGCCTCCTCGTGCTGAAGCAGACAGCCGCGGCTGGCGCCGATGAGACGGCACACTTTTTCGAGCATCTGCCGGATGCACTCGTCGAAATCATCCTCGCCGATGATGTCCTCGAGCATCTCGTTCACGAACTTCTGGTTCTGGATGAGGTGGTTCAGGTTGGTCACGTCGACCGCGTACTTCATGTTGTACAGCTGGTTGCCGCGGTTGTCGCGGACGGACTCGGTGGCAATGATGTAGTCCTGGCCGCGGTAGGTCGTGCTCTGGCGCCTGGACGCCCCCTTGCTGAATTCTTTGTCGTATGCGGTCATCTTGAGGTCCGCCGTAAAATCGCGGAACACGCGCTCGTTTTCGGCGGGGTCGAGGATGGGATGCGGACGGTCCGCGATCTTGGCGACGGCGGCATTGGTGCGGATGAGCACGTTTTCCGTGTTGAACAGCCAGATCGGGATGTCGATGTTGTCGAGGACCATCTGGTTTTCGACGAGGGCCTGACGGACCGCCTGCTGGCTGCGTTCGCGCTGGCGGGCCAGGGACACGATGCCGGCGCAGCTGGTGACGATGGTCTCGTCGAGTTCTGCGAATTCGCGGCGGTCCTCCAGGAACGACAGGAAGATGCCGCCGATGAGCTTGTTGTTCTCGTAAATCGGGGTAGAAACGAACGTGGCTTCCAGTCTGTCGGCGCCATTGTCCTGATCCAGTCCGTGAGCACGGGCGAAGTCGGGGAAGTCGTCGATGCGGATCACGGAGCCGAAGGGAGCCTCCTGCACGCGTTTTTCCCAGCCGAGCTTTCTGAGAATGACCTGGGGCATCTGGAGCTGCCGCAGTCCGTCGTAGCTCCACTGGCTGGAGAACGTGAACACGCCGTTGTCTTCTCTGGCGGCGATGACGATGCGGGAGCAGCCGAGCTCCTTGCGGAGTGTGTCCGCGATACGGTCCAGAACACGCTCGTAGACGGATTCGCGGTTGAAGTGCGACAGCAGTTCGGAGTTGATGCGCTCGATGACAAGGAGGTTCTGCATGTCGGTGACGTCGCTGGACGCGGCGAGCAGAAGCCTGCGCCCGCTGGTGTCCTGAATGACGCGCGTGACGGTCTTGATGTAATGGCGGCGTCCGTTCGGGTCGACAAGTCCGTCTTCGAAGGACGCCGTGGCATCGGCTTCCTGCACGGGGTCGTTCATGCGTGCGGCGATCCGGATGACATCTTCATTTCCGTGGAATATTTCGAGGTCGGTGCGGCCGACGATATCCCGCGGCGCGAGATTGAAGATTTCCGCGAATGCGTTGTTGCAGAGCAGGTAGCGGAAACCGTCGTCGATGTCCTTCACGGTGAACATGATCGGGATGGCGTTGATCGCGGCGTCCCAGAGAGCCTGGGTGTCTTTCAGCTTCATCATGCTCTGCGAAAGCTCGGTCACGTCCTGCAGGATGCCGAACACCGACGGTTCGCCCGGAACGCTCAGGTCCAGCGTGATCATAGCGCGGTAGTAGCGCAGATTGGAGTCATCGCCGACGCGGAACGAGAACGTGGTCGATTCGCCGTGCCTGCCCGATTTTTCCAGGGCGCCCTCTTCGCGGGCGAAGATCGCAACGTCGTCGGGGTACACCCAGTCTTCGAACCGCATCGGCTCGCCGTTTTCGTCGTTGGGCCAAAGGACATTGAGAAGACTGGAACCGGTGCGTTTGCGGGTGTTGAGTTCGAACCGGAAGAACGCGAGACGCGCCATTTCGGAGGCGTTCTCCATGTTTGCCATGGCCTGGCGGAGTTCCTCGCGCTTGTTCCGTTCGTCCGTGACGTCGCGGAACACGAGGATGGCGCCGATGATCTCTCCCGCCCGGTTGCGGATCGGGGCCGCGCTGGCGGCGATGTGATACCGCGTGCCGGTGGCGGAGACCAGGTCGGTCAGATCGGCGCCCTCCGTGACGATGCCGGACCGCAGCGCGGCGCTGAGCGGCGAGGAAAGCGGCTTTCCGGTCTGCTCGTGGACAATGCGGAAGAAATCGGCATGCGGTTTGCCGAGCATGGCGTCCTGTCCGCACCCGAGCAGCGTTTCGGCGTTCGGGTTGACCAGCGTGACCGCGCCGTTGATATCCGTGGTGATCACGCCGTCGCCGATGGACTGGAGAGTGATCCGGAAGCGGCCGGCGTTTTCCTCGGCCTCGCGCTTGGCGTTTTCCAGATCGGTGACGTCATGGAACAGAATGAACATGATCCTGCGGTTATCGGATGTGCGGATGAGCTTGCGGACGAATCTGCCGATGCGAAGCCGTCCGGCATGATCGCGGAGAGTCCCCGTGGAGTGGTATTCGGGACGGTGTTCCAGGACCTCGATGGCGTGCCGGTCCTCCTCCCTGATGACCTCGGCGGCCTCGCGATCGAGGATTTCGAAGTCGGTTTTGCCGATCATGTCAGGCATTTGCTTGTTCAGGAACTTGATGCAGGCTTCGTTGCAGGAGGTAACGCGGAAATCGTTGTCGACGTCCTTGGTCAGCACGAGGGACGTCATATTGTCGAGCAGAACGGAGTGCTGTTCGAGCAGTTCCTGCATTTTCGCGTTCAGCTGCTGCATCTGGATGCGCGCCTCTTCCAGTTCGGTGATGTTCACGGATGCGCCGAGCAGGAGGTGCGTGCCGTCCTCGTCGGTAAAGGTGCGCTGGATGCAGCGGAGGTGCTGCGTGCGGCCGTCCCAGGACTTCACGTCCATGTTGCGTTCCTGCATCTGCCGGTCCTGCGCGATGAACTCCATGTCCTCCTGAAGGATCTTTTCGGCGAGCTCGCGGGGCAGGAAATCGAAGTCGGTCTTGTCGTTGAGCTCGTTTTCGCCGACACCGTAGAATATGCAGCGGGTGCGGTTGTTGAAGACATAACGGAACTCGTCGTCGATGTCCTTGGCGTAGATGTGGATGGGGAGGAAGTTGATGAGGATGTCCCACATGCGGGTGGTCTTCTTCAGCTGGGCGGAATATCTCTCCGCCTCGCGCCTGGCGACCTGGAGCTCGGTGTTGTCCAGCGAGAAGCAGATCACGGCATCCTGCCCGAAGATCTCATGCTCCAGCGGCGCGAACGAAATGGCGCGGTGGACGTCCTCGTAGTTGTACTCGATCGTGGTCTGGCGCCCGGACTGGAAGACATCATGAACAGCCTGGGACAGCTTCGGATAGTCGATCCCCGTGAGGTTTTCGAGCTTCTTCGGCGCCCTGCCCTTTTCCCGGAGGCTTTCCCGGATCCAGGAGGCGAAGAGGATGTTTTCCGCACGGTTCAAAACCAGTACGCGGCCGGGGAGCGAGTACAGCATGTTCCGGTTCGTGCGCAGTTTGCGCCGCATCAGGCTGAGATAAATGACCTGGAGCACGCCGATCGCGACGGCTATGGCGATGAGCGTGAGGAATGTCTGCCAGTGGCGCGTCCACATCGTTTCGGGCTTGTTGGTGACCGTGACGCCGAGCGGGATGCTGCCGGAGAACGCTTTATAGCTCCTGAACTTCTCGTAGTCAACGACCTTGTGGGGCGTGATGGTCTTTTCCGGGATCCGTGCCGCGCTGCCGGAATTCAGCACCTGCGCGGCCATGCGGGCGGCCTCGCGGCCGAGCTTGTGCGTCTCGATCATGCTGCCGGCTACGACGCCGTTGCCGATGAGCGTGTCGTCCAGCGCCAGGCAGGGGAACCGCCGGTCGAATCCGATGTTCTGCACGAATGCCGTCAGCGTCTCGTTGTGTCCGTTCGCGTAGTCGTGGGAGGGGAAGAAGAGGATCAGCGTTTCGTCCGGGAGGTCGTTCAGTTTGTTCTGGATCGCATGCTTGTTCATTTCGGCGTTGATCCACATGTAGTCGAGCTGCGGGAAATGAAGCTTGCTTTTCGACATGATATCGTTGCGGGTCTCTTCCGAGATCGTCGTGTCGTCCACGACCAGCGCCAGGTTCTGGGCTTCCGGGAAGAGCTTCAGCGCCAGGTCGATCGTCCCCTGCGTGTCGTCCGCGATGCTGATGGCGGTCGAGTTCGGATAGCGGTGCTTCAGGTCGGGCGGGACGCGCCCCAGGCCGACGAACATCACCGGGATGTCCCGCGAAAGCTCGTCGTAGTGCTCCATGATCATTTTCGCCGCCTCGTAGTTCACCGTTACGACCGCGGAGTACATCGCGTCGTTGATCTGCGTGACAAGGCGTTCGAACGTGGAGTCGAGCATCTCCCCCCGGTTCTTGACCGTGGCGTTCAGCTCCACCACATGGCAGTCGATCGGCAGGTTAAGCTCGCGGATGCCTTTGCGGAACGAGTCGAAGAAGTTGCTGGTCACGAGGTCCGCAACGGGATAGGACGTGATGAGCAGGATCGTCTTGACGGGGAGCGGCTGTCCGGCGGCGGCAGGCACGTCGGACTCGGCGGGCGTCTGGGAATAGGCCGCGGACAGCACGAAAATCAGAAATGCCGTCAGCACCCGTGCCGTCAAATCTCGCAAATACTTCATGTGCAGCCTGTCCTCAACTTCTTCCGGTCAAGAGAAATGAAACGCGGCGGGGCGGTCTCCGGCAGTCCGAAAAGGGGATCGGAACGAGGGAACGCCGGCACACGCGGCGAAATTATTTTGTTTTTTTCTTTCCATAATCTATCTTCCTTTTAGAAAAATACAAGTTTTTTTCGCGCTTTCTTTCGCGCTTTCTTTGTTTTTTTTTGTTTTTACACTATATTGTATATGCTTTCGTACTTTTTTTAACTCTTTTGTGTCACAAATCTTATCATGTCCGATGTTTTTTTCATCCCGTTCGATCCCGCCGCGGGGACAGCCGGCCTTTCGCAGGCGGCGGTCCGTCTTCTCCGGACCCTTCTGGAACGCTCCGGAGACGCACTTCTGCCCGCCGACGTGCCGCTGAAGGTGCATTTCGGGGAGAAAGGCAACCGCACGTTCCTGAAACCGGAAGTGTATGACGGGATCATCGACTTCATCCAGGCGCAGGGCCGCGCGTGCCATTTCGCGGAAACCAGCGTACTGTACGGCGGCGAACGCTTCTCGCGCGAAAAACACCTCGCGCTGGCGAAGAAGCACGGCTTCACGCGCATCCCCATCGTCATCGCCGACGGCGCGCGCGGCGAGGAATCCGTGTCCGTGCCGGTAAATCTGAAGCACTTCAAAAGCGCAAGCATCGCGAAGGCGCTGGCCGAGGCGGACCGCGTGGTCGTGCTGTCGCATTTCAAAGGGCACGGCCTCGCCGGGTTCGGCGGCGCGATCAAACAGCTTTCCATGGGCTTCGCCGCGAAAGGCGGCAAAATGGCGATGCACCTGAACGTGAAGCCGCGCATCCGCAACTGGAAATGCAAACGCTGCAAGCTGTGCCTCACGCGGTGCAACGAAAGCGCGATCACCATCGGCGACCGCTCCTTCATCGACCACGACAAGTGCATCGGCTGCGGCGCGTGCTTCTCCATCTGCCCCCACCACGCCGTCTCCATCCTGTCGTTCGCCGGGCTGAAGCACGCGCTTTTCGGCGGACGCCTTTTCCGCGAAAAGCTCGTCGAGTACGCCTATGCCTCCCACCGCGGCAAGCATCATCTCTACATCACGTTCGCCGTGAACGTCACGCGCGGCTGCGACTGCGAACCTCGCCCCATGATGACCTGCGTTCACGACATCGGCGTCTTCGCCTCGCTCGACCCGGTCGCCGTCGACGCCGCCTGCTGGGATGCCGCCGCGAAGGCGGGAAAGAAGTTCAAGGGCGCGGAACAGCTCGCCTACGCCGAAAAGATCGGCCTCGGCACCCGGAAATACAACCTGATCCGTCTCGACTGATCTTCAACCCGCTTAAAACAAAAATGGCGGCGGACTCCCGGTTGAGAGTCTGCCGCCTTTGCATTTCGTCGGCAAGCGAAGCTGAGCCGACTGCATCAACACCGTTTGCGGTGGATTACTTCAGCAGGATCGCCTCCAGCTGGTCCAGTGAAGTCTCGAAGAGGTCCATCGCAGCGTTGACGGGTTCCGGTGTGGCAAAGTCCGCCCCGGCGTCGCGAAGCAGGTCCAGCACGTCGCGCGTGTCGCCGGACTTGAGGAACCGGAGCGTCGGCGCGGGATTGCCTGCGAGCACGTCGGCGGAGAGCTTGGCGGCCGCGGAGAGCCCGGTGGCATACTTGTAGACGTAGAAATTGTAGTGGAAATGCGGGATGCGCGACCACTCGAACCGGATCTGCTCGTTGTTCACCACGTTCGGGCCGAAATACTCGCCGTTCAGCTCGTAGTAATGATCGCTCAGCGCCTCGGCGGTCAGCGGCTCGCCCTCCTCGCTCATCGCGTAGATGTCGCGTTCGTACTCGGCGAACTGCGTCTGGCGGAACACCGTGCCGCGGATGAGGTCGAGCAGATGCGTCAGCAGGTAGGCGCGGAGATTGTCGTCCTGTGCGTGTTCCAGCAGATAGTGGTTCAGCAGAAGTTCGTTCGTGGTGGACGCGACCTCGGCGGCGAAGAGGCAGTAACCCGCGTAGTGGTATTCCTGCGCACGGTCGGAGAGGTACGAGTGCATGGAGTGGCCGAGCTCGTGCGCGAGCGTGGAAACGCTGTCCAGCGTGCCGGTGTAGTTCATCAGGACAAACGGGGGCTTGCGGTAGCAGCCGCCGGAATACGCGCCGGAGGTCTTGCCGCGGCACTCGTAGACGTCGATCCAGCGGTCGTGGAAGGCGTGCTCCAGCGCTTCGCAGTATTCGGCGCCGTAGACCTTCACGGCCTGGCGCACCAGGTCGCAGCCCTCCTGCCACGTGTAGGTCGCCTTCGACGGCTGGACGAGCGGCGTCACGAGGTCGAAAAGTTCGAGCTTGTCGAGCTTCAGGACGCGGCGGCGGAGCTCGAAATAGCGGTGCAGGAGCGGGAGTTTCGCGCGGACGGCGTCGATCAGGCCGTCGTACATGGTCTCCGGCACGTGGTCGGGAAACAGCGAGGCGGCGCGGGCGGACGTGAAATGACGGAGCTTCGCGTCCAGCACGCCCGCCTTCACCGTGCCGTCGAGCAGCGCGGCGATGGTATTCGCGAACGAGGAATACGTCTTGTAGCACGCCTCGAAGGCGTCCTTGCGGACGCGGCGGTCGGGGTTTTCCAGGAACTTGATATAGTTGCCGTGCGTGAGCTCGACGTCATTGCCCTTGTCGTCTTTGATGTGCGGGAAGCGCAGGTCGGCGTCGTTGAGCTTGGAGAAAGCGTTGTGGCCGGTGCCGAAGACGTCCGAGGCGAGCCCGAGGATGCGTTCCTCCGGCTCGGAAAGCGTGTGCGGACGCTGCCGCGCGGTGTCTTCGAGCGTGCGGCGGTAGAACGCCAGCGCGGGGTCGTCCATGAGCTCCTGGAACCGCGCTTCCGGCATGGCGAGGAGTTCGGGATCGAACCATGAGGTCTCGCCCTCGATCTCGGCGTAACGGGCGGCGATGCGGTCGCGGCGGCCGGCGTTCTTGCCGTTGGCGAGGTCCTCGTCGGACTTCAGGTGCGCGTAGGAATACAGCGTTTCGAGGCGGAGCCCGAGCGCGTCGCCGCTCTCCAGCGCACGCTTCAGCGTTTCGGCGGAGTCGGCCAGGTGGCCGCGGAACGCCTGATGCGCCGCGAACAGGTCGTCGAGGCCGCGGAACGCCTCTTCCCATTCTTCGTCGGTTTTGTAGATTTGCGTGAGGTCCCAGCAGGTTTCCGGGGCAAGCTCGCTGCGGAGTTTCGGGGCGTTCGTCTCTGACATGGATGCCGTTCCTTTCGCGTCGTTCACTTGGTCGTGGTTCAAAAAAGGACAAAAAAGCCCGCGGCGTTTTGAGGCGCCGCGAGCTGTGTAATCGAAGGGGATTACTTGCTGAAGCGTTCTTCGAGGGCCTTGCGCTGCGCTTCGAGCTCGGCCGGGAGACGGTCGAACTTGGCGTAGTGCTCGGAGATGGTCTCGAGTTCCTTCTTCCAGCCTTCCTTGTCGATGGCGAGGAGCTGCTTCATGTCGTCTTCGGTCACATCGGTGCCGGTGCGGTCGATGGCGTCGAGGGCGGGGACGTAGCCGATCGGGGTCTCGTCGGCCTTGCCTTCGCCGTCGCAGCGCTCGAAGATCCACTTCAGGACGCGGCTGTTGTCGCCGTAGCCGGGCCAGAGCCACTTGCCGTCGGCGGTCTTGCGGAACCAGTTCACGCAGAAGATCTTCGGAAGCTTGGCGCCTTCCTTCTTGCCGATTTCAAGCCAGTGCTTGAAGTAGTCGCCCATGTTGTAGCCGCAGAACGGCAGCATGGCGAACGGGTCGCGGCGGACGGTGCCGGCCTTCACGTCGAGGGCGGCGGCGGTCACTTCGGAACCGACCGTGGAGCCGATGAACACGCCGTGTTCCCAGTTCTTGGACTGGTAGACGAGCGGGAGCGTGCTGGGACGGCGGCCGCCGAAGAGGAACGCGGCGATCGGAACGCCGGCAGGGTCTTCCCAGTTGGAAGCGATGGCCGGGCAGTTGCAGGCGCGGGCGGTGAAGCGGGCGTTCGGGTGAGCGGCCTTGACGGGCTTGCCGTCGGCGTCGACCTGACCGGGCTTCCAATCATTGCCCTTCCAGTCGATGAGGTGCGCGGGCGGCTCGGTGCCGATGCCTTCCCACCACACGTCGCCGTCGTCGGTGAGGGCGACGTTCGTGAAGATGGTGTCCTTCGCGCAGGAGAGCATGGCGTTCGGGTTGGACTGCATGCTGGTGCCGGGCGCGACGCCGAAGAAACCGGCTTCCGGATTGATGGCGTAGAGCTGGCCGTCCGCGCCGAACTTCATCCAGGAGATATCGTCGCCGACGGTCTCGACCTTCCAGCCCTTGATGGTCGGAATGAGCATGGCGAGGTTGGTCTTGCCGCAGGCGGACGGGAACGCGCCGGTGATGTATTTGACTTTGCCGTCGGATTCGCGCGTGAGCTTCAGGATGAGCATATGCTCGGCCATCCAGCCTTCGTCGCGGGCCTGGACGGACGCGATGCGGAGAGCGAGGCACTTCTTGCCGAGGAGGGCGTTTCCGCCGTAACCGCTGCCGTAGGACCAGATCTCGCGGGTCTCGGGGAACTGCGCGATGTATTTCTTGTCGAGCGGAGCGCACGGCCAGATGCCGTTGTCGCTGGCGCCGTTTTCGAGCGGCTTGCCGACGGAGTGGATGCAGGGGACGAACTCGCCGTCGTTCAGGACTTCGAGGACCTTCGTGCCGACGCGGGTCATGATCTCCATGTTCGCCACGACGTACGGGGAGTCGGTGATCTCGACGCCGATCTTGGCGATCGGGGAGCCGACGGGGCCCATCGAGAACGGGATCACGTACATGGTGCGGCCGTGCATGCAGCCCTTGTAGAGGCCGCGGAGCGTCTGCTTCAGTTCAACGGGGTCGATCCAGTTGTTGGTCGGGCCGGCTTCTTCTTTCGTCTTCGCGGCGATGAAGGTGCGGGCTTCGACGCGGGCGACGTCGGACGGATCGGAGCGGAACAGGAGGCAGTTCGGGCGCTTCACCGGGTTGAGGCGGATCGCGAGGCCGGATTCGACCATTTCGTTGCAGAGGCGGTCGTACTCTTCGCGGGAACCGTTGCACCAGTAGAGATTGTCGGGCTCGCAGAGGGTGGCCCATTCTTTCACCCATGCGACCAGCTTCGGCGCATTGGGGGCGGCATTGAGTTCTTTCATAGTGGAACTTCCTATGGTTTGGGTTGTGTAGGACTGGAGGATTTTTCGTTTCAATAAATCCATTTAATATACACCCTAAACCATGTGAAATCAAGATTGTTTCGCTATTGTTTCGGAAAAAATGCGCCCGCGCGGCTGGATTTTCCGATGTCGTCCACGGGCAGACCATGACCCGGGATCGGGCACTATGACAATGTGAGTGCCCTCCGTGCGCACGGCAAGCAGTGATGCAGCAGTGTCCCGCTTACGCTCGGACACGGCAAGCAGTGATGCAGCAGTGTCCCGCTTACGCTCGGACACGGCAAGCAGTGATGCAGCAGTGTCCCGCTTACGCTCGGACACGACAAGCCGTGATGCAGCAGTGTCCCGCTTACGCTCGGACACGGGGCGTGTATAAACTTGCCCTTCGTGCCGTCGCGAAGCACGGCACAACTAACGTGGAGGGCTTGCCTTTCGTGCGCGAGCGAAAGCCGCGCACTACCGCCGTGGAGGGCTTGCCCTCCTTACTGGAGGCTGGCGAGCCACTCGGCGACGGCGTCCGCGGAGCCGCCTTCGGTCTTGATCTCCTCCTCGTAGACCTCGCAGATCATGGCGGAAAGGTGTTCCATGTCGATCTTCTTGCCGGAGAGGTCGCTGACGGTCTTCAGGAGGTCGTGCTTGCTGAAGGTGTAGCCGTTTGCGGCGACGAGGTCGGCGATCTCCTTGGCGGAGGCGGCGCGGCCGATGGCATCACGGAATTCATCGTCGGACATCAGACGGACGCAGAAAGCTTTTGCGAGTTCAACGGACATGATAGGATCCTTTCAGTATGGATGGTATGTTTGAGATGGTGCAAATACAATAGCACGAATATCGCGAAAAATCAACAGAAAACGGAAAAACAGCCGAAAAATGAGGCGGCGGGCCGGATTCATTTCGACGCCGGTCACAGCGGATCGACCGAACCGTCGGCGGCGTGTTTGGCGAGGTAGTCGCAGATGGTGCGCGCGAACTCGATGCCGATGCCGTTCACTCGGCGGGCGATTTCCTCCGGCGCGGCGTTGCGGAGCGCGCGGACGGAACCGAACTCGCGCAGGAGCGCGGTCTTTCTCGCCTCGCCGATGCCCTCAATCTCGTCGAGCAGGGAATCGCGGATCGTCTTCAGGCGGAGCTCGCGGTGATACGTGATGGCGAACCGGTGCGCCTCGTCGCGGACCGCCTGCAGGAGTTTCACGGCGGCGCCGTCGATGGGCAGGCGGATGGACTCGGATTCGCCGGGGATGAAGACTTCCTCGTGTTTTTTCGCGAGGCCGATGACGGGGAACGGCGGGCACTGGATGGCGACAAGCGCGTCGA
>JAEEGG010005586.1_pt1 | contig 29730 bp, 8 predicted proteins | sample 9134161 | NCBI WGS metagenome assembly JAEEGG01 (sample SAMN16246543, study PRJNA631951) | gut metagenome | biome: gut microbiome; feature: rumen; material: CR-attached | host: Bos | place: Iran: Karaj | collected 2018-10
AGAAAGTGCTCAACATCATCGACAAGGAGCGCAATGCTACCCGTCGTGAGCAGCGTCTGAGAGCTATGAATGAAGGACGCACCTGGCGTTACCTCCGTCAGGTATTCGGCGACCATCGTAATGCCGGCTATGTCCGAGTATACTATGATTTTGTCCCTGACACTACAGAAACAACGAAATAACAAGATAAATAACGAAAAATTCTATGAATATGAAAAAGTTAATCAACTTTGCAATGTGGAGTCTTATAGTACTCATGAGTACTGTGGGATTCACGGCTTGTACTGACGACAGCACTGCCGAGCAATCTGATGGAGGAATAGCTCCTACAGGTGAGGTACCCGTGAAATTCGTGTTCAATATTTCTACGAATACGGGAAATAGTCAGACTCGTATGACCAGTCAGACGGTACAGGCTGACGGTAATTTCAGAGGTATCGGTGATTGCCGTATCCTGGCATATCAGGTGAAAGACAAGGATGGCAATCCTGTCAACGGAAAGCATGTCACTGATTGGGCAAATGCTAACAAGTTGTTCGACTTGTCTAATGTGTTGGGTAGTGGCGAGATTACCAATGACAATTCTTCTCGTGTCCTCGAGTTGTCAATACCTAATGGTACCAATGCCCTGATGTTTTATGGTAAGGCCCCCAAAATGCTGGGTGACAGCTCTGATGTGAAGCAAGGTCATATCAACAGCTTTGTTTTCCAAGACAATACTGAGGGTAAATCGAAGTTTATGCTGGTACCCAGAGTATCGCAGTATGAAATAGATGCCGAGGGTAACGAAACAGCGGTTGAGACACAGGAGTATAAGGTTTGGACACAGATTCGTAAACTGTTGACAACTATTCTCAATCGCATTGTGAGCAATGGCCTGCACATTGAGGAAAGTAAAGGTACTATTGGCACCAGAGACCTGCGTGCTCATATCTGGTGGCCAACAGGTGACGTTTCCAACTATTCTTTGGAAGGTCCTCTGGTCGATCTGTCAAAGCTGACTCCTGCTGGTAAGGGTATTGTAACTGTTAACAAGGATAATAGTAATGTAAGGGATTTCTGCGACAGCGAAGAAAATGGTGAGGTGACATTGAATTACAAGGATGCTTCTGGCGCTGATCAGACTGTAGACCTTCCTTATACTGGTGCAACAAAGTCGCTCAAGACCAATGTGGACACCTATGTTCACAATTTAGGTACCATTGACTGGAAAGAGTATGGAGCAGAAGCCCTGAAGGCTAACCATACGCTGACCCCATTGGAGGAAATTCTTGGCAATGCTTACAATAGCTTCACCATTATGAAGACAGATGATAAGGGTGAGATTTCTGAGATCCGTGCTGGTTCGTCTGCAGCTATCATTCGTATGATTGAAGACCTTTGGACGGTGACCAATCAGGTGCAGTATGCCACGCCGACCTCCCTGCCAGAGGCCCAAGCTCAGGCTTTAGCCCAGCGTATATCCACTCGTTTCCTGGCCTATTTCACAGGCAACATAGACGAGAAGACTGGTATTGTTTCAAATTGTCAATTGAAGGTCCCGAAAGACTTGGTTGAGAGAATAAAACTGTATGAGGATCCTAATGCTGATGAGACTTATAGTGTCGTTAAAGACTCTCAAGGTCCTACAGCTCTCGCCAATATCAACAGCTTCCCCTGCTGTCCATTGCTGAAGATGCCAGCAGGTAGCACTCAGTTATCCTTTAAGAACGGTGAGTTTAAGTTCAATGAGACGATGGCTGCCTATGGTATGGGTATGACTGACGTATCGCCCTTGAAATATACCTGGCCTGCCGAGTTGCTGTATTATGGCAACAGTCCGTTGCGTACCAGCGAAAAGACACTTGATGCCACTAGCTATCCTCATACCGTGAGCACTTGGAGCAACGATGCTACTTGGGAGAATATGAAAGACGGAGGTTCTGCTGTTTGGACAGGTAACTATGTGTCGCCATCAACCCGCAGTGTCGCTATGAAATATAACATCAACTATGCTACAGCCCTGCTGGCAACAGCTATCTATTACGACACAGACGAGTTGCAGGACAACAATGCAGCCCTGCATCCAGGTGAAACCAACAAGGTGATCAGGGTGACCGACGAGGCTCGTTACACTATTAATGAGGAAACCCGTTTCGGTGGCCAAAAGTTTGAGCTTACCGGTATCGTGATCGGTGGTCAGCCCAGAGAGGTTGGCTGGGACTTCCTGCAGAAGACTTCGAATCCTGATAACACCTTTACTTATATGGTGTATGATAATGAGATACCCAAGAATGGTGGTACATGGGGTGGCAAGATTCCTGGATTTACTGATGCCAAGTCGTCCAGTGCATTCAATTATACGTTGGTTTGGGATAACTGGAATGCTGCTCAGATCAACAATACTCAGGACCCCGTATATGTTGCTTTGGAATTCCGTAACTGTTCAGGTACCGACTTCTGGGGTACAGATAACATGATTCGTGATGGTGGTACTTTCTACCTGATTGGCAAGCTGGATCCCAACACCAAGTATGACAGTGATAAGAAAGAAACCATCCAACTGAGTCAGACCGACCTTTCCGAGGGTATCATCTGGCCTAAGGATGGTACGCAGGCTCTGCCTCCATACGATGAAAATGGTAATACTATCAAGCAGCGTCGTGTGTTCATGCAGGGTTACAGGACTATTGCCCGCTTCGGTCTGGGTAAGAATTCTCTCCAGCATGCCTATCTGACGGTGCCCGACCTGCGCTCTGCCAATATCTCACTGGGTCTCTCGGTAGATATCGACTGGAAGGCAGGACTGGAGTATAATGTAGTCATTGGAGAATAGTAACATTCTGATAATTCGCATGAGACGAAAGATAGAACATATCGTATATCTGTTGCTGTTGGTTGCCTTGGTGTTGCCATCAGGCTGTTCTACGATCGATGACGATCGGAGTGACTGTCCTGAGGATATTCCGACACCACCGCCTGGTCCGGAACCACCGGCTCCCAAGGACTCATGCCAACTGGATTATGAGTTGCGGTTGGTTACCAACATGTCGACAGAGTTGTATACAGAGTTAACCACGCAGACAGAAATCAGCGTGGCAGAAGAGTTGCGCACCCATCTGGCTGCCATCTTCACTGACTTCGCTCATGACGTCGATCTCTCGTTCTATGATACAGTGGGCGACTCTGTCCGCTTACAGCACGACCAGCATGTGATGGATGCCAATCAGGCCAGCTATACGCTGAATCTGCCAAAGCGTCAATACATGCATCTGGCTGTAGCCAATGTGGTCGACAATCATGTTGTCAGCCTTGTCAATGATAAGCAGTGTCATACTTCACAACTGCTTCAGGAGACGGGCGACACCATTTCCTCGCATACCACAGGATTGTTCACGGCACGTCTGCCAATGGAAATCCTGGAGGGTGTCGATCAGGAATTCAACGTCCACCTCTATATGGCCAACTGTGCTACTACGCTGGTTATCGACACCATCGGCAGTGGCATCCGCGACCTGAAGGTATATACCACAGGATTCGCAACAGGATTCAACATCGCCGACTCTACCTATTTATATATAGATACGCCTCCAATTGTTCGCACCGTTCCTGTGGCTACCGATGTGGCTGGTCAGCAGACTTTCTGTTCTGTCTCGTTCCCGTCTCCGGAAGTGCCCAGCACTCGTACGGTTATCGAGACGACCGACCCGTTTGTGTCACCAGAGAGCGAGAACAGCCTCTGGGAGTACCGGGTCTATGCTACGACAGCCACTGGTAGTGTGACAGAAAGCATACTGTATGTCAAGTCGCCACTCCGTGCCGGACAATTGAAGGTTATCAAGGCTAAGATGTATGCCAATGGCTCGACCGAGTCTGATGACCGTAGTGTCGCCATCAGTGTGACGCTCGACTGGAACCCTGGCGGATCTTATAACCCAATTCTATAGGCAGTGAAATATTTTGGAATCCACATATCGCTCATCCTCCTGACGATAGCCTTGACAGGCTGTCGCGAGGATAACGGCTTGGTTCAACAGCCAGCCAATGAGGATTATGTGGTTGCTGATATGGCCTTCTCCCTTTCCACACCGTCTGTCGGAGTAACCCGTATGAGTGCCGACATAGTGCAGGCCTATGGTAATTTCCGTGGCATTACCGATGTGCGCATCATCCCCTTTGCTGTCGATCCGGCAGTCAATCAGGTGACTGCTACTACTTCGCCCAAACTCTTCGTCGTGTCAGGACCAGGTTATGAGGCTTCCCAGCGACTCTTCTACTACGATAACTGCACGTTTATGACGGGTACCAATGCTGTGCTTTTCTATGCCAAAGCACCTCATAGTGCTGATAGCCAGAAGGCTGAGAACGGATCGCTGATAGCCTACTATCCGCCACGCATGAACCCCTCAGGCATCACTTTCAGTCCTGAGTCCATCGTTGAGTCCGACGATGTTCCTGAAGATGCACAGGCACTGGCTGATTATTTGACAGCTGTTGCCAAGACGCTTAATCCTGCTGCATCAGCCGATATGAAGGAGTTGTACAACAACTTCATAGGATTGAGCGAAGGTAGTGTGTCATTACTCTCTGGTGCCAGGAGCAACGTGGTGGCCCATGTAGAGTCACTGAAGAAGTTGCTGACAGAGCTGAATACGGTAGAATCGCTAAAGGCAAAGAGTGATATTGAGGCTTTGGAAGTGCCAGCTACGAACTATCCTGCCTCTATGGGATTGCCTGATGGTGCTGCTGTATTGCGCTGGGCAGTGACGAAAGACTGTTTCGAGGTACAGACCAAGCGTTCTACGCTGGCTGATATCAATGCCATCAACCACTTCGCATATCCTGCAGAGCTCTATTATTATGCCAACAGCATGTTGCGTACCTCGTATTATGAACTGTCTGCCGAGGCATATAAGAATGAGAAAAATGAGGCATGGGCTACTGTTCTTGGCACGGAATCTATGCATTTCACCTCAGCCCCCGTGTCTGGCGACACGAAGGCAGTGGCTATCCTGAATCCTATCCAGTATGGTGTGGCCAATCTGAAGCTGAAGTTACTGAAAACCACTACTGAAATCTTGAAGGACAATAAGGAAAAGAATGAAGTGGCAGTGGGTAAAATAGCAGAAGGAAAGTTCCCCCTGACGGGTATCATTGTCAACGGACAGCGTAAGGTTGGCTTCGACTTCATGCCTTTGAGCGGAAATGATGAGAACGACTACTTCGTCTATGACAAGGTGGTGAAGGCCAATAGTGAAGCGATGGGTGTCTACCTGTGTTCTGACAAGGACCAGGATCCGATGTTCACCCTATTGCTGCCCAGCTCTAACCAACAGAAGATCACCGTGCTCCTTGAGTTCTTGAACAAAAGTGGCCAAGACTTCCGTGGCTTGGGTGGCATCATCTATAATAACACAAAATTCTATCTGGCTGGCGTCATCAACCCCACGCTGGATGAAGATATCAAGAAGAAATCGGGTGGCAGAGTGTTCAAATCTGACGAGACCACCACGTTGACCGTAGAGGTCAAGTCGTTGGCCAACGCCTATAATGTGATGCCCAATCTGCTGTCGCCTCGTCTGGAACTGGGTGTCGAGATGAAGACACAGTGGAGTCAGGCCACCCCAACCAATGTTGAAATGTATTAATGATATATATATAATAAGGTGTAAGATGAAGAGTGCAGGAAGATATCTCCGGATGATGATAAGTAGCATGCTGGTCATGTTGCTGTTCACAGCCTGCAGTAGCAGTAGCGACGAGGCTCGTGAGCTGCCCACACTCGACATCTATATTTATGCCCCAGACCATGCTATGCCTACCCGTAGTGAAAGTATGGCGTCGCTGCCTGTAGAAAATGAGGTCAGGTCATTACAGATATGGGTCTATCAGCATGATAACGGTAATACATTAGGCACCATAGAACTCTCTGAAGACCAATTGGCTAATCTGAACAGTTCGTTGCATGGCGAGGTCTATCACATGGAGATGACGGAGGAGTTTGCTGAAAAGAAACCCAATGTCGATGTCTATGTGTTGGCTAATGTTAGGACGAGCAACTGTGGTATAGAGTATCACTCAAACCTCTCACGTTCGAGTCTGGAGGATGCCAGGATCGATGAGAACTATTTCTGTCCGGTTGTCGAGGTGCCAGAGGCTGGCTTCCCCATGTCTGGCGTGTTGAGAAATACAGCAGTTGGTGGCAAGAACCCCGTGTTCCGTATCACCACGACGCAGCTGATGCGTACCGTTTCGAAGATTCGTTTCGTCTTCTCTTCATCGACTATAAGAGAAGAAACGCTATATATCGATGGCGTGAAGCTCGATGCACAGATGATTCCTAAATTGGAATATCTGTTCCTCAATGATGAAAATCCGACATATCGTATCAGCGGTAGCTATAATAGCGAGGAGATCACATTGCTTGGTGCGGATGCCGTTGCTCCTGTCAACAAGAGTCCCGATCCTGAATATTATAAATATAACGGACAGGCTAACTACGCCACGATCATCGATGAAGCTGTAAAGGATAATCTTTTGACAGAGGCACCCTCTGTCTATCTCCGTGAGAGTGACAAGCAACTGCAGGGCACTATCTACTATCATGTGGGTAACGACCTGGCACCTCGTACAGCACGCTTCTCGATGGCTGAGGTAACGGCAGACAACCGTTTTGCCCGTAACCATACGTGGATTGTTTATGGCTACTATAGTGCCTCCGGACTTGTGGTGTCTGAAGTAGACGTTACTGACTGGGACGATGGTGGCACAACAGATCAAGATGTATATAACTGGTAAGAAGACAAAGAATGATGATGAAGACTAAGATATGGATATCGCTGATAATGGCAACAGCCTGGCTGCTGACCGCCTGCTCTTCGGAAGAAGCTCCGAAGCAGGGTGGTGAGGAGCCTGCGGAGACAAGTCGTCCGTTGCAGCTGTCGTCTATCACCCGTACTGGTGGTGAAGCAAACCTGAAGGATGTGGGAGATATCCGACTCTTTATGACTCGCGACATTTCAGGGGCATACTACGAAGGTACCATCATGAATACGGAAACGGGTTGGAAACCGTATGTTAGCGCCAATGCTGAGGCTTACCATATCTATGGCTACTCGCCCTCAGGCATTGCAACCACTTCTCTCAGTCATCTGACAGGAAAGAATGACTATAAGGAAGGTGCTGTCCTGACGCTTAGCGGACTTCCTGCAGCTACGTCTGCTGATGTCTGTGTGGTGGCAGGCGTTGATAACGAAGCTGAAAATCTTAAAGAGGGCGGCTATGCCTTCGACAACAATGGCGATAAGGAGCTGAGCCTGCTGCTCGACCATATCTATGCCAGCGCCACTTTCAATATGACGATAGGTGCCAACTACAGCAAACTGCGCACCATCAGGCTTAAGTCGCTGGGCTTTGAGAAGGAAGGCGTGGGGGAAATCAATGTCACCCTGACTATGAAAGCAGGCGAAAATGTGAAATACGACTACCAGTCGGCCAGTACCACCACCAAGCCATTCGATATGTTTACCGACGAGGATGGCAAGGAGCTGGATACAAAGACGCCTCTCGTCATCACAGGCTATTTTGCACCGATCCTCTACGACGGGCTGACGCTGGTATGTACTTATGACGTTTATGACGATACGGGTAAGACGCTGATTCGAAAGAACAGCACCTCCCGCAACAAGATCAATATTCCCAAAGAAAAACAAGGGCGTGGCTATAGGCATACCGCCACCCTGACGGTGGAGCCTACCTACCTCTATCAACTCTCTGATGCTGATTTGGACAATCCGACGATTAATATCAATTGAAGAAAGAACAGTGAAGAACTATAATAATATAAAAGGTACGCGCGTGAGGAGTAGCTTCCGTTTGCTTCTCCTGATGCTGCTATTGTTATCGTTTAGTAAAGCTGAGTCTCAGATCGTCATTGGTGGCAATGTCTATGGCGGTGGTAATGCTGGCGACACGGATGGAAGCTCCTCTGTCACCGTCTATGCAGGTGACGTCAACGCCGTCTTCGGCGGTGCCCGTAAGGCCGACGTGAAAGGTAATGCCTTTGTTCATATCGATGGCGAACATGCCTCTGACTATATTGTTATTAATAAGGTATATGGTGGTAATGACATTTCAGGTACTATCAATGGCAGTAACGCCAAAGTGCCTAAGGAACTGACTGAGGTCATCAAAGATGGAATGACTGATGCGCAGAAGCAAGGAAAGAATGCTGTCGATAACACTTGGAATGCCTTCCTCCGTATCTCCACAAAGCTCGATGCTAATGGCAAAGAGACCGCCGATGCCCAGAAGATTTATATTGGCCAGCTCTTCGGTGGCGGTAATGGCGACTATGACTATACTTCAGATGGTAGTCCTTATAAGGGATTAGCCTCCCCTGTATTAGGCAAGGCCTATCTTGAAATCCTTGGCGGTTCCATCGTCTATGCCTATGGTGGTGGTAATGCTGCAACTGTGTCGGAGAACACAGTCATCTGCGTGGATAACCCCAGTAAGGTGGTTAATAGTATTAAAGACAAAGATGGTCACGAACTGCTGACGACAGATCGTTTCCAAAAGCAGATGGGCATCAATACTGGTTTCTCTTATCCTAGCAGCGATGCCTTCCAGATTGGCCGTTTCTTCGGTGGTAACAACAAAGCCGATATGGCTATCCGACCCACATGGAATTTGAAGAGTGGTCTGATCCGTAACCTCTATAGTGGCGGTAACCAGGGCGCCATGACTCATCCTCAGGGCATCTTCCTGCCAGTCCGTTCTGATGGTATGAAGATAGATAATGTCTTTGGCGGATGTCGTATGGCTGATGTGAATCCAGATAAGAATCCAATTCCAGAAGAAACTATCGAGGGAACCCTGATGCCTGCTGGTTATGCCGCCCGTGTACTCATTGAGGGTGGCGACATCAATAATGTCTATGGCGGAAATGATGTCTCCGGCAATATCTATGGTGGTAATGCTGTGGGTATCCATAGCAATATCAAGGGTGATGTCTATGGTGGTGGTAACGGTTCTTATCCTTATACTGACAATGCTGCTCTGAAGGGCCATGATATCTATGGTGACCTTTACTATGGCGACTTTATGACGGAAAAAGGCTATACTTCTTCTGTCGACGCACTCAAAGCCTTCCGTCCTAATGCCGAGTCTGTGACTATCCGTGTAATCGGCACGGAACAGAAAAAGACCATTGTCGGTGGTGCCATTTACTGTGGCGGTAACAGTGCTACGCTTCACAGTGAGTCCGCCGATGCGCATGTTGGGGCAGAGTTGAAGATTGGTTCGTATGTCATTGCTGACAAGGTATTCCTGGGTAACAATGGTGCCAACATGGTGAAGAGCAGTAAAGCCGATGATATTCTTCAGCTATTAGCCAGTACAGATAAGACTGGCAATGGTTCGAAGTTCAACTCTATAGATTTGACACAAGAGGATCAGTTTAATAAGTACATGGATGGTGTGACGATGGATGTCATGCCTCGTGTAGTCTTCGATGATGTAGGTGTCTACGAGCCATATTCCACCTATTTCGGTTCGTTCTATTGCGGCGGTAACGTTGGAAGTGTGCGGTATAATGGTGCCAATACCATTAACTTCAAAGACAAGGTTGTGGTCTACAACAAGGTCGTGGGAGGTAGTAATGAGGCCAATGTTTATAAGAGCAATTACAATGCCCAGTACTTGGGCGGACTGCTGGGAGACCCCGATGCAAACGGCAACAAACTCATCCTGAACTTCGAAGGTCTGAAGATCCAACCCATGCGCTGGTATGTGCAAAGAGATGCCAATTATGATATAATAAAGGATGCAGAAGGCAATCCTATCTATATCCTTGACCAATATGGTAACCGCCAGTTAGAGTGGAACACCGTCAAATACGATCCAGCGACAGAATCATTTAAGCCTGTCGCACCAGTCTTGTCAGGAGGTGAAGGAGAGAAAGCATCTGCTGAAGATTTGACTCGCCGTCTTTTCGGTGGAAATATCTATGGTGGCTGTTACAGTAACGGTCACGTGGAGGGTAATGTGATCATCAATCTGAATGCCTCTATCCATGAGCGCGACAGACTCTTCGATAAGACCGATGAAGGAGATATCCTTTATGAAAATATAGAGCAAGGAAAATATAAGATTTCTGAGCGACATACCGGTGTTATTCTTTCTGAGCAGGGTATGGATGTGTTGGGTGCTGCGCTGAATGTATTCGGTGGAGGCTATGGTGGTGACTCCGAAATTTGGGGTAGTGCCACCATCAACCTGAACAAGGGTTACACCTTCCAGATCTTTGGTGGTGGTGAGGCCGGTGCCATTGGTAAAGCAAAGGATCATACGCCAGATCCTAATGATCCGACAAAGCATAATTTGGAATATGAACCCAACGAGGCTTACAGCACCTACATCAACCTGAATGGTGCAGCCAATCTCCCAGGTGTGGCTCGCGGTGCTGCGGGCGACAGCGACGATATGGCTGATTGTGAATTCATCTATGGTGGTGCTTTCGAAGGATTGATAGCGGGTAGCACCCACATCAACCTGAATAACGGTCGTATCTTCAACTCCTTCGCAGGCTCTTGTAATGCAGACATTCTCGGACATACTGAGACTTACGTGGGTCAGAACGGATTCCCCTGGATTCGTGACCATATCTATGGTGGTAACGACCTGGGTGGAAAAATCTATGGAGCAGCGAAGTTCCATAGTCGCATCCGTGATGAAGTCAAGAGCATGGTAGATGGAAACTATGGTGTCGCTTCATATATGGAGTATACCCAGGGTAGAGTAAGGTCTATCTTAGGCGGTTGTTTTGGTAACTATGATTACAGTGAGGATGCCTATAAGACTCGTGTCGCTACCAAGCCCTATCTACACAATTCTTTCGTCAATTTCAGACCAAACTCGAATGCCAATAATGTGGTCGAGAAAGTCTTTGGTGCGGGAGAAGGCTATGCGGGCGATCGTGAAGGTGACAAGGGCCAGGATCATAGCTATGTGCTCATTGATATCCCTGATGGCGTAGAGAATTTTGCTAATACCGAGATCTTCGGTGCAGGTGCCTATAATGGTCTTGGTATGCGCTATACCGCTGCAGAGACCTTTGCGGATAACTTCGACCTCAACGAAGCCTCTGCAGTCATCGACCTGTTGCGTGGAAAGGTGGGCGCTGCATACGGTGGTAGCTATGAACAGGGTATCACCCGCCGTACATTAGTCAATGTACCCAAAGGCTCCACCATTAAGATTGGCAGCATCTTTGGCGGTGCATACGGTTTCGATGCTTATTTGCCTTGCGATGTTTACGAGGCTAATGTGAACTGGCTGACTCAGAGTGAGGATGCCTATCTGATTTCAAATAATACAGATTTGACGAAGGGTTTCATCTATGGTGGCAACAATAATGCACGCCGTACCCTATATAGCAAGGTCAATATCAGCTCCCCAGTCAGACAGAAACATTATAAATATGGTATGACTACTGGCACGGTTTATGGTGCAGGATGTGGTCCTCTGACCTGGAATGAGTATACCGAGGTCAATCTGAACGATGGTGCGAAGGTCTATGAGGTCTATGGCGGTGCTGAGGCCGGTAGTGTGATGAGTGCCGAGAGTGCGCAGAAATACATAGCTTTACATCCTAACGATTTGTCTGATGAGGCTTGGAAGACCGCCTGGTCTTTGGGTGGCGATTATGATGCGGGGACATTCGCTAATGGCTATGCTAATAATACTTATACAGCTAATGCCTACACCAATCTGAACAACCCATTGGTGAGGGTGGCTGAAATGGATGATAGAAGCAACAAGACCTATCGCTACAATACCAACGTCATCATCCACAAGGGTGCCTACGTAGGCAACTACGCTTATGGTGGTGGACTTGGTAAGGAAGGACAAGCCTTTGTCGGCAGCGGCGATGTCTACGGCACCACCTATATTGCCCTCCTTGGCGGCACCGTGAATAAGGATATCTATGCAGCAGGAACTTCGGGTGCTGTATACAATCTCTTTGGTGCAGATAACCTCACGGCCAGTGCCAACGCCTTTATTGCAGGTGGTTCTTGCCGTAATGTCTATGGTGGTGGTTGGAAGGGCGATCTTGGTCGCCATACTGGAACAGAAACTAACCCCAACAGTACCGAAGGCGATATTCTTGGTGAGAGCCATGTGGTCATTGGCATTCGTCCTGATCAGACCAATAAACCAGACAACTATGGATTCTATAACGGCATACCTGCCATTCAACGTAATGCCTATGGCGGTGGTGAGGGTGGCGCTGTGTTTGGCGATGCCCACCTGACCATCAATAATGGTTATATTGGTTACGAGTATAAGGATGGTAAGTATGTGGAGAAGGTCGACGATGAGACTTACTATATAGAAGGTGCTTATGCTGGCGAGGGTCGTTTGAACGACTGCGGTAATGTGTTCGGTGGTGGCTATGATGTCAGAAGTAGTGTTGATAATACTTATGTCACAGTATGGAACGGTACCATCCGTAATAGTGTGCATGGTGGTGGTGAGATTGCTACGATAGGTCGTGGTGCGACAAAGGAAAGTGGTACGGCCAATGCCACCCGTACATTGCAAGGTATCTATAAAGCCGGTAAGACCAATGTCGAGATATATAATGGTCATATACTCCGCAACGTGTTTGGTGGCGGTAAGGGCTATAACCTCTGGGGCTATGGTCAGCAGGGTACGCTCTACACCGATGGCTATGTCTTCGGTAAGACCGAGGTACATGTTCATGGTGGTGAAATAGGTACTTCAGAAGGTCTGGCCAGTGGTTATGGTAATGTGTTTGGTGCTGGCGATGTAGGCTATGTGTATAGTGCAGGATTCTTCAGCGAAAAGACGATGGCTAAAGAGGGCACTGGTTCGCCAGACCACCACTATTATTATGGCTCCGATGGCAATCTGACGGAAGACTGTAAGGTGGTCGTATCGCCTTATCTGCAGGTCAAGCCTGGACATACCGTCACCTATAGCGGTAAGACGTATGGCGCTTACGAATATGTGCCAACCGATTATCTGAACACGCTGCCCAAGAAGAATGCCAACGGCCAATGGCCTGCTGCCTGGGACGCCCTCGACGTTGGTACGGATAGCAATGAGCGTGGTGTCACTATTCGCAATGCTGTGTTTGGCGGTGGTAACGTGTCGTCGAACAGCGATAATACCTATGCTAATGCTACAACCGTCTATGGTAATACGACGGCTACGCTTTACGATGTCTATCATCGTGACTTCATCACTGTTGGTACTGAGCACACTGGTGGACTATATGGTGGTGGTAACCTCTCGGTGGTTGATGGCTACCGTGAGCTGAACATCACCAACTATGGTACCGACTACTACGGACTGACCTCTCGCATCACGTTGGATGAATATCGCAATCTCTCAAACCGTGAGCGTGCCTACTTCCAGTTGGAGTATGTATGTACCAAAGAGGGTGGTGTCACCATTGGTGGCGAAGCCTTTGAATATGGTCAGCGCCTGTCTGAGGAAAAATATCTGAAGATGATAGAGGCCTATCCGGGTTCTGAACAATATTGGGAGCCCTTCGGCTTCTGCTCTATCTATGCCGGACGTCTGCTGAACACTATTCAGCGTGCCGACCTTTGTGGTGTGTTCGGTAGCCGTATGGTGCTGCAGGGTGCCAAGGACCGTGTGGCTGACGTGGCAGAGAATATCGACTATACCATCAACCGTGTGGGAGAGCTGTCGCTCAACCAGCGCCGATCGCTCATTCCTGAAGACAAGAACACCGATGAGGAGCTGCATGGCAACTATTTCGGTATCTACAGTTTGGTGAACTATATGGGTAACCTCACCAGCGACGTGCACTTTAGTGATAATTATGTGAAAGGCGATGGTACCGAGGATAAAAATCAGAGCTTCTTTAAATATAAAGGTGACAACTACACCAAGAACAACCGTAACAATGGTAAGAGCTTCAATCAGGTAGCTCTGGCTTCTGGTGTGTTCCTCGAGCTGACCACTGAGAACAGCACGAAGGAGCATAAGGAATACGGTTATGTGACGGGTGTCGTCGAGCTCGACCTGATCAATGTGAAGCAAGACCAGGTGGGTGGTGGCTTCGTGTATGCCAAGAACGAGCACCGTGTGCCTATTGTCTATCCTAATATGAAGAACGTCATTCTTTCTTCGTATAACAAACAGGAGAACGATGAGGCTGTGACATACAAACGTCTTCGTTACTCGGCTGATCAGGCAGGCGACTGGTCGTCAGCAGGATCTTATATTTTAGGTACGGGCAAAGCTTACGAAGTGGTTCCTTACCAGACCTCTGGTAACTTTATCCATCCGTCGAAGCGTATCATCGACGACTGCTATCCTGTTAACAATGCCTATATCATCGGTTCTGCCAACTATTCTGAGGCACACTACTGGTATGTGAAGGGTGAAGTCTATATCTACGACCAGAAGGTATCGGCCTATACAGGTAGTGCTACAGCTTACTCGAAGGCTGTCAACCTGCCGCTGACCATTACCGCTGCTTCTCATGGTAAGCTGCAGCTGCTGAATGTGAAGCCCAACCTCTACGCATACTATACTGATAATGATGGTTCAACCGTTAAGATTGGAACAAACGGCAAGGACGGCAAGCCCATTGAGAATGTGATGGTCAACAACGAGAGCGACAGCTACCAGTTGAACGACGTCATCACGTGGTGGGATTGGAACAACCTGTCGTATCGTGAGAAGCAGTACTTCGTCGAGATGACTTACGTCAACTGCGTCACCGTCACGGTTGACGGTACGGAGTATGCGCCTGGAACGTATGTGATGGACGATAAGGATTTCAACACGTTCAAGGCCACCACTCATACTATTGTGAAGACTGATGGTGAGAAGGTTACTGACGTCACGGAGGTGTTCCGTCCGTCTAACGACATTGGTCACGATACGGGTTATGTGCTCACCTTCGACATGAACAGTCCTGCTGTCTGGGACGACTACTACACATCGACGACAGGCTCAGAGAAGATAACGAAGGCTGCTTATGAGAAGAAGTTGGCCGATGCAGGTAATGACCCAGTTAAGATTCAGGCTGTACTCGATGCTTGGCGCGAAGGTCCTACCTTCACACCTGCTACCTCAGGTGTCTATGGTCAGCGTCAGTATGAGGTTGGCGACATCATAACTGCTGAGACCTACGAGAACAACAAGCAAGGCTCTGGCCAGCAGGCTACGGTGGAAAAGGCTTATGTGGCTATCGCACAGGCTACCTATACCTATGGTGGAATCACGAAGACGCTGAATCCTGGTACAGCTATCCCAGAGTCAGAGTATAACAGCCTCAGTGCTGATCTGAAGGCATCCTTCGGTTCTGCATGGCTCTGCACCAGCACGGTGAAGTTCACGAACGAGAGCTATATGATTAATGGTGAGTTGAAGACGCAGGCGGAGATTGACCAGATGAAGGCCGATTATCCTGCTCTCGTCACCGATCTCGACAACTCTCTGACGCCTGCTTATATCTGTAGCAAGGCGGGTGCCTATGGTGGTCAGCAGTTTGAAAACGGTACTAACTACAGCGCCATCAAGACCTGGTGTACTTTGCCAGGGGACGACCGTCAGCACTTCGATTATAATTACGATGCCTTCGACCTGCTGGCATCTCCAGAGTTCCTGAAGGTAAACAACGACAATGCTCCTACCACTGAGGAGGCTTACGGTCAGCCGTATAGCGACCTGGTGAACGTAGAATACCAGGCTGTGTTCCATGCTACCTCCGGCAAGCCATCGATCACCTATGCAGGTGGTACGCTGAACGATGGAGATGCTATCAGCAACGAGGTCTTCGAGAGTCAGATCCGCAACGACCAGCGCCACTACACCCACGTATCAGTGAAGGCTGGTGGTGAGGAGGTCTATTTTGCCAATAAGAACTTCATCTATGGAGGTGTACCATACGGTAAGGGACAGATCGTAGACGCTGATGTCTATAATGCTAACCCGTCTTCTGTAGATAAGGTGGCATTTAAGGGTAGCCAGTCAGGAGCCACCATCCTGTACTATTGTTACGAGGATTATGAAGACGCTAATGGTAACATAGTCGAAAAGGGTGAAGAAATCAGTGAGATCGACTATGCAGGTCTGCAGAACGACCAGAAGTACTTCATCATTCAGGGTAAGGAGCCTACTGAGACCACGACGCTCTACGTCAGCCGTGAGAGCGACATCTATAACCTCACGAAGGAGAAGGTCTATACTGTGGTTTATCAGTATACCTATTATGAGGATGAGGACGACGGTAGTGTGAAGCTCACCAACGAGTTGCACGTCATCAACGTTCATCTGCAGTTGGAGAGTGGTGTACCACAGATTGGTACACTCAATCCGCCAGCAACGGTTCTGCCTGGTAATACGGTAGGTATGAAGGCACCTGAGGTGACACCAGGTCTCTACGAGGTGCTGACCAACGGTTGGGAACTGTTTACCAACAGCGACGATGCCGACCATCATCGCAACGGTGTGCCTTTCAGCAACAACAGCACGCCAGTCTATTGGTATCAGAACGGTAAGAACTACATCTCGTTCTACTCGAAGACCTATCTGGGTAAGACCTATTCGAACCCCGTACCTCTGAGTGTTGCCAACTATCACGACATCGATCGTGTGATGGCTGATAAGGAGCATCACATGTATGTCGACATGACGACCGTTGACCGTCCAAGCAAGATTTATATCAATGATGGTGAATGCACGTCAGATCCGAATAAGAGCAAGCTCGACCTGCTGAAGGATCTCTTCGACCTCAGCTTGCAGACCTCTGTGGCTACCGATGGTGCTACAAAGGATCACGCGCTACTCGACGATCACGTCAAGGCAGGCCAGAACCTCGAATTCCTGCTCAATGGTGATGCCAGTCCGAAGGCTTACGTCGACTGGACGCCTATTGGCAATGATGCTAACTGCTTCGAGGGTAACCTGCATGGTGATGGTTACAGCATCAGCGGACTCAACAAGTCGCTCTTCGGTAAGCTCTGTGGCAGTGTCTATAACCTTGGTGTAACGGGTACGTTCACCTCTGCTGGTATCGCTGACAAGGGCGATGGCTATGTGGAGAACAGCTGGACGATGACCACAGCAGCACCTGACAACAGTGTCAAGGCAGTCTTTGGTAATCCGACAGCAACGGATCGTATACAGGTCAACAACTGTTATTACCATACGCCAGACGGTACTGACTACTCGGCAGGTCCTGCTCTCCGCAAGTCGCTGCAAGCCTTCTATAATGGTGAGGTGGCCTACAACCTGAACGGCTTCTTCCTGAAGGAGCGCTATAACCGTCAGGCAGCAGCCAGCGACAAGATAGATACCTACAACTATGTGGAGGACCGTTACGGCAATCCTGACTTCCTCTATGCTCAGGGTACTATTCCTGCCAAGACAGACATCCGTCGACATGTTGACGAATCGGATAACGCCTACTACGAGCCTATCTATCCTGACGACTATCTGTTCTTCGGACAGCGCCTCGGCTTCGGACATACCAACTATGTCCATCAGGAGGTTCCGTCGCACCTTGATAAGGATGCTGACAACTGTAACATCATTACAGTCAACGCATACTCTAACCGAGTATATCGTGCACCAGCCTACTACGGTAGCAAGACGATGCGCATGATTCACTTCAATCCGCAGGCCATCTTCGCTACTACTAATAAACAAGGTACGCGCGAGGCTTATCCGAACTTGACAGCTGTCGACTTCACGGGCTATGGCGATACGAAGTACACGAAGACGTTAGACGCCAATACAGGTGTGTTCTTTGCTCCTGTCCTCGACAACTTCATGTCACTCTATGATGTGCAGAGTGTCGATGAGACGCGCAACCTGCTCGTCTATGCTCCATCTAGCTTGCCTGCAGAGACGCAGACCGTACTGACTACCTACTTCGCAGACGAGGCTATCGAGGAGACGTCGCCAAACGATGCTACAGGCAATTATCGCTCGGTAGATGTGCTGTCAGCCGCAGGCATTCGAGGCCATCTGGTACACCAGACGGATAATGGCTATGAGGCTCTGACCGACCACTACTTGGTAGACAAGCAGGAGTTCAATGCGCCTATTGCTTACACCTTCGACTCTGACTACCGCATGTGGTATCAGCGTCAGCCTGAGCGCTATGCACTGCATGACAATACGGGTTGGGATGTTGTCAGCCTGCCGTTCACAGCAGAGCTGGTGACCACACAGCAGAAGGGTGAGTTGACGCACTTCTATCAGGGCAGCATAACAGGCCATGAATACTGGCTCCGTCAGCTGAACAGCCTGAAGAAGAAGGATGCTACGACGCTGGAAGGTGCTTTCAATGTACCTCTTGTCGGAACGGGCAGCAAGGAATATACCAATACCTTCCTCTGGGACTACTATTACAAGTATAGTGATAGCCAGGATGCCAACAAGGATACCTATCAGAAGTATTATGGCAATGCACACACCTATAGCAACTATCCGTATGCGGCTGCTGCTACGCCTTATCTGATTGGATTCCCAGGTGCCGACTATTATGAGTTCGACCTCAGCGGCTCGTTCGTACCTGCCAATACGTTTGCTGCTATCGACAAGCTCGATGCACAGACAGTAACCTTCGCATCACAGTCTGGTGCTACCATCAAGTGTTCTGACGACGAGCTGGCTAATGGCAAGGTGACGCTCACTGCCGACGGTAAGAGCTACACCTTTATGCCAAACTTCAAGAACGCGCAGCTGGAGGCAGGCAAGGGTTATGTGATGAACGACGATGGCGGCTACTTCAAGGCAGTCACAGCAGCTACGCAGGCAACGGCCTTCCGTCCATACTTCACATCGACGGCTTCTGGCAATGCAGCACCTCGTCGCATCACGTTCAATAGCGTTGCATCGTCGCTGAATGCAGGAGACGATCCGGATGACGGTGTCAATGGCATGTATATCCATGCTAACGACCGTAAGGTGATTGTCACCTCTAATCTGAAGCGTACGGCTGATGTCCGCATCTTCAACGTCAGCGGACTCTGCGTGGCCAACTTCACCGTTGAGCCTGGACAGACCGTCGAGACACCGTTCTATGTAGATGGTGTCTATGTGGTACATGCTGCAAATGGTCGCTACAGAACGAAGCTCGTAGTGAAATAATACGACACTTTCCCCACAGGGATAAGTTCCTGGTTCCATCAGAACCACAACTTATCCCTGTTTTCTTTCTCTAACTTCTTAATTGTTTTATAATTTTCAAATCAATTTTTTTATAATTTTGAGCGAAGCGACCAAACCACCCTTTAACTTCTACGTCAAAAAAATTCATTAATCATGTGATAATAGTATTTTCTCCAAATAGAAATTTTGTTTAAAAAAAGCATTTACCATCACCTTTTGATTTAACTATCAGATAACCAATGATATAAGTGGTGATGTTAATCCATTTTTACCGTCACCTCACCATCACTTTACCCCTACTAAACTCCGAGTTTACCCCTACTAAACTCCCAGTTTACCGGCACTAAACTTTTAACCCATTGACTTATAAGCAGTTCGCTTATAGTAACATTACTTGGAACTATTGGTAACACACCATGGAACTATTGGTAACACCAAGGGGAACTATCAGTTCCACCTAGTGTTACTACTTGAAACTATTAATAGTAAACAAAAGAAGAAACATTGCAAAATGTACGAAAACAAGAAAAAATGATGGTAGGGTGATGAAAAGGTGATGGTAAAACGAGCTTACCATCACCTCTTAAACCGCTATAAACCAATAAGATAGCTATAAAGGTGATGGTAAATACTATATTTAGCAAAACTTTGTATAAAACATATATCTCCAACATCTTCTCTCGTAAAATACCCCAACTTCATCATTCCCAGGGCAATGCTCGTCTATTAAAAAATCTTAAATACTTTGTTAATTCACGCGTATACGTATGCGTATATGTTATTTTTTATTTACTTTTGCATATCGAAACTGGTTAATTGACGGATGTAAAGAAAATGATAATCCGGAAAACGACACAAATTTGACAAACTGTATATATGGACGTTGCATTTCTTTTAGACAAATATTTTAAGGGAGCTAAGAAAGTCTCGATAGACGTGTTTGATGCTCAGACATTAAACACTGTCTATAAAGATGTCATCAATTCAATGACATCCCACTTCGAGATTGAGGTTAGCGTCCTTCAGGCCTTGAGCTATTGTCTTTACGAGATGATGGACAATGTTCATATTCACTCTGGAAAGCCATTAGGTACGGCAATGACCTATTACGACAATGACCAGAAGACCTTGTCTATTCTGATTGCTGACGACGGGATGGGTGTTCGTGCTTCGCTTTCGGAGAACGAGATATATAAAAACATTACAGAAGCTGAGGCGCTTAAGATGTGTCTTGAAGACAAGATCACAGACGGTAAGGGCCTGGGCTTCGGACTATATACTACGTCGAGACTTGTCGACAGCATTGGAAAAGAGTTTATTCTGCATTCAGGCAACCATAAGTTGGTAAGAAAAGATGGGGCTGAGTCTGTCGTTGAAAACGGCTATTGGCAAGGCACCCTCATTTATATGGTTATTGACACAACTCTCAAAATGTCGCTCGACGAACTGAAACGTTGTACAACCTTTAAAGGTTTGAACCCTCTGGCCGAACGCAGCGTACTAGTAGCGCTGCAACGCAGATATAAAGTAATTAGTGAAACGTTATGATACAATATAATAATTATATGGAAAATTACATGGTGAATTACATGGCAATTATATGTTAAATATAAACACGAATTTCCACGAATGCCCCACGAATTGAACATGAATTAGATGTTAAAGATGACACAAGATATGGACAATAAGATAATGACACGAGAAAGTACACAAAAGGGACGGTTCCGCTGTGTAGTTGAGAGTTTACGCCTCGTTGTAATCCTGCTCCTGATGATGGTTGTGGGAACCAGTGAGATGTGGGGACAAGTTACCAATGGTCTGTACTATATAGCCAGTAGAGACTATAGTGCGAACAAAACTACGACAAATTTCTACCTATGTCCTTCCGAGCCGAACGAAACATGGCCTTATTACTACAGTTCCAGTTCTCCATATTTTACAGCTACTAACACAGAAATGCCGTTCATGACAACCTTTCAATGCAGAAATGGCGAGTATGACTCTAAAAAAGCCTTATGGGTTTTGAAAGAGAGTTCCACAGAAGGATGGTATTATATCATTCATCTGACTGATGGGAAATACCTGACATATAATGATGCAATGGGAAATGAAAGTAATGCGGGACGTATGCGTTTACACATTCAGGCAACAGCTGATGGTGACAAAGCGTTGTTCAAGATTAATTATCAGTCAGCTAATGGTTTTTATGATGTTATTTCCAAATATGCAGAAGACCATGTAGATACCGACACAAGAAAATATTTAAATATAACTGGAGCGTCAGGAAAATCAGGAAATATTGCATCGCTTGTAGCTACAAATGCGAGGGCAGATGGTCCTAAAGTCAATAATAAGGCAATAAATGTAGGAGGACTCGTTGGCCTTTGGACATACGGATGTTCAGGATCGAATTCAGACTCAAACAGTCGTTGGTTTCCCGAAAGAATCCAGACAGCTCCAACTATCAGCGATGTGAGCGCAACCAATACCATCACCATCACTGATGCGATTGGTCTACCTGATGGCTATACTATACGTTACACCACAGGTGACGGTAGTCAGGCTGCCCCAACGGCGACAACAGGTACCGAATATACTGGCCCTATTGAAGTGGAAGACAACTGGACTGTCAAGGCTGTGGTTGTTCAATATGGAGTGGTACTTACCGAAGTGGCAGAGAAGGAAGTGACTCCTGTTATCGCGGCTCCTGTCGTTACCAACAACGGTGATGGCACCATCTCGCTGAGCACAACCACCCCTGGTGGTAAAATATATTACACGACTAATGGTGACACCCCAGACAATACAAAAACACCATATTCTTCTGCCTTCTCCTTGGGCGATGCTACAGTCATCAAGGCCATCACATACAATAGTACAGAAACCTTGTCTTCTGAGGTAACGACCTATAATGTGCCGCAGTATGTTGCACCGACCATCAGTTATAACAATGCCACCTCAAAGGTAACTATCACCAGCGAAGGCTCAGTCTATTACAATACTGGTGACGGTTCACAGGCGGACCCAACCACCTCCAGTACGCCATATAGCGCGCCATTTGATGTTACCTCTCCTACAACGGTAAAGGCTATTGCTACTCATGTTGGCTATTTCACCTCTGAGGTGGCAACTCTGGCCATTACGCAAGTCGCCACACCGACTATCACCGTCAGCTCAGGCAATAGTGTTGTCATAACCTGTTCCACAGAAGGTGCTTCCATCTTCTATACAATAAATGGTTCAGATCCGGGCACAGGTTCTACACCATATACCGAACCCTTTAATGTGGATAATGGCACTACCATTCAAGCGATAGCCATAAAGGAAAATTGTATAAATTCTGCAATAGCGTCATTAACGGTGTTATCTCCTATCGAGATCAGTTATGATGCGGCAAACAACAAAGTTGTTATTACGAATGCACCTGCTGGCTCTACCATCTATTACACCACAGGAACAACGGAAGCTGATACTCCTGACCCATCAGGAAGTGAGAGAATAGAATACATTTATGGAAACACAGGTTTTGATCTACTAGACAACGTAGATTATATTAGGGCGATAGCAATTAAAGGTTCAGATATGACTTCAGAAGTTAATCTGGCAATTGTGGTTCATGCATCTACTAGTGGGAATGACAGACCCTATTATATTCAAAGTGTAGAATGTACAGACTTCTATATGATACCAGGTGATGGAACAAATGTCAATACAACGAGCTTGCCGAGTGCTGCTATGCAGTGGTGCTTTGTCAGTGCCGGTAAGGAAGGTGACGTTGATTATTATTATATAAAGAATAATGCAACGAATTATTATATATACTATAATAGTTCTAATAGTTCTATTCGTTTGCAAACGGCAACTACTTTTAACAATGCAAATGCTACCAACAAAAATTTTTATAAATTCAGCATCCATTATGAAAATGCAGCAACTAAGCCTGGATACTATATACATCCGAAGAATAATGCTACTGCAACAAATGGTCTTTGGAAAAATAACGGAAATAACAATCCCAATGTTTTGGGTGTGAGCAATGCAACAGCAACTAATGATAATGGTATCCGTTCTCGTTGGAATCTAATTAGAAGTACTGCAGAGACAAAACCCACTGTAGCGACTCCATTTGTTGCTTGGGGAGCGGGCGGTCAATATAAATATGACAAGATAAAGAAAGATAATAGCAATTTTGTTGCTCCTCGTAGGGAAGGAGTCTCATATGCCATTCCTTCAGGTTCTGAAGCAGATAATCTTTTGTGGTACTTTGATGAGGCAGATCATACAGACTGGGTTACTTATTACTATATCGTTAATGCTGCTACGGGTGAGTATCTGTATTTCGGTGGTTCGGATCAGACTAGTGACAACAATAATGCCTTTATTGCGAAGCAAACGTTGGGAACAGATGCAGAACGCTATCAGTTCGCTTTTGTAAAAACTACAGTTAATAACCAGTATTACATTTTGCCAAGAGTATTGCAAAATTTGAAAAAGAATAGTTACAGCTTGGTCTATTGGGATGGCTATGGTACACTAAGTACGAAAGAAGATAGAGCAGACGCAAAGGCAAAGTGGTCTTTTGTAGTGTCGAATGTCACAAAACTCTGTCCTCCTATTCTTACATTGGATGCTGATGGGAAAGTCAATATGACATCACGAACAAAAGATGCCGTAATGTCTTATAAGGTCGGTGATGCTGCAGATTATACTACTTTTAGCAGTAATCCAATAGGATCGTTGTCAACAGGAAGTCAGACAACAATTACAACCAAGACAACCATCGGCGGAGTTAACACTGAAAAGGCAATAACGGTCATTTATGAGCCTACTATTGAATTTGAAGAAGGACAATCGTTTGTTTACAATGGGCAGACCCATACTCCAGTTCTGAATAGTGTCAAAATTGGAGAGACAGAGATTAAAGACCTTTGTGTGGTTTCTGGTTCTGATATTGATGCGGGTGAGGCTACAGCAATTGTTACTCAAAAAGAAGATGATTCAGATAACGTTATTTGGGGTACTAAAGCGTTTACAATCGACCAATCTCCACTGACCATATACGCTGATAGCAAGACTATTGAATATGGTGATGAGATTGGTGAATTATCTTTCTCTACTTTTGGACTTGCTACGATTGATGATGTGGAAGTGAATTTGTCTTGCGCTTCAGGTACAGAAATGGGTGTTTATCCTATTACGTTCAGTGATCTAGCAAATACAAATCCTGCAGCGAAATTTACTATTAAGCGACATGCTGGTGGAGCTGATGCTAGTAGCAATTATAAAGATATTAAGTTAATAGCTTCTTCTCTGACTATCACAGCAAAGAGTTTGGGTGATGGTGTTCAAAAGGCAGACGGCATAACTACTGAATTGACAGCCAATGGTGAGGATATTACCGTTACGGTTGGAAGTTCACCATTAGTTAAAGAAACGGATTTTGGTGTTGTTGAAAGTATTGAGGGCTACTATGACGATAAAATATGGACTATTTCTGGAATCGGTCACTACACGGGAAGTGCTCAAGTTGCTCGCGTTAAATCTGCCTTTAGTGAAAGGGATAGTGAATGGAGAGCTGGTTATGTGGCATCTCATGACTGGGCAATACCAGAAGGCAGTAATATAGAAGCTTGGATTGCAACCAATGTTTATCCGTCAGTCAATGTGGTACAAGTGAAGAAAGTAGAATATCTGCCAGCAGGTGTTCCAGCAATTATAACTGCAAACGCGGACAAGAGCACAGGTGTTTTAGTGTCACCAAAGTCTGATGATACAGTAGAACTTACAGAGTCACAGAAAACTGTTAATAAATTCAAAGTGGCAACAGAAAAGACAGACGTAGGTGATGGAGTTTATTTATTCCATAATGGGGAGTTTGTACTTGCCATATCTGGTAAAATGCCAAAGGGGAGTATCTATTTGGAGAAACAATCAGGTAGTAATTCTGGTGCACCGATGCGTATAGTGAAAAGTGATGTAACTGGTATAGTGGAGATAAACGAAGACAATAATATAAGATTATATAACGCTACTTGGTATTCGCTTGATGGCAGAAAGTTAAGCGGAAAGCCTGCAAAGAAAGGTGTTTATATCAATAACGGTCGTAAGATTTTTGTGAAGTAATAGAGCATGAACAAAATGGTACAAGAATATAGAGTAGATATGAAACATAGTATTCTGAGAGTTGTTATATTTTTCATTCTCATGTCGCTGACAACTGTACAGACATGGGCTGGTGGTATTCCTGAAGAAAACATAATTATTCAGGTTCTACCAGAAAATAGTGGGAATAACGCTACAATTGAAAGTATTGGAGAAAAGGTAAATAACAAAACAAAGGTGACTATTCGGGTTACCAAAGCTGATTCTTATACCATTTATGAAGGATTGATTCAGGTAGTGCCAATGATTATCCTTCCCAATGAGGCACCTCGACGTGCTCCTGGTTTCGCTGGCTCGCTTCCAGTATCTCATAAAAGTGAAAATCTATATTCTTTTGAGGTTCCTGAAGAGTATGATGGTGCATATGTTACGGCAAGGTTTGTGTTAGCAACATCAACAACGATTTATTCCTTAGATGAGATAACTGATAAGAATGGTCAATATACGTTGGGAGCCGACATTTCCGGTGGCGAAATTCCAGCGGGTGTTAAGACTGATTTTGCTGGAAGTCTTAATGGTAATTACCATAAGATATACAATCTTTCTGAGCCATTGTTTGAATCAACTAGTGGAGCCAAGATCTATAACTTGATGTTAGAAGATGTCCATATCAATGGTATTGGTAATGTTGGTGCTATTACCAGAGTAGCTGATGAGGCAACGCGTATCTATAATTGTGGTATCTTGTCAGGTTCAATTAGTGGTAGTGGCTATGTTGGTGGCTTGGTAGGTAAACTTGATGGAACTTCTCGTGTCATCAACTGTTTCAGTTATGCCGATGTTTCTGGCGGTACTGATAAGGGTGGTATTGTGGGTTATAACAATTATGCCTCGAAGAATGGCGATATCAAAACTATGGTTATGAACTGTATGTTTTATGGTGACATTTCGAGTGGAGGTAATATTTCACCAGTTTATGGTGGGTTGAACATTGATAACTTGCTGACCACAACTGGAACAGGACTTAATACTTTCAATTACTATAGATACGATTCTCCTTACAGCAAGAATGGAAACATAACAACTGGTAAATATAATTGTGCGCTTGCGGTAGAAGAGGAATACCTGACTCGCGTTGAAACCTATCGTCAGTTATTGAACAGTAATCGTAGGTTGGCTGCTTATTATGCACTAGGAGATGCAGATAAGGGTTATGGTAAAGGTAATGAGATGGCTAAGTGGGTGCTGGAAACGGCAGATCAGACCAACAGCAATCCGAAACCTTATCCCGTGCTCAAACCGCAATATTATTATCATTCTATCGTTAACTATGATGCTGATCATGCGCCTCAAACACCTGAGACCAACAAGTCTCTGACAATTAATTTTGGTACTAGTCCTCTGCCTATTACAGATAAAGATCCTGATCATTATAACTTTAACTATCATAAGGTGCAACTGCCTTACTACGATGGTGATAACTATAAGGATGGTAAGGTTGTCGTAGGTTGGCAAATCACGAGTTATGGAACTAGTGCTTCTGAAGGTGATGATGTTACTGTTAATTCAGACGGAGTTGTAACATCTACCCCTTATAACTTTGCAGACCGTATGTGTACCACGGGTCGCGTTTACTCTCAAGGTGCTTATCTCGATGTGCCAAAGGACGTTACCTCTATAACACTTGAACCTAAATGGGCTAATGCTGTTTTCGTCGCTGATGCCAATTTGGACAAGGTGTACTCACAAAATTATTGTATTGGCGAATCAAATGATGTGTTAAAAACACCAGCCGATGTACTTGGTACTGCATATACTAGTGGAAATCCCTATACGTTTAAATACGGAGACGGTACCGTTACTGTACCTGTTTACACTGACATTAGTACTGCACTCAGTAATATGCCAACTAATTCTGATATTACTGGAACGACTGTATATGATAAAGCTGTTGTATTGGTTGGTAATCTCCATTTGACTGCAACTCCTTCAACTGAAGCAACAGCTTTTACCATTATGTCGGCAGACTTCGACAAAGATCATGAACCTGATTTTAGTCTTATCTACACTCATCCGAGTCGTGCAACAGGTAAAGTCTCCCCTATCAGGTTCGACTTTTTGAATATGCCAGGTATGGCTATGGCACAAAAGCCCAGAGGCTCAGCACTTTTGCGTAATGTAAGTATCTTTAAGCCTACAGGATGGTTTGAGGTGACAAACACTTGTCTTGTCCATTTTGTACAGTTTGAGTACGATGATGGAGATAAAACGGCAAATATTCCTGCTCCGGTCATTTTGTTAGGTGGTGTGTATGACCAATTTGTATCTACACAAAGTAGCAAACCTTACACAACTAAGAGTAATAAGATAGTTTCTAATACTAGCTATATTTACCTTGGTGGCAACGCGTGGTTTAAAGAATTTGGTAATGGTACTCACAGTGATGGATGGCAGTTTACACCGCATGTCCCAATTTCTGTATCAGGGGGCGATTTTGGGAAATTCTATCTTTCGGGAACCTATCGGCCAGATGCAATGGTCGAATCAGACAACGCCGAATGTTATATTAGTGGTGGTAGGTTTGGCGAGTTGGCTGGTGCTGGCCAGCAGCAGATTGATGGCAATGTGTATTGGCAAATCAGGCATGCTGATATCGATGAGTTTTATGGTGGTGGTATCAATGCTGGTAAACCGATTACTGGTGATATTAATATTGATATCAAGTACAGCAATGTAAAATTCTTCTGTGGAGGGCCGAAGTTTGGTGATATGCAGAAGAAGGGCTTGACAACAATTACGTGGGCCCTAAATAAGGCAGGAACTTCAACAGCCAGTAAAACAAAACAAATAGATAAAGACGGAGAAGTTACTACTAATGCGGAGAAATGTAACTTTGGCAATTTCTATGGAGCTGGTTATGGAGGAAACTCTTATTATAGGGTAAGAACAAGAGATACTAACAAAGATATTTCTTGGAGTAGCTGGCAAGCTGACTATACTGGTAAAAAGGGAAAATATTCCAAAGATAACAATGGTATAGCTACAGATTTTGACTATGAATACTTTGTAGGATCTGATGGTACGGTTTATGGACGCTTCTATGTGCAGTATGCCTCATTCTCAATGGCGCAGACCAATAATGTAACCTCTACGCTGACTGATTGTAAGATTACTGGCGACTTCTTTGGAGGTGGTTGCCGTGGTAAGGTGATTGGAAAAGCCACTTCGACACTTATTGGCTGTCGTGTTGACGGAAACGTGTTCGGTGGAGGTTATTCTGCCTCTGTGCCGACTATCGGAGTCAGACAAGGTGGTTTTGCTTCCGTGCCTACATTTATTTCAGATGCCGGTGTCTTTGGTGGTGGTACTCTTTCGTCAATAACAGATTATACTTGGACAAAGGTTGCGTTGACAGATGGAAGTACGGCGCTTAGCGGTAATAATATCGCGACAGATGTAGATTTGAGTTCCTTGGGTCAAGTCAAGGAAACAGATCTTAAGATACAGGGAAATACGACTGTAGGAGGTTTGATAAATGGCAGTCCTACTGGTGGTGTATTTGGTGGTGGTGATGCATCTGCAGTATACGAAAATACCAAAGTTACAATTACTAAAGGTGATGACAACACAACCCCCACCGTCCCCAATGTCTTCGGTGGTGGTAATCAGGCAGGCGTCTTCCAAAATGCCGAAGTTAAATTAGAAAATGGAACCATCAGCGATGGTGTCTATGGAGGCTGTAATACGATTGGTACCATTGGTGGCAATGTCACCATGAACTTAGAGGGTGGCTCAGTAACCAATAATGTCTTTGGTGGTGGTAAAGGTCAGCCAACATTGGTCAATGGTAGTGTTTTGGTAAATGTCGGAAAGCTTAGTGGTACCGATCATGTAGGTCCTGCCATTGGTGGCGATGTATATGGTGGATCTGCACTAGGAAATGTCAATGCGCTTATAAGCGATGCAGGCGTTCTTAGTTATTCTGGAACAGCAACTACTCAGGTAAATCTGATAGGTGGTACAATAACAGGCTCGCTCTATGGTGGCGGTCTTGGTGCTTTGGCAGTAGGTGAACCTGGCCAAAGTGGATATGTAGCACCTATTGCAGCCAACGTCTATGGTCCTGTAACTGTAACCGTTGAGGGTGGTAAAGCTGCTAATGTATTCGGATGTAATAATCTGAATGGTACACCGAAGAGTACTGTTGAAGTGACTGTAACAGGTACAGATGCCACTGTTGTTGATGCACAAAGCGGTAACAAAACTTATGCTTTGCAGGGTGTCTATGGCGGTGGAAACTTGGCACACTTTGATCCGACAACACCTGGCAACTATCCTACTGTGACTATTAGTGGATGTGCAACAAGTATCAAGGATGTCTTTGGTGGCGGTAATGCTGCTGCAGTACCTTATACCCGTGTGACTATCAATGGTGGTGACATCGATCGCGTGTTTGCT
>JAEEGG010005589.1_pt1 | contig 29723 bp, 23 predicted proteins | sample 9134161 | NCBI WGS metagenome assembly JAEEGG01 (sample SAMN16246543, study PRJNA631951) | gut metagenome | biome: gut microbiome; feature: rumen; material: CR-attached | host: Bos | place: Iran: Karaj | collected 2018-10
CTATACTCTGTAAGGCCCTGTCTGACAATCCCCAAGGTTTTAGTTTGTCATAAAGCCTTGTCAGTTCCTTACGATAATCAGGTAAGTCTTTGAACCTTATCCCTTCCGGATGGCTCAGGAACAGTAGATAGACTGCCTTTAACAAAGGCTCCATGTTTATCTCTCCCATATCTCCCAATAACAGCCTATAATCAGAGGTTATCTGGAGTTCAGGCAGTTCCTGCACATCTTGGATGGCAGAACTGATATCCTTTGCTTTCATCCCGTAAGACTTCAGCCGTCGTACTTTCTCCCTCACCTCTTCCAAGAGTTGAGAGCAGTCTGACTGGTCGGCTCCATTAGGGAATATTATCTTCTTATGATTACTCATACTTGACAGTGCTGTAAAGGTATTCATATCTGCTAAAGGTAAAGTCTATAAGAAGCCGTAACCGCATTGTAGCCGAAGCCATTCACATATTCTACTCCAGGGAGCATCCTTACGTGCTCGCCATTGACCTTATAAAACCGTTCTCCATTTATGATCTTCACATATAATGTGAGATTAATGGTAGAATTGTCACAAATCCTTTGTACTGCGACATCAGCGATGTTATGCCACTCAGGATTCTTTAATTCATCACTCTGATTCATAATCTCTTTTCGTAAATATTACACAATGAAAGCAAGGTAAAAAAAATAACAGATATAGCTCTGCCTATGAGAGTTCTATTAATGCGTAATTAATACACATTGAGAAAAAGACCCTTATAAACCTCCCACGAGGGGAGGTATATAACATGTTATTATCTAAAATTCCAGACGCATACCAATCTTTTTAGCAGTAGCATAAGCTTCTTCATCAAAGGTATATAGCTTTGGTGAACGATAAGGATTGCCCGTATCCTTCTTACCAGTATATTTAATATACCCTAATTTCAGCATCTTCTTTGGGAAGTTCCTTCTGTCCCTGAGTTTGATGTCATCCTCTGGTGGGTTCAGAATAGCAATATAGATATTCTGTAACTGAGGCATGGTAAACTCCTTATCAAGGAGGTGGAAACCGATCGGCTCGAAATGTATTCTCTGCCTCAGTCTCTCCAATGCAGTATCAATAATCAGCTTATGGTCAAAAGCAAGTTCTGGCAAATCATTCACAGGGAACCACTTTGCCATCTTAGCATCATCACCCCCTTTAATTACATATCTGTCTTTAACTACCAAAGCAAAGAAGGCTATTGTGATAACACGTTCACGAGTGTCACGGTTTATATCAGAGAACGTCTGTAACTCTTCCATATAGATACCTTCTACGTTTGTTTCTTCATGTAGTTCACGGTATGCAGCATCTTTAGCCGTCTTGTCATCAGGGAGCATGAATCCACCAGGCAAAGCCCACATACCAGCATAAGGATCTTCACCTCGCTGTATGAGGAGAAGATTGAGTTCTTCACCGTCAAATCCAAATACCACGGAATCAGTTGTCACGGCTGGATGCCAGTACGGAGATTCCCATTTTTTAGTCTCTTCGTTGTACTTCATTTTGCTTTGCGTACTTTTTACGCTGCAAAATTACATATTATATTTGAAACTTCCAAATATTATTGCGTATTTTTTACGCTAAGACATGATTTTTTCTGGATTTTTAATATTTTGGATGTATTTTAAGGGAATAAAGCCCTTTACCAGCACCTCTGCCTGTCTCTGCAAATACTCTTTATCAGACAAGCCAAAATCCGATTTTTGTGTCACTGCCAGGTTAACCTTCTTAAGATCTTCGAAAGACGCGCCATGCGACATCAGAGGCGATGTTGCTTCCATGTCAGCAAAGACAGTGTCTTCAAATGTTGCAACTTCTATCGACACCTTCAACATGATGAGGTCTTTGCCAGTCCCAAGACGTTCCTTAATCTTGGGCAACCGGTCACAAAAACTTAATCTGGCATAATCCTCCAGTCCAAACTCAGCGTCAATATCTCTTGAAAGAGCCATATCATCCCTAATCGGCATAACAATTGCTTCATCAAGACATCTCTTGTATGACAACAAGCCACCATGTCTTATGATTGAATCCAACTTGTCGCTATCCGTGAAATGATACAGGCAATTGATTCCATTATCCAACAGATATTGCATAATCTCATTACGACTGGTCTTGTAAGAAGGTGAGAAATGATCCTTTTCAAGATATGGGATAGGTTCATGGTTCTGAACCACATTGATCTTTATATTATCAAAATATGAGCCAAGAGACTCGACCAGTTCGGTTATCTCTGTTTCGGATAAAACGAACTTTCCTGCTTTATACTTCTCATGGACACTCATAGCAAGGGTATCATTCATCTGGAAGCCCATATTAGCGAGTTTCTCTATGCTATCTCCTCTTTTATATAATCCACTCTCATGGAATACCTTTATTACATCCTGATAGAAAACAGAGTTCTTGCCGACAATGTTGTTTGAGTATGCCATAAAATGGGCGGAATTCAGATCGGCGAGTCCCATCATATTACTATCACATCCAGGTATTTCTGCCAAGAGGACATCAGGGAAATGCATGATCAGATAGGAACGCATCCTGAACGCCCTAATCTTATGCTGAATATTGATAGGAAGATAATCATCGTCATATACCTCCTTGACATTCGTTTCCCTATCCGACCAATATATTACTCTGGAAAACAAATGGTATAGACTTTGGAGAACTGTCTCGGCCTGTTCATAACTTCTCTTTTCAAGACTAGAACCGCCACTAACATCCAATGCCTCTACAATCATATAGAGAATGTTAGCACACCCATATATGGCTTCCTTATTATTCCAATACAGATTTGGGGAAGAGAATATATGAGTAAAGGCCTGTTTTGCAAAGTATAAGGCCTGGTCAACCTTATTTGCCCTGAACAGTTTACAGAAAATGTCACTTGCAATATAAGGATTAGTTGTCTTCTGATACTTATTTAAGAAATCGCTACAGATATTTTCTGTGAGGTCTGCTATATAGAAGGACTCTTTCGCTTCTGTCAGGAACTGATCGATGAGCGCATGGTCATCAATCTGATGGCTATGGTTAACATAGTGTATCGCATCTTTATGGTCATTCATAATCCTGTAGAACCTTTCCTTGATTGTTTCAAGGGCAAAGTTCTTTTCAGGATCATTCTGACCCGTAGCATTTAGAATTAACTGATACTGGCATACCTTATCATACAGGTTGGGAGCTTTAGGGTCATCATGAAGGAACTTCGGCAAGCCCTCAACCTGCCAGATGAAATGATCGAGATAATCTATCTCCAAGACAGTCATATTAGATGCCCACTGAGGACGAGGCCTCCATGTCAGAACCTTATTCAAATCAAAAGGTACATTGTCATCCTGAGACGGAGAATCTGCATACTCCTTCTGAAAAAGGTCATATTTTGAATATAGCATATCCAAATTAGTACGAATACCAGGTGTTGTTATACCCTGTTCTACCAATAAGGCCTTATAGCATAAGAGTAACTGGCGGAAATCATCTCCGTCATTAAAATCCAGATATTCCAGAAAGCCCGGAACTTTCTTGATATTTCGGACTAGCTTTATCAGTTGATCCTCAGTCAGACAATATGCCCACTTGTAAGCCATCGCTGTACTAATATGGCAACTGGCGGTAATTCTTCTGCATATATGGTGCTACCAGCAATTGCTGGAAGACCTGCTTGGTGATGGTATAGTCCATGTGATCCAAAGGCTCAATCATAATATCACACATCTTGCAGATAGCATTAACATCAGATTCACCGCACTGTCTGAATGCAATCCAATACAGAACGCACATGTCATTCAACAGTTCAAAGATGTACGTGAATTCCAATTCTTCGAGGGCATTCGGATCAAATTCAGCCTTTGTAGCCAAGGCTTCCATCCTTGCCGTACACATGGTTCCTACTTGCTCATTAGGTCTTGTATTCATCCATCTGATAAGATTTGCATGGACTTCAGTAGCAGCCATATGACCATAGAATTTATGTACTTCCTCTGCGGCCTCGGTGAAATTGTCATATTCTGGGAGTTCATCCCTTTCAAAAGCCTCATAGACAAATCTTGTACTATAGGCCCTATACATAATGTTAAGGACTATCTTATGCGGATATTCCCGACGGTCATACCTGTTTCTCCATGCGGAGATATTGCCTAATGCCTCATTCAGCGGTGGTCTTAAATCTATCATATATCAATTAAATTTATCATTAAACTTGACTATATCAAAATTATAATCTAACAATGCTACCATCCCCTATCAGCTCTTCAAGGTGGACTCGCAACCAATTGAAGTATTTCTGTCCTTCAGCTTGGACTGATGATGAAGTAGATCCTGGCCCAAACCTCCCTTGTGATATCATAGAATCCATAGACATTTCCATCATTTGTGCCGGCTCGTTACCTGATGAGCAACCAGGGCATGACTTCATGAGGTAATACACTATTTTCGTCAAAGACTCTTTAACCTCTTTGTCAGTTGTCCGATTATGTTTAGATATGGCATTTCGGATAGTGCCTTCAAGATTAGAATGACCTTGCAGCATAAGATTAAGCAAAGTCCGGGCAGAGTCCGTTTTCTTATTGCCCAACTCTATTGCTTTACATAGACAATAATAGGACATATTTGCTATAGCGGTTTTTGACAGAGTGTATCCGCCGACACCCATAAACTGAATGATGAACAGAGCTTTCCCCACAACAGAATAGTTATCTTCCTCTAAAATAGACGATGGCTGTCCCTTTATTTTTGCCAGAAACACTGATGCCTTATTCTTGGCTTCAGCCTCACTACCCGATTCAACTGTTTTGATAAAATCGTTAGCCAAAATCTCCATTTCGGTCTTAGGCTTTGACTTAAAGAAATCGAAAAATCCCATAATCACACAATTTTTAGAAATAAAACTTATAGATTCCTGATAAACCCAGATATGGACTCATATATACGAATCAGATTTTCCCTTCCTATGGAGCTAAGACTCTCATCCCCCCAGAACGAATAATTGTTCAATTCATCCCAGAAATCATGTATTTCCTCTTTCTTAGGCAAGAAATAAGGTAAATCATCGGGTATATTAAACTCATCATCTTGAAGGTCGTAGAAGACGCTTAGGCAATAATACATGATGGAGATGCGATAGAATTTATAACCATCAACATGATATTTATAGAAACCATTAGGATTGATCGGGCCATAATAGAAAGAACTCTTCAAAACCCTTTCTACGGCATCATCCAAACGTTCATGATACTTGTTAAACAGAGTAAAGATAGCAGGAAGCACAAACGTGTTCTCCGTTTCCAGATGATTCATTGCCAGACATAGCAGGGCGTTTTCTGCCGCAACATCATTTGGATCTTTATTAACTCCATTACTAAAGTAAAGAGCAAACCACATATACGCCAGACCAATACTCTGGGCTTGATCAGGATCCAAAAGCAAAAGTCCTTTGGACTCATACTTGTCGGCAGCATTATACAGTCTAATCATTGCATTGAGAGCAGCCTGTTTCTGTCCAGTGTTACAGGAAAAATTCACATCTGCTGCAAGCTCTGCAAGTCTGCCTGAAAAAAGGGGATCTATTTTTCGTGCCATAATAATATTTTTATAAGTTCTCTCTTTCTTCTATTCTATCCATCACATTCATGGTATCGAAAGCCGTGACATTTGTATATTCGAGACCGATGATGGCATTATGTAAATGAAAGTTTCGTTCTACAGTCTTTTGAGTGGTCATATCCTGAACATAGCCAAAGTGATTACTGAAATTGTCCATATTCACCTTCCAAAGTCTATGCTTCTCGGAATTCTCCTTGATGGTCTTAGCGACATTTTCATTTGCCTGTAAATAGAAATATTCCATGTTCTTGATATCAAAATTAAGATGTTCGCTTTGGGGCATTTCAAGAGTTTCAAAAGGTATAGCATTAACACACAATATCGGTCCCATATCAAGATCGAATGTTGTCTGCATGCCGATAATGAAATAAAGACCGCTATTTGGTTTGGAAAGATAATTTGAAGAAAGATCAATTCTTTCATTGCCTATGCTCTTTGACGTGTATGTCCTGAAGTATTCTTCTTGTGACATCTCTTTAACGACTTCGCCATTCTTGAATTGACCACATGTTGCCTGCCCATTTATTTTCAGGCGAATGAATCTTCCAGTCAAATCATACTCATTATTATTAGAGCATTCTCCTATATAGACAGTACCATTCTCCAGGAATTGAAGGCCGATAAAAGGCTGATGTTCATTCGGAACGACACCAAAGGTAAGCCTATTCACATCTCCTTCCACATGTCCCAGGTCTATCTTGTGATTACGCGTGGAAAGATAAACGTCCGTCACTAATGGAGAAAGCTCCTTGTATAGTTTTCCATCCTTATAATATCCGAATGTAAACTGTCCTCTTGCCAATTTAAAACCCCAGCCATTCGGCTCTTCTCCAAAAGTGCCGCCCAAATACATAAAGATCTTCGGATAAGACAAATAGGCAACCTTTCCAACATCTCCAAACCGGAAGAAAGAAGCGACTATCCTATTGCCTTCTGATTTGTATATTTTGTAGCCATATCCATTAGGTATGCACAATTCGCTACTCTGTATGGCCTTTCCAGAATATACAGAGCCTTCTGACAATGAGACATTTTTAACTTCAGTACTCTTATTTACCCCACCTTTGAGAAATGGACTCATAGATTCACTGAATTCAAAAGCATCCACGATTCCTTGGATGCCCGCCTTACGCTTTTCCTCCTCAGCCTTCTTAAATGAGATATGTTTATGAATGGCTTTTATTCCATCTTCTGTCATCAAGTCAGCATCATAGAAATCATCATCCTCGGGTTCCCAGAAATCCTTTTTTTGTCCTTCATTCTGTGCCTGAGTGGTCAAGTCATGAGCCAATCGTTCTGAGAATGGATAGACAAAGATCTCTGTTTCAGAATCATCCATCATTGAGTAGGTATAATACTTCTTACCGAACAACTTCGTCAAGTGCGCAAAACCTGGCGCATCTTTCACAGGGTTGGCTTTTACGATGATAATATGACCGTCAGAGCCTCCCTTATTGTCCGTAATATCTATAATCTTGTATTTCATCTATGTCGATATGAATATTATTGGTGAACGAAAATTGATTGTTAAACTAAAAAGCATACTCATTGTATGGTTCCCGCTAATAAGCTGGAGGCCTTAAGATTTGGCAAGATGATAATTTTATATCTACCATAAGTCCAATGAATTATTGCTGCAAAGATACAAAAAAAAAGGCACATATGGATATTGAACCCCCAAAAAAGATGTTCGCAAGGCTTGTGAAATACAATAATTGGGAAAAAATATCCTCAAAAAGAGAGAATTTTGTTTTAAAGTCCTCTCAACCAAATGCAATAATTTGTTTTTTTCAATTGATTGAATTAATTGAATTGATTGGCCTACAACCATCAAGGATTCCATAATTCGGGCTTTGGCTCTTTCAATCAATTACATCTTGATGTATTAATTGAATTAATTGAATTTATTGGCCTCAAAATTTTTCAGATTCGGAAATAATTGTTATCTTTGCACCAGATTATTGCATCAAGAGTGGCTTACGAGCCCACCAACCGGCCTAAAGACAGATCGTTGGCAGCGGTGGTAAAGGGATGCGAGTTAGGAAGATTATTCTTTCATTAACTAAATGTAAACGATATGGAGATCAAGAAATTAGAGAAGTGTGACTATGTAATGTTCCCGCGCCTGCAGGAACAGGGTGTTGAATCGAGGCATGTGGAGCGCGAGGCCTTCCGTGCGGAACTGAAGCATGTCGAGGGGCATGGCGACTACTGGCTGGTGTATCAGCAGGCATCGCCCCACCTTGTGGCCAATATCCAGTTTGCCGAGGACGAAGCCGAGTTTGACCACAAGCTGGGTTGGTTCATCGGCCAGCAGAAACTGCACGAGTACGTGCGTGGCGACCTGAGCTTTATCAGTGCCCTGGCAGGCTACAACCGTGAAGAGGTTCCCATGCGGTTCCCCGACAATATCAAGAGCATCGTCTACGCCCTGAGCGATTCTGCCCGATGGTGGCATGAGTACGGGCTGGAGGTAATGGGAAACGACAAATAATGAGGTTATGATTTATTATGAATGAGGTTATGAATCGTATTATGATTCCGACAGGAAGATAATAGGCTTGTGTTATGCTCATGTTACATGATACAAAATGGGCCAAAATGGTGCAAAAAGGGTCAATCTGTGGTGCTGATGTGGTGCATTTGTGGTAAATCGGAAACGCCGAGGCCCGAAAAACGGATGGTGCTGATGGTGGATTTGTGGTGCAAATGTGGTGGTGCTGTGGTGCTTACGTGGTTTCTGGCGTTTCTTCTGATCCTATTGCAGTTTATCAAATGTAACATAGGGAAAAACGCTCTTACGGGGAATGTTTTCTCCGTAAGAGCGCGAAAGATTGAGGCGGTATTACCTCAAATCTTTCCCTGCTCATGATAGGAGTAATAAGCTCCGTCCGTCACGATAACATGGTCAAGGAAGTGGATGCGCATGACCTCGCAAGCTTTCTTGATGGCTTTTGTCAGTTCATCATCATAACGGCTGGGGTATATGTTCCCACTCGGATGATTGTGGCAGAAAGCCAATATAGTAGCATTGTTCAATACGGCCTCTTTCATGATGATTCTGATGTCAACGGCAGTTTCTGTGATACCTCCATGACTGATGCAGATGCTCTTTATCAACTTGTAGTTCTGATTCATCAGAATGACGTGTGCCTCTTCCACCTGGAGGTCTTGCATACGGGGAGCCATGTAGTTATAAATGGCTGTGGCGGTGCAAAGGTCAGGAGCCATGGAAGCCTTCGCCATCTGCCTGCGCTTACCCAGTTCGATGGCTGCGATTATCTTGCAGGCGGTATAGGTTCCGACACCCTCGATGTCCTTTATCTCACGGAAATCAGCCTTTGCCAGCTTACTTAAATTATGGTCAAAACGGCTCATTATATCCTGCCCTATCTCTACTGCGTTGTGCTGCGGAGTACCACTTCCCACGAGGATGGCCAGCAGTTCTGAGTCTGATAAAGCCTCTGCACCGAGGTTCTGAAGTTTGTTACTTGGGCGGTCTTCTGATGCCCACTGTCTAACACTAAGCTTAACTGTTGTTGCGTTCATAATCTGATAAATTTTAATGTTTGAAATTTCGTGTCTTTGCGAGGAACATTGCCATGCGAACGTTTGCACCTGCTGCCTCCATGCGCTCTATGAAAGCGTTGGCGGTCTTTCCTGTGGTGGTAATGTCATCAATGACCAAAACGTCCTTTCCACGGAAGAAATCCTCATCGATGTGGTAGTCCCCGTTTGCTCCGTCTGCAACTTTATGAGCATGACTAACATGAACTTTCTGACGATGGCCACTTACTACGATGTGACCGAATCCGTTCACTGCATTAACCCTTTCACAAAGTTCCTCAGTAAAGTGCTTGTAGCGGATGTCGTTCGTGCGTCTGCAACTGGCCGGAATGCAAACGATGGCGGTATTGCTCAAATCCATGAGGGAGAGAGCCTTTGCCATTTCCCTTGCAGCCCAACGGATAGCATAACCTCTGCCGCTCTTGAAATCGAGGATGCGACGGTCGAGGTCTATCTGCTCGAAGCTTGCCCGCTTTAGGTATCGCTGCGGAAGGTAACTATATAATGCATATCTAAGCATATTGTCGATGTTTTGAAAGTTTTTATTGACTGGAGCCAAGGGGCAAACTTTTTACTTTTTGAACCCTCATGGGCAGTTTTTTTTATTGGCTGTATGCCGTAGGGTATAAACTTTTTACATCGCTTAGAAGATGGCAAACATCAGGGAAATGAAGACAAGGAATTGCCGAATATTCATCTGGAATACCCCGTTTTCAAATGAAAACTGTGGAAGGCTGCCAGTGGAATATTCAGGGAATAGACTTACGGCTGAACCATTGTTCAGTTAGGATGTCGGTACTTGTCGCATTTACAGTTCGCCATAACTTTGCGACGTAAAATGTTGTTAAGTACCCAAAGGAAGGAGGCCTAAAAATGCTGGCCAGTGAGAAAATGGGGACTCCCCCCTCACGTTAGAGCATAAAAAAAGAGAAGCACGTGCTTCCCTTTAACATATGACGAACTTCTTTAGCAAAGAGGTTCTTTCAGTTCAACTAAACTGGCTCAATCTCTCTGTAAGTGTTCACTATTAGTATTCTATCTTACAAGTCTTACAGGCAGATGATATCCTGTGAATATGTTATCTCGAACATACCAAAAGTTATCACCGTTTATTTCTTTTGCCTTGTTAAACATATGAACAGCATTGTACTCATTTTCTCCTTCCGTGAATTCTTGTAACCAGAAAAAGGCTTCCCAATCGCATGATTTAGTATCAGCATTAAATTTACCAGTTCGGTTAAATAACAATATATTACCATTGGGGCCAATACATTTCGCCCAACAAAAGTCATGAGCATTATCAATTTTCCATTCCCATTGGCAACAATCACGGAGTTCTGCCCACTGTTCACCAGTCGGAATTTTCAGGTATTCAGCCCTTTCATATGGAAGGTAGAGAATATTACCATCATTCTTCTCATAGTCTTCTGACCAGAGTGTTCTGCTCGGCAGGCCAAGATCAATGTAGGTCGTCTTGTTATCTCTGAAATCTGCCGGGATCTCAGCCTCTCTGTCATTGTAGCCATCCCGATAACCATCAAGATAAGCTTGGGCAATAGCTTTTGTTATCGCCTCATTCGCCTTGCCATCAGCGTATTTGTCAGCCTTTTCTATTATATTCATACTGTTAACCAATTAAGTTTTGCTCTATATTATTAAACGTCAACATCAATTTATTATTGTAAGGAAGATAGAAGGAGAATTCCTCATCCAGTCTCTCCAGATACTCTTTCACCTGATTATCCATTGTTGAATAGCCCAGTATTTCCTTGTCAGCAATGATAATAGTCTGAAATCTAGCTCTACTGGTAGCCACATTAAACAGGCGTGGGTCAAGCGAACGGAGATAATGGGTATTTGGAACCACATATACACAGATGTCAGTCGTTAATCCCTGGACTCTGGCGACAGTATCAACAATCAGGTTGGACTTCTTCAGGTTGGAATTGAGTTTCTTTTGCAGTCCACGTACCGTTTCTTTCATACAGGCCAAGACTGCCACTTCCTTGCTTTTGCAATTCTTATGGATTGTAGCCACCACAGCGAGAGCAAGATCCATAGCCGATGGTGCAGCCAACTCTCCTAATTCCATATCTGTCTTCAAGAGAGTTGGGCCACCCAGACTATTCAGGAAGAAAGTACCATAGCTGTCAGCGCCTTTATGCTCAGACATTGAAACCAGCGAATGACCATAGAACGTTCCCGTGTACTGGGTGCCTCTTTCCGTCAATCGTCTTGATTCTGTCAGCTGATATGTAGGATATAAAGACATCTCAGTAATGGAATTCAGGCCTTCAACCAAATGCACATAGCCATTCTCCCTGACCTTTGAACCCTTCATCTGTATTACGGGAGGCAACTGCTTCACGTCACCGACAAACAAAGACTTCTTTCCTAACCTCTTCGCTGCCGCTATCATCTGGAGAAGTGCCTGACTGGCCTCGTCAACAATAACATAGTCGAATGGTGCATCAGATGCCAGTTCTGCAGCAACTCCACTGGTAATAAAGAAGGTGGATAGGACTAAACAGCCTTTCTTCGGAGAAACGACCTTCTCCTGTTGAAGTCTGGGAACTTCCCTTTCCTCATCAGTTGTTATTTTGGTCTTGAACACCTTCTTTTCCTTCAGGAATGGCTCCAAGAAAGGCTTCTTGGCGATTTCCATCAAAGCCCTATTGGTCAGAGCTGTTACCAAGACCGAATGACCTCTATCCAACAGGTTCGCACACAGCTTGGCAATCTGGTAGGTCTTGCCAGTTCCTGGAGGGCCTTGCAGGATAAGAGAGTCATTCAGACTCAACTGAGCATGAAGGAACTCTGGAACATCCTTCTTATTATTCAACAAAGTCGGTTTCCATGAGCTGGTGACGTAATCAGCATCCAGGACGGATGACACAGCAGGAGAATCCAAACACCTTGTCAGGGACTGCAGATGTGCCACATAGTCAAATGGAGGCTTATTAGGTCCCATCACCAGAACAGTCATAGATGCTTCTCTTATCCATTCGGCAAATTCCACATCGATTCCGATGAAGCCAGCGATGATAAAACCGGGGTTGTCAGAAGGCATCAGCCAATTACAGATTGCCTCAGTAAAGTTGGTCTTGTCTTTCACCAAGTCACCGTATGTCCTATCACCCCAGTTCCTGTGGTCACGCAGTTCCTTATGAAGAGTCATACAATACAGGTACTCACCTCTCCTTGGAACAGGACGCTTACAAGAGAATCTCACGCGCATCTCACCACTGTCACTGAAGGAGAGGAATTGGGCAGTAAATACCTCTCCTTTTTCCATCAGGTAGGTTGCAGAAGTCTTCAGTTTATCGTCAAACTCCTTCACCTCAGCCTTGAGTTCTTCCTCAAGGAACTGCCACTGCATGTCTCTACTGAAAATCATTCGAATGGGTCTGCTGAAGGTTTCTCATCCATTGGTCTATCATCGAACGCATACTGCTTGTAAGTAGATGCGATTGTCGTAGGACGGACACTATTAAACTCGAAGTTCACCTGCTTGAAGTACTGAAGGATCTGAGCAAACTTAGACACCTTATTCACATCATCGAGGTTTCTTGTATCCATAGAGAGAACCAGCTTCTCCTGATTTCTGATCAGTGCTCTCAGCTGGAGAGGCAGAACCTCATTGCCGTCAAATACCCACAGCATGGAGTTGGGCATTAACAAAGCGCCCCATTCCATTGGGCTGATATAGATCTTGCCCCATCTGCAACTCTTCACGACCAGAGGAGCAGGGTTTCCTTCCGGGTCAATGACTCCTGGAATGATGGAGAAATCACCATGTCCTTGCGTGAACTTATAGCCTTCACCCATGAGTCTCTTCATCACCTTCTTTCTGGCAACCTCATTATATTCAGGACGCTCGTCATAATCAACGTCGTTGGGATTGTCTCCCTTCATTGAGACATCTTCTCCAGAGGGTGCCGGAGCACCAGTCCTTAGCACGGCATTCTCGTTTCTCAGCTTTTCTATCTCCCTGCGAAGGTCAGAGATACTTCTGTCAAACAACTTGTACACATCCTCTGTTGTCAGGTTGATCTTATTGTCAGCAGCCAGCTGGTGCATTGCCTTTTGCAGGTCAACCTTACCATTCACATATATGACAGAAGACTTATCATCAGTAATATTACCCTCATGGTAACAGTAGATCACCTCATCGATGTACTCGTCAATCGTAATGGTATGCGGAAGCTCACCATCATAGAGGTATATACTATACCCAGACTCTTCCTTCCACTCCTCATAGCCTTTTTCGGCATACTGGATGCTCTCATCTGAGAGTTCTTCCAGATTGATCTTATCAGTTATGATGATGCCACTGTTATTACCACGAAGCTTATTGATCTGTTCAATGGCAATCATAATCGCCTTGTATTTCTCCTCTGTGAGGGGGAATATGCATTTCTCAGCAATCCACTTCAGAGAGTTTTCCAGATAACTCTTGTTATTGACTGAGTAGAGCGAATGAGCATCAAACTCATCGAGTTTTCCGATCATATACTTGCGGAACCTTACAGGAACATCATTCTCTGTCTGCACACCCATATCTGACAGCAAGGCCAGGTTCTCAGGATTGGCAGAAGCCCACTTCTCAATATAATCAGGTAATGTCTCAGACAAGATGGCGTAATCCTCTGGATAGATAGATTCATCAGGATCAAAGCTAAGGTTGTCCTTATAGACACTCCATTTTACGGACTGGAACTTAATCAAGTCCTGCTTCTTCAGTTTCATGAGGAAGGCCAGGAAGTCCAGAACCTTCTGCTGGTCATACTCACTCTGGTCATTCTTGGTATCAATACCAGGAACGATAAGAACATTCTCTTCATCAATATATGGTTCTTGAATGATTTGGTTTTTCCCATAGGGAAGAGCCATGTACTGACCCAACTCCGCATACTGAGCTGCCAGAGTATAGGATCTCTTGATGAAGGAGAAGTCCTTAACAACAAAGGGATTCACCTCTTCTGAGCCATTAGCGCAGATGGCCTTGTAACCTATCTGCTTATTGTTGTTGGCATCCATCAGCATCATAAATGCCAACTGCTGATCGTTCTCAATTACCGGATAGTTCGACTTGATGGTATCATAGATCTCATCGAGATTGGCCTCTGATGAGATGCCAAACAATGAATTCAACTTCAGCCTGCTAATACCAAGAACTGCATACTTGTCCACCAGCTCATTCAGCAGGGCACCATTACCATTCTCTTGGGGGAGCAGCATAGCAAGATCGAAGTTCTTCTTTGCACCGGTAACAGAAACGCTTTCAGCCAACGTAGACGGAATCTGGTCGTGTGAGAATGAAACGCCATTCTTTTTCAAGACGACTTTTGAACGGAAAGCCTCATAGTCCTTCTCTTCGAGACTGCTACAAGCCATTTCCATGATCTTGTAATCATAGTCCTCCTTGGTCACCACCTTGTCCAGGTCAAAGTCAATCTCTGACAGCTTCAGGATAAAATCTCTTCTTGAATCGTATTTGAGGACATCCACCAGGTCAGTCTGGAGCGCATCCACATCATTAACACCTTTCAAGATGCTACCATAAAGGTCTTCACCTTTAAGTATGCCTTGTTCATCTGAGAACTGGGACAACTCCGTAGGCAGAAGAACCATACTGCCAGAATTGTTCTTCTCAATGAATGCCTTTACAGTGTTATTGGAGCTATATACCTGATAATGGGTGGCAGACTTCCTTGAAATATAGAACTCATCGTTCTCCTTCTCCACCACATAGAAGTTGAAGAATGCCTCATTGAATATCTTGCACACCTTGATGTAGGATGCTATATCCCCTGATGTCACACTCACCTTCAGAGGTGTCAAATCACAAAGACGTGACTCTGTTAAGCCAAACGGCTGCTTCTGCAATATTCCCGTCACGTTCTTCTTAGGAACAGCATATCCGAAGACTGAGGCCATTACATTCTTAATAGAAGCATAGCTGACCGTCATATCGAGCATGGCCATGTTGAATCTCACCTTATCAACGGTTTCGAACTTTCCATCTTCTGTATAGACAAAGGCCTTACCTCTCATTGACCTGTTATTCTGCTCATCAAGCAGGTATAATCTGATAATGTCATTATAGACAGCTTCCACGTCTTGCGCAAACTGCATATTCTCCCAGAATGGAAGGATTACCTTAGCATAAACCTCTTTCTCCTGAATGAGGAATTTGTCTAGCTCATGAAAATAGTCAGCACTGTCAATCCTATATGCTGAGAGCCACAGAGGAGTCATATATGCTCTGCCAACCATGTCACAGAGTGCCTTCAACTCTCCTTTTTCTGTTTTACAAATGCACAATTTCTTGATGCTCTCATCACCAACGTTCTCCAGTTTCTTGGACTGATCAGAGGTGGTCAGATGAAGAATCAGTTCCTTCTTCTGTGAAGATGAAAGCGTACCAGTTTTCACTTTAAGAGAGATAATACCAAAGACCTGTAGATCTTTTGGAAGAGTTAGACACTGCTTGATGTACTGGTAATCATCCAGATTTAGTTCCGACACTTGGAACCCAAGCGCCATAAGTATATTGTTCATATCCAAGGTCTTTAACGTGGTAAAGACATAAGGATTTTCTACACTATACAGATAGTCTGTGCGAGTTTGCCAACTAGTCCTTGTAGTCTGGGCAGTTACAACCTCCGTATATGAACGGAAAGAGCCATCACTGAAGCGGAACAACTTCAGTTTTCTCAGATTGGTCTTTGCCTTAACGTTGTTGGTAAGGAGGGGCGAATTCAACTCATTGACAAATGAACCATACGACTGCTCATCTGCATTCACGAGCCACTCGTTAAGAGCATTGGCATCAGCTTCTGCCAGCAAATCCACTATATCATACTCCTTAATGCCCAGTTTATCCTTTGCAGCTGATGTCAATGATCTCAGGCTATCCTCTGGATTCCACATGAACCACTGATAAGAGGAGTTAACGACACTCAGAGGTACATTACACTTAATCTTACGTACAAACACATTGGAGTTATCAGCAAAAGAGTCAGTGCTTGTAGGAACACAAGTCCTGATATACTCTCTAATAATGTCATAGAAAGCCCCCTTCAGCCAGTTACTGTTATCATGAGGGGTCTCACTCAACAGCAGATTGGCATACAACTGCTTGAAGCTTTCCATATCACCGGCATTCTTCATGCTCTCCAGTCTGCTAATAACAAAACGAGCAATAAGAGGTATCAACTCACGATTCGTAGAGTCATCATGGAGTTTACGGCGGTTAGCCTCATTACTCAGGCTGTCACAGTGAATGAACAATGCCGAATGATGAATCTCATCACCCAAAGGGAAGTATTTATAGAATGTAGGTGACTCTTTCAGAGCTTCCACACGGAGGAACGGCTTCTCGGCATTGAAATCAATCACATTATATCCTATAGAGTAGTGGATATCGCTGTCCGCATACTCAGGCGAAACGCGCACGAAATCCTCAGAGTCCTTTGAAATGACACCATTTTCCAGTTTAAGGGTCACTTCATCAATCTGAACATCATTGATCTTGATATTCTTCAGATTCTTCAATGTATTCAGAGAATACTCAACACCAGTTTTCAAGTTCTCTTTATAGTCCTTGTCCAGGAGTTCCCTTTTGCCCTCACCAAGTTTGATGAAGAAAAGTGTTCCCTGATTGAAAGTAGAATCTTCGAGGTATTTTTCCAGCCAAAGTCTGGTCTGTCCGGCCAACTCTGTATATTCGCCATCGGTGAACAGAACTGTGTCACTATAGTTCAGGTCTTTCACCGTCTCATTTGGGTCAGCAGGGAAATTGGTCAGGATCAGTTTCAGGAAATAAGGCAGATTGCTGCCGTCCTCGATATCATTAACAGCGGTTATCTCCTCTTTGTTCAACAGAGCCAGCAAGTCCTCTTTCTTGCTCCAACTGAACATGATAGGACCTTTATTGTCATGAAGAAGTTCATGCTTACCATCACTCTTTCCTACCAATCTGTGAACGAGCTTGAAGCCGATACCAAAGCGGCCTATTTGAGATGCACTTTTCTTGTCCGACTGGCCGACATTCAACAGAGAGCGTAAACCCTCCTGAGTGAATGGCTTTCCATTATTGACTGCCAGGAAGTAGTCATCATTGTAGAACATATAGAATGATGTGGAGCCACAATCCGCAGCATTCTGCATAAACTCATAGATGGCCTGTCCGTCTTCGGCAATTTTGAGATTGCCGGAGAGGAAGCCACCGATGTCCTGTTTGTCACCGTGGTACATGTCAAAGAATCCTTTGACAAACCCACCACTCGGATCTTGGTATACGCATCCGATAAAATCAGGATTATATCCACTGTTAGGCTGGATATGCCTGATGTCCGTCATATACTTCTCGCGGAAGTATCTAGCACTCTTGATTCTCATACTGATTCGATTTTTAGTTAGAAGATACCATAAGCCATCATCATGTCAACACCGTAGACAGCTTCTGTAATAGAGCTGAGTTCAATCCTCCTCCCGTACTGGAGGTTCTGTCTGGCCCTACTGTCGCCAGAACTCTCGTTTGAGTTTGTTAGTTCATTCGGTTTCATTGCTATTTCATTTTGAGTTATTTGTTTGATACTGCAAAGGTACGGAAAAAGGCTGATTGTTCCTCCAAAGTGGCAACGTTGTGCCTGATTATCAGCAATCTCCGTTTTAATTGTTGCAATGTTGCAACACCCCTGTTTAGCGGTGACCATATTTGTTCTCAAATTCAGTAATTACGGCCTTGAAACCATCAGGCAGATAAGTCAAAGCCTGCTCACGTAGCTCAACAGGAACCCCAAAGAATGCCTCGGCAATACTACCTGTTATACACCCGATAGTATCACTGTCGCCTCCAATTGAAATAGCATTTCTGATGCTATCTTCAAAATCCTTGCCATCAAGGAACGACACGATAGCCTGAGGCACACTGTCCTGACAAGTTCCACCCCAAGTATAAGTCGGTCTGATTTCATCACAAGTGAATTGGAGATTATAGTCGAAAGAATACTCAATTTCCGTACGAATCTCTTCCTTGCTTGCACCATGACGCGCCATGTAGACACATAATGCAGTAGCCTGTGCCCCCTTGATTCCTTCGGGATGATCATGGGTACACTCCGCACTCTCTTTGGCCTTTGCCAACACCTCTTCCTTTGTGTTGAAAGCCCATCCGACTGGCCCAACACGCATCGCAGAACCATTACCGCAACTGTTGTAGGGGCGGTAATCACCCTGACGGTTTGACCTGACAATCCAAAGTTGGAAACCACCACCATAGCCACCCATCGGCCACGGGTTCTCAATACCATAGCGGCTATAGTATTGTGCTACCGTACCGCCATTCAAAATCCAGTCAGCAGTTGCAACAGTCAGAATGCTGTCATCTGTGTAACTGCCCTTGCTGTTGAAGAACTCAAAGTCCTTCGTCTTAATGTTGCCAAATTCGTAGATGCTACCTACGATGTCGCCGATTAAACTACCTATCATATTATACCTTATTTATATTATTTATTATAGTCTATTTTTGCTCTGAATTTTCTCATTGCGTATTTTTTACGCAACAAAGGTATGAATATATTTTTATCTGGCAAAATTTCTTTGTGTAAAATTTACGCATTTAAGATTTTTTATGAAAAAATGCCTCTTAAATAGGGGCAAAACGAGTAAAAAAGAGATTAAAAGATCAATTTACAAGCAAACAAACCATCCAGCAGGCTAAACTTGCAATTCCGATGATGGCTGTTATCATACCAAGACAACCTGACGAACATCCCTTATTCTTCTTCAATGCCTCCTCCAACTGTTTTTCCAGTTCACGGCTTCTATCTTTTGCAGCGTTCAGATCTTTTGTATCCTGCACTTTCTCTGCAGTCAGTTTCTGCAGAGACTTCTGAAGCTGGCCGTTTGTTTCCTGCATCTTTTTCAGGCTCTCATTAAACTCCTTAGACTGTTTTGCTCCCTGTTCTGTCTGAGACTTTAACTGAACCTGCAATTTACTCAACTGTTCCGCATGGGTCTTCTGCGCCGTCTCATTGGCCTTGGTTATCTCCGTCAGTTTCTTTTGAAGATCCTCATTCTGCTTGTTCGCCTTCTCCATCTGGGCCTTGGACTGTGCCTGAAACTTTGCCAAAGCCTCGTCGTTTTTCTTCTGCTGTGCTTCGAGATTCTTCTTGTTCTCTTCCTGCTGTTTCTTCAATCCCTCATTAAAAGATTTGGTCTGTTCCTGAGCCTGCTTTGTCATCTTCTCCACCTGGGCGAGTAGTTCCTTGTTTTTCTTGTTTGACTCGTCTAACTGTTTTACGAATTGTTTCTTCACTTCTTCAATGAGAGCAGCCCTGGAATTGTTACGTTTTGCGGTAACAGTTTCGACCATTTCCGAAAAATACTGGCCAAGGCCGTTCGGTGTTGGAGCAACTTTGTCTGCGATTGACTTCAAGAATAATTCTTCCCCGACATGACCAATTGCGCAGATAACAGGTGTGTCCATGGCTGATACCGTTTCCAGCACATCGACATCATCAAGAGATTCAATACCACTACCTCCCCCTCTAATCAGTGCTATCACATCAAAGCCAGATGTGTCAATAGTCTTAAGAAAAACAGACAAGGTCTTTGCATTTGCGAAAGATTGTCTCTGTTCAGTAAAGTCGATTTTGACAGCTGCAGCATTTACTCCAGCCGTGAAGTCGGCCATTGTGATTGACGTTGTAGCAAATACCAATGCAACCTTTGGTCTCTCATCCCGGAATAGTTTATCCTCCAGAACGGCATCAACGTTCTTAAATCCTTTCTTACTCTTGGCAATACGAATCTCAGAGCGTTTCATGTCCTGCTCTGTCACAAACTGGTCTTTGACAATTTCGACACGTGTTACATTAACTAGAATCTGAATCGTCCCATTAGCAAAGGGATTCAGTTCAATAAGTCCACCGACATGAATCAGACTCTGTGGCTTCAGTTTCTGACGATCCTGCTGATTCAGTCTTATTGTTACGGTAACGTTCGTCTTGACATCTTTCAGTTCGTCGTAGCATGATGCCCATCCCTGACCTTGCTGTTTGGGGACATAAATACCTCTAAGCCATACGACCCCATTGCTTCTTCCCCTTTCAAGGAAAGAACGATAGATTCCTACCAACTCTACTGGAGTGTAATAGGAAACACTTGGCAAATTACTAGTATCATTAGGCATAATCACTACATTTAATTATTACTCTTCAACCATTTTCACCTGTCAAAAAGAGACATTACATCCTTGATCACGGTGCAAAGGTACGAAAAAAACAGATATCCACACCTATCTGGAAACATTTCGCCAATTACGAGACACGACACTATCAAACTGTTGCAATATTGCAACAAGCTTTTTCAGCCATTATCAGGCGGTGGAAATACCTGCCTGATAAAGCTATTTGGAGAACTGGGCAGCCCTTTGTTTCCGGAATGACTCAATCTCTGATTTCTGAATTGGCCACTTAGAAGTGCCTTGCCTCACATATGCCGTACCATCAAGGAAAACCAGATCAGCACAGGGTTCCACGACAACCTTGTATATTGTCTTCCCATTCACCGTAAGGAATTCACAACTGACCATGTTGTTGGCTATTCCGCCAAGCAAATTATGGACTGCATTTCTAAACTTCAGATCAAATTTATCCTTAACGTCTGTCAGGTCATAACCACCTCTTCCGTTGTTGATATAGATAAAATCAGTATCAAGGCCTGTTGCAGACCCGAGGTTGTTAACACCTACGTAAAGTGTACCTCCTTTAGCATTCAGGAAACTGCATACAACAGTCATCAGCTCCTTAATCTGCTGTTTCTCGTCAGCCCTCATGTTGTTTCCTGCCGGATAGATCATAGAGGTCTTCAGTTCCGTAAACTGGTCTTCCTCAGCTACGAATGATGTTTCAGGTATTCTCATCTTCAGATCCATCATTTGATAGATTTTCTTCCTGATAGCCATTCTTTGCTCAAAGACGTTAAAACCGTCCATCATGTTATGGGTCAGCACCAGTCTGGCCAACGAACTGACATCTTTGTTCTCTGTTCTCTTGGCCAGTTCCCAGAGGTAATCATCATTCCACGGTTTATCAAGATGATTGATAATCTGTAGCTGAGTAAGTTTGTTCTTGATGTCTGGATAGTTGGAAATAAAAGCCTCGTTATTTTCCAACAGGTCATTTAATTCCTCATCCTTTATCTTGTCAACTTCGCCGAAGAGCTGCAGCACCTTTAGCAACTCCAACCTTCGAGAATAGTATTCAGCCATATCAGGATTACTCATTACCATTGACAATAGCTTTGCAATGGCCAGATAGTTATATGCCGTCACCTGGTTGGACTGGGTCATTGAATATCTGTCTATGATATGAACGAGTTCTTCCATGATATCCTGTTCAATATAGTTCTCTGTCAGGATTGACTCCTCTTCCTGAGGTTCCACTTCCTTTTCCTCATAGAGCTTCCCATCGGCGTAATCCTCAATAAGACTATTAAAACCATCAACGATGTCAAAGGTATCATCACTCTTTTCCATAAAGAAAGCATTGACGTTGCCGTTTGCCTTGACATTATCAACCTGTGCGATAAGGAAATCACCTACATTCAACTCGGACAGGGTTTCCTTCTTATTTATGGATAAAGCAAATCCCAACTCAGTAATACATATATAGTTTGAGGGGTTGCTCATTGAGACCTGTGCCAGTACTTCATCACCGGAATTGGTGGTATCATTAATAAAATCCGCCATTTCCTGAAGCATGTTGAATTTAATCTTGCCTTGTGCGTCGATGGATTCAACCCGTGCAAGTAACAGATATGGAATCTTTGTTTCCTTATCTCTGAACGAGTCAATGGTGGCATCCACATTATAGTGGACTATCTGGTGAGTGTTTATCTGTCCTTCCCCAATATATCCAGGATCCTCAATCTTGCAATAGAAATCATATTTTTTATCTGGTACCTGTCCTGTTATACGGATATACACCTTATCCCCAATATCTGGAGTCAGGTCCTTCTTAACCACTTTACGCTGTATAACCTGCTTATCCGCAAACAGGCTTCTTTCCAGCTCCTTCCACATGGCCTCATATGACTTGATGGCCTTCACAGATGGGCTTACCTTCTCGTCCAGCTTGTCGTTCAGCAGGAACTGGATATTCTGCCAAGGAGTGATACCGTCAGGATAAGCTTTCTTAAGCTGTGCCCCTCTTTTCTGGGGCATAATGCTAATTGACTGGGAGTCAAGGGTAAGTATGGCTTTCTGTCCATGATACGACATGGTTTCACTTATATCTGCCTTAGTTGGGCTGGACGACAACTTTGAACAAAGCAGACGAATCTGGGACAGATCATTCCATGAATATTCCAAAAGCAGCGTTTCCTGTTGGAATAATGCCCCGTAGGCTTTCGTCAGAAGACTATCAGAGAACATTGGAGTGATAAGGGATGCATAGCGGTATAACATTGATCGACAAAGAGATTTGTCAGCATACTCTTTTTTATCAACAAGGAGTAACTGAATCGCCAATGCCTTTGTCATTTCCTCTACTCTTTGCTTAGAAACTGTATCGTAAATACTGGAGATCAAATTGACAGATTTGCTTTCGTTCCAAATGAACACATCGAGCATTTCAATGAATGCGTTTGAGAACTGTTCCATGAAACGTTCCTTCTCATGGCCTTCCCTTATAATATCAAAGATATCCTGAATATAACCCTGAACAGACTCCTGGCGCAACGAGAAGATAGACATCATGACACGCATCTTTTTTTCCGGTTGGTAAAGGTAGCCAGAATGCTTCAGCCTTTCAAGGTTATCATCTATGTACCATTGGTTACGGCCTTCACGAATCAGGTTAAGTGCCACAAGATAATCCTCTGCATGAGTAATTGCAACTGATATTCTCTTTTGGCATTCAAGCCGTTCTTCTTCGGAACTATCTTTGAGATAATCGGATTTTTCAAGAAGGTTGGTACAAATACTATGATAGACCATTAACAGTTTCCTTTTATGCCTGATATCCGAATTCAACCAATCTGCCAGGTGCTTGTCAATAACATCTATCACAGATACTACCCACAGAGCATTACCACTTTCATATTGACTTCTTGCCTCTTTAAAGGCTGGAAGTTTGTTGAAAAGGAATAAAGGAATCCGTTTGTCGATTGCATTTGTACTATCTAAAGAAAAAACGCTCTCTGGCGGCATAAACAAAATACCTTCATGTTTTTTGTTGGTAATAAGAGAGAGTTCTATCCTTATCAAATTGATGCTCTTTACTTTCGCCTTTATTGTCTGATTAATGTAAACAGTTGTATTTCCATAGTCTGTTAACCTTAAGATAAAACCGTTTTTGTCTACAACCTCATAATAGCCAGATTCTGAATAGTCGCACTTTACCTTAAATTCATAAACCTCGCCAACTTTGTATAATTGTTTTAGCAGCGGCTCAATATCTTGCATGAAAATTGGCTCGTTTGCCCCATTATAGCCTTTAAAAACACATTGGAGTCTTGGAGGCTTTGCCAGTCCTCTTTGGAAAGGGAAAACTTTCAATTGGCAATCATACCCATTTACGTTGATCACATAATAAAGAACACCATTTTGAAGCATTGTTTCCTTGATGGGGAATGCATACTTTTGACCTTTTACCAATTCCATAATCTTTAAGTTTTAGCTATTCAACATTTTTATGCAAAGATAGGCATTTTATTGCAAAATTGCTCCAAATCGGCAACATTTCGGCTAAAATTACATGTTTTTACACGTTTTTTCATGAAACATTACCCCTTAATGGAAAAAAAACAGTATCTTTGCTCCAATTAAAACAATCAGTTTATGAATAAGTTAGAACGAATCTCTATAGCAAGGATAGTGTCCGACCTTATTAAGGCAGACTCCGTCATTGACAGCAGGGAAATGGAACTGTTCGGATTTGTCAAGGATGCCTATCGTCTGAACAAAGAATGCCTGAGCGATGCCAGGTTTATCACATTCTCTGATGCCGTCAACACCCTTAGTATGCTTGATAAAGAAAGCAAGGAGGGACTGATGGACTTATTCAGAAAGATAACCCTCGCAGACGGGATGTGCAATAAGGATGAAGCTCTTTTAATGATTGCACTCGAATATTGTCTTGAAGGCTCCCATGAAGCTGACATGATACATATTCAGGTTCCCCAGCAGGGGCTTCAGCTGGACAACTCTCAGGTTATCTATGTCGAAGCAGAATATGATGAAACCGTCAATGACATTATCAAGAGGAACTACCAGCAGATGGAGAATGCGATGCGATTGGCAGGATTTAACTTCGCATACATCCCCCAGATTTCTGAAACCTACAGAACTACACCGCCAGTACTTTTCAATAAGGTAATGTCTTTCCTCACCCCAAATCTGGATGATTCAGAACTTGCCTTGGTACAAAATAAAATATCTTCGATGACAACAGCGCAGTTCTGTAAAGAGCAACTCTGCAAGAAACTGCATATTAACTGTTTGTTAGATACTCACCCGTCATTCCTCATGAAAGTGGGCGAGACCATTTCTGAAAGTACAATTTATGCCAACTTCCTCAGAATAGTCATTGGGGACAATGTATTGGATGAAATCAAACAGTTTATGTATCGTTTCACCTCAATGATGAACTCCGAATATTCCATTTTGAGGAATATCTACAATAGTAACGACAGGTTTATATACAGTGGCGTTTACAAGCAGATTATGGATCTGTGCCTGATGAAAGAGAACTCCATGAGCATAGTCCTGCTTGATACTATGCAGCAGAAGATCAGATTCCCGGAAATCAATGAAGAGCTCAAGATTTCCCGTTCTGAGAAGGCCTTATATGCTCTAATCCTAGTTGAATCCATTACCGGTGGCATGAACCTCAATGCACCGACTTCATCAAAACAGCTCACACTTCACAAGAAAAAGATGGAGAAGCTGTTCAACAAATATAAAAGGATCTATCATTACTTTGGTGGAGATGACAGCCAGACCCCAGACATTCTTGATTACACGATCAGGAACCCGAAGATCTCCAAGATCAACAAGTGTATCAAAAACCTTTCAAGCAAGCTTTCCAACATCGATGATTATATGGTTCAAAGGACTCAGGATGGTCTTTATAAAATCAATGTTGACTCCTCTATGATATACAGTTCTGGTAACGACCCGACACCTTGGATGCAATCAGACAGATGGAGAGATATTCTTTCAATGTAATCAAAAGAATCGTATATGCTATTCAAGATAATAAAAGTAGAAGCCGTAGAAGACAAGCAATACGGTCATTGCACCAGGATTTGTGCGAACGCAAAGCCTACGGGTATCAAAAGTGTACTCCCATATTCTATGATAACAAATAAATACGGCTATGACACCTACAAGCTATACGTTCCCAACGAGAGTTATTTGATTGGTAGCGCTCAGGATGCGATGAACGCAGGAGAGTTCCTTGACATTGACCTGAACTATTTCCGACATAACGAGGAATGGGACTGGGATGATACTATTATGGATTCTAACAACTCCTATTATGACTTTGATTTTGACAAGCAAAATGTGGAAGAGGAGATGGAGGCTTCTAAACAGCAGGGTAAGGAACTACATGAGTTTTATCTGTTTGATATCAAAGTCGAGAATTTTGATGATGGCAATGGACCGATCATCTGTGTGATGGCCACGCCTGTGGAATACAGGATAGACGAAGATGGTGTCAAGGAGGGGTATTATACCAGAGAATATGTAAAAGATATCAGCAGACCGTTCATTTTCCCTTATACTGATGAACTATATGAGGCATTCAAAAGTCTCAAAGACAACTTGGACAATGAAGATGGACTTTGGACATTCTCTTATTCCGACTTCATCAAGCATGTTTACCATGCTGTAGATGGTACTGATGACTACTTTGTTTTCTACTATTATAAGGATTTTGAGAACAAATATGCAGCATTAGATACACCTATTACCTTCATGTCGCAAAGCAGACTTGCAGAGCAATACCATGTGTTTGAAGACATGGATGACTATGACGAATACGACGAGTATGAGGTGGAGGAGTACGATAGTAAATGCTGTGCAGAAAAGCATCATTATGATGACAAGGTCTACGATGAACCTTTAGAACCTGAGGATATCGAAGTCCAAAACCATGATGATGATATCTTTGCAGACTGCCGCCAGATCATGTTCCTAGACAACAATCCTTTCGAGGAAACCAGAAGATACCTAGTAAGGGTAACTACGACATGGTTCGGTCGTGTAAGCCAGAACCATGAGCTAATTATCTTTGCAAGTAGCAGAAAGGACGCTATCCAGCAGATTGAACATCAAGTGAGCCTCATTGAGGGGCACACTATCACACAAGATGATTTCCTTTCCTGTGTCATAGCTCCAGCCTAAGTTTGACGATACGGACAATAATCATTCAAAACAGGACAACTGACATTCAGAATGTCCTGTTTTTGCTTGTTTTTACACACTTTTACCTATTTCTATTTGAAAATAGGCAGCAAAGCCTTACCTTTGCACGGCTATAGCGAAAGCCCTTAATTTGTCCTTTACTTTGAATTCGTTATGCGCCAGACATCAACCAAGGAATGTCTGAGAAACGTAGTTAAACATGAACCACCTATCAGGTTCAGAAAAGAAAGTCATATGAATCATCAGGTAATAGACATTGAAAGCCGTCCACTCCAGGAACTCACCTTAAAGGATGTCCTTCCCTTCTTCAGGCAAATCATTTCGGAAGAGGTCAGAACGAAGACGAATCCACTACCTCTGAAGTTGTCTGGAGTGAAGAATGAAATCACGGAAAGCATCCTCAATGACCCGGAGAGGTACACTTTCGGAATGGTCGGCTTAGCGGAGGTACTGCACTGCAGCATCAAGACGGCTTATAACTATAGGAATACAGGCGAGTATGATCCTGCTATCATCAAGTTTGGGAAAAGGGTTATCATAGATAAAGTCAAGGCTACGGAAATAGCCCAGGCACAAGGAAAGAACAGAATAATAAGATCAAAAACAGTATGATCGTTTGTGATAGAAGCAGTGACTCTGCAGACAGGCCTCGGGCGGGTCAGGCCATCCTGCAAGTGAAGCAGTGGCGGCATGTGGTATGATGCCGTCTGAGCGAAATGGCAGCATGGCGACAAGAACGAAGCCCGTCGGCAATGTCACAACCGCTCTCCCTCCCTTCAGGAGTCCCCGACAGAAGGTGAAAGCGGTATTACCTTATCCCATGCTTCGCAGAAGGACGGCATAACGGGAATACGGCTTTCAGGGGTGTCAAGAGGTTAAAAACAGAAAGAAATAGTTAATTCCAGAGTTAAAAAACTCACAGGGAACAGTATTAGACATAAAATGACTAATTTTGCTTCATAAAAGGTGATGATGACAAACAGGATGATAAGAATCGGACTGTTGCTGGCCATGTGTTCATGTACCATGACAGGCATGGCACAGACAGAAGAGGACGGGCGCATCGTATTGGAACACGATACGCTCATCCCGCCTGTCGTCAGCATCACAGAATTCCCAATACACTATCACTTCCCAGCCATCAGCAATTTCAGGCATACCGACATTTCCAACAGCCTAAAACCCGGCCTGCCCCAGAAGAAACTGAATTTTAAGGCAGAAGCACCCAAGCTTGACAGGCCGAGTTTCAGACTGTGGGAAGGCGGAAGCCTGAACGTCAGCGGGAATAACGCTGCCATACCAGGCCTGATGTCTGCGTCTATGGGTACATTGTCGCTGACTCAGGACATCAGGAATATAAGCCTGACGGCATCGGCATTGGCCTACAAGCAGTGGACTCCTTCCATGGGAGGTGTCCATACCATATACGGCGTAGGAGGCCTTGCCTCATGGCGGCTCAGCGACAACGTCACCCTCCACACTTTCGGCAGCTATTATCCAGGCATGGCTGGCGGCTATGCCATCGGCGGTTATGCCGATATCCGCTTCAGCGAGCACTGGGGAGCTGAGCTCGGCTCGTCATACGAGTATAACGCCTTTACCCACCAGAGGCGTTTCGATCCCATCGTTACACCCTACTACCGTTTCAACGACGGCACCAAGCTCCATATCCCCATCGGTCCGTTTGTCAGGCAGGGCTTCATGGAGCTTAGCCGCATGCTGAACGGCCACTAATAAAAAAATGACTATGAACAAGAGAAAAGCAATCATATCCGTCGCACTATGCCTGACCAGCCTTGCAGTCACGGCACAGCAGAAACTGAGCATCACCCATGAAGGGCTGTTGTTCACCGATATTATATTATACGGTGCCGACGGCAAGGCACACCCCGCCAAGGCAATGATCAGTACGGCAGTCGAAAGCTGCGTCATCGATTCTGCATTCTACCATTCCACCCTCAAAGGCTATGGCAAAGGCAAGAAAGACTATGTCGGCGGCGAATTCGGCAAAGTCATCGATGTCACTAAGACCACGCTCGACAGCCTGCGCTTCGACGGCAGGGCATACCGGGGAGTCACGGCCATCATCGCGCCGCTCATCGACAAGAAGCCGTATGACGTGGCCATCGGCGCATCCATCCTTGACGGCCAGACCTGGCTGATCGATATGAAAGACTCGCTCATGACGCGAATAGAGCAGCCCGCCAAGGGTCAGGTCGCCACCATTGACTGTCTGCGCGGTAACAAGAAGGCCGGACAGTCCTACCTCATGTATATCCCGCTGAAGGTACAAGGCAAGTCGTTCGACTGCCTGTTCCACACAGGAGCCAACGGCATCGCCATCACCAAGAAGATAGCCGGTCAGCCATGGATTCCCGAAGTGTTTGAGGGCAGCGACGGCGGCTATTTCCACTATAACGCCCGCCACCAGTACAGGCTTCCGAATGCCAAAGTCAAAGTCCCTTATACCAAATGGGAGATAACGGAAACCGTGAAGTATGTCCCGATGCTTAACTACAACTGCGTCGGCAACATCCTTTTTGATGGCCACACCTACGTCCTTGACTACAAGAAGAACAGGATCCTGATTTATTAGCCGTCTATTTCCTGTATATATGAAGAAGGAGGTCCTGCCACTTGTGACAAGACCTCCTCTTTCTACGATTTTCTATGGTTAGATAGAAAACGACACTCCTACGCCACCGCAAGAAGGCTCACCAGGAAGCGTCTTGATGGTGTCACTCCATCCGAAGATGTGTTCCTTACACCATGCTACGACTCTGCTAAACCAACTACCGCCTACGATCTGGCGCTGCTCGCTCTGCGTAAGAGCAATGAATTTCTTGTTCATGATTGAAAACTTAAAATAATTGTTTTGAATAAATAATAAGAGTATCTCCGTCCATGATGACGGAGCCAAGAGAATCAGGACACGAGTCCTGTACGTTCAGAATCCCTCGAAGGGATCAGGGTTCGGGCCGTCTGTCGGCTTGAACAGTTTCTTGATAAGATCCTTTATGAAACGAGGGAGCCAGCTTCCGCCAGTTATCTGGCGCTGCTCATTCTGGCCAAGAGCAATAAACACATTGT
>JAEEGG010005592.1_pt1 | contig 29717 bp, 27 predicted proteins | sample 9134161 | NCBI WGS metagenome assembly JAEEGG01 (sample SAMN16246543, study PRJNA631951) | gut metagenome | biome: gut microbiome; feature: rumen; material: CR-attached | host: Bos | place: Iran: Karaj | collected 2018-10
CGGCAAGGAGAAGAACCGCGGCCTGCGCTTCAACGGCCGCTGCCTCGAAGCCGTCACCATCGGCGAGAACGGCATCACCCTCGACGACATCATGATCCACGACGAGACCACCGAAGACACCGGCATCCACATGATGCTGGCCCGCATGTGCGGCGACCTCCCCGTCGCCCTTGGCGTCATCCGCAACGTCAAGAAGGTCTCCTATACCCAGTTGTATGAGGACCAGATGGACGAATGCAAGGCCAACGGCAAGTACAAGTGCGTCGATGACCTGCTCAACAGCGGCGACACCTGGGAGGTGTAATCGCTGAATTAATTCGATACTATATAATAATTATAGAGACGCAACCTACTGCGTCTCTTTTTTTTGTACTTTTGCCCGCTGGTTTAATAACCGCAAAATGTTTATTATTTTTAGCATAAAATATTAAAAACCAAATAATTATTAAAAACAAATCCTATGAAAAACTCTTTTACAAGTAGATTCATTTCTGCCTTGTTGCTCCTTTGTGTGATGACACTCGGCCAACTTCAGGCACAGGTATGGCAGCAGGTTGACATCAGCGAACTGGGTGCCGACGACGTGTTCATGATTGTCGATGTCGCCAGCAGCCACGCCATGACCCACAGCAACGGCACGGCATCAGCGCCCACCGCCGTAAGCGTCACGCTCAACGGCGACAACACGCAGGTGATCGGCCAAGTGGCAGACGACCTCAAATGGAATATCTCGGGCGACGCCAACGGCTACACCTTCTACCCCAACGGCGACCACACGAAATGGCTCTACTGCACCAACACCAACAACGGCGTGAGAGTGGGCACCAACGCCAACAAGGAGTTCACGATGGACAACAACTGGCTCAAGAACACGGCCACCAACCGTTGGGTCGGCGTCTATCTCAACAACCCCGACTGGCGCTGCTACACCAATACCACGGGGAACATCTCCGGCACGGTGACCCGTTTCTTCAAATACGTTACGTCAGCCACCAGCATCGCCACGCCGGAGTTCTCTGTCGCGGGCGGCATCCACATGACCCCGCAGACCGTCGCCATCACCTGCGAGACGGCCGGCGTTGACATCCGCTACACTCTCGATGGCAGCCAGCCCGACGGCACCTCCGCGCTCTACACCGAGCCGCTGACGATTTCGTCCAGCACCACGCTGAAGGCCATCGCCTGCAACGCCACCGACACCAGTCTCACCGCCACGGTCACCTACCGCTTACCCGTCGCCGTGACCGACCTCGCCGCCCTGCGCGCGCAAGCCACCGACGGCTACACCATCTACCGTCTGGATGGCGAGGCCATCGTCACCCTGGCCAACAGCAACCGCCACAACAAATACATCCAGGACGCCACCGGTGCCGTGCTCATCGACGACTACAGCGGCGTGATCACCAGCGAATACACCGTGGGCGATGCCATGAGCCGTCCCGCCGGCACCCTCAGTCTATACAACGGCATGTTGCAGTTCACACCGATCGCCGATCCGGGCGCTCCGGTCTCCAGTGGCAATACCGTCACCCCAGCCATCCTCTCCAGCGAAGAGTTGTTGGCTGCTGCGGAAGACTTCGAAGCCCAACTCATCACCCTCACCAACGTGGTCATCGACCCCGTCACCCCGGGAGTCGAGACTTTCGAGTACAACAAATATTACAACCTCAACGGGGAGGCCAACCCCAAACTCGGCATCAAGTACAACGATCTGGACATGATCGGACAGCCCATCCCGACAGTGGCGCAGAACATCACCGGCGTGGTTTATGACTACAACGGCACCTACGAGATCTTCCCACGCAGCATGGCCGACTTCGTCGATTACGAAGAGATCCCCATCAACCCCGAAACGGAGTACATCGACACCGCCGCATGCGTATCCTTCGTCTGGCACGACAGCACCTTCACCGAGAGCGGCAACTACTATTGGCACAACGACAGTTCCGTGTTGTTGCATCTCACCATCTATCAACCTGATGTTGTGGAGATCAGCGCCACCAGCCACGGCGAATACACTTGGAACGAAATCTCCTACACCACGTCCGGCGACTACGACCAGTCCTTCGTCAACGTACACGGATGCGACTCCGTGGTCACCCTGCACCTGACGGTCTTGGAACCGCAGACGATGGATTTCGTGGTGAATGGGAACACCTCGCTGGTCGCTTCGATGACGGGTTACGCCGATGAGCCGGTCGTCCTACCCGTGCTGAACGGTTGCGAAAGCATGAACTTTGCGGGTTGGGCCATGGAAGAGATGCCCACCCCGTCGGCTTCTGTCCCTGCGCTCTACACCGAGTACGCTCCTGCGACAAGCACCACCTTCTACGCCATCTTCCAGAATGCCGTGGAGCGCGACACCATCGTCATCACCCGCGGCAGTTTCGAGACCGTGGCCGGCTACGGCACTCCCGATGAATGGAGTGTCACATCCGCCAAGGGCGTGCAGGTCAACGGCATCGCCGATCTTTATACCAACCCTGACAACATGCAGATGCGCGGCACCACGCCCCCGCATCCCTACAACACCACCGCGCTGCCCGGCAACATCGTGAGCATCAGCATGATGGGCGCCGGCACAGGCACGGCCCGCAGTTGGACTCCCTACCTCGGCGACAGCGAACTGAATGCCGACACCTACACCACCGGCACTGCCTTAGGAGCGCAGACGGCTTCCGACAACGCCGCGACGATCTCCTGGAGCGTCGCCCAGCCGGGCCATTTCTTCTACCTCAAACTGGCCAGCGGCGCCACCTACATCGACAACATCACGGTCGTCTTCAACACCGGCGACGCGCTTTACTGCTCCGACCCGACCCGCCACGTCACCCTTGAAGCGAGCATCTGCGATGGCGACAGCTACATCGACGAACACTTCAACGAAAGCACGGCAGGAACCTACAGCACCACGGTGTCCGAAGGCGACTACTGCGCCACCGAATACACGCTGAACCTCACGGTACTCCAACCGGTTTCGACGGAAGAGACTGTCGATGCCTGCGGCGAATACATCTGGCATGACACTCCCTACACCGAGAGCGGCGATTACACCTGGACCGGCGTCACCGAACTGGGCTGCGACAGCACAGTCACCCTGCACCTCTTCATCCACACTGCCGTGGCCGCTTCCGAGAACGCCGAGGCCTGCAACGAATATCTCTGGCACGGCACCACCTACACTGAGAGCGGCGATTACACCTGGATTGGCGTCACGGAGTTCGGCTGCGACAGCGTCGTCACCCTCCACCTCACCGTCAACCATGGCGAATACAGCTACGAAGAGGCCTCCACGTGCGGCCTTCCATACAATTGGGTCCGCTTCGGGGAAAGCGAAGAGTTGTTCGCTCCGGGCACCTACACCCGAGGCCACGTCAATCCCATCACCCAGTGCGAGGATGTCGCCGAAATCACCCTGATACTGCACACGCCCGACACCACCCGCATCACTGCACAGATTTGCGAGGGCGAGACCTACACGCAGAACGGCTTCAACACCAGCGAGCCCGGCGAGCATAGACTGTACCTGCACAACCAATGGGAGTGCGACAGCGTCATCATCCTGACCTTGAGCGTAGGGGAAGAAGCCATCACCCACCTGACCGACGAGGCCTGCGCCAACGGATCTTACACCGAAAACGGCTTTGAACTCTACGACCTCGTGGAGGGCGTGATGCATGAGACCCTCGTTTTCGAGCGTCCCGGCACCTGCGACAGCATCGTCGAACTCACGCTGACTGTCCATGCCCCCGATGCCACCACGGAGACAGCCACCGCCTGCGACAGTTACACCTGGCACGGGACTCCCTACACCGAGAGCGGCGAATACACTTGGATCGGACAGAACCAGTACGGCTGCGACAGCGTCGTCACCCTCACGTTGACCATCAACCGCTCGACGACCAGCAGCGAGACGGCGACCGCCTGCGAAGAGTACATCTGGCACGGCACCACCTACACCGAGAGCGGTGAATACACCTGGACCACGACGAACGCCAACGGCTGCGACAGTGTCGTCACGCTGAACCTCACCATCCACCAGCCGACGACCGGCAGTGAGACGGCGACCGCCTGCGGCGAGTACATCTGGCACGAGACCACCTACACCGAGAGCGGTGAATACACCTGGACCACGACGAACGCCAACGGCTGCGACAGCGTCGTCACGCTCACGCTGACCATCAACCAGCCGGTGAGCGCGGAGGCCGAAGTCACCATCTGCGCCAGCGACCTGCCCTACACCTGGAACGGAATCGTATTCACGGAGGCCGGCAGCGAGACCGCGGCGCTGACCGCCGACAACGGCTGCGACAGCACGCTCGTGATGACGGTGACCGTGACTGAGATCAACACCGAAATCGAAGTGGTCACTTTTGACTTCTCTGAAAGCAGCGAAGTGCGTGTCACGCCACAAGAGGGCGCCGAGTACCAGTGGATCAACTGCGATGACAACACGCCGGTAGAGGGCGCCACAGGTGATGTCTTCACTCCCACGGAAAGCGGCGACTACGCCTGCATCATCACGTTGAACGGCTGTGTCGATACGACCGAGTGCGAATACGTCTCCGCGTCCGGCATCGACGAGTCCGGCGACATCGCCGCCAAATGCTACCCGAACCCCACCCGCGACAACGTGACCGTGGAGGCCGACCGCATGCAGCGCGTCACCGTGTATGACCTGAACGGCCAGCAGGTGTGCGAGATGCCGGTGGATGGCGATCGCTGCACGATGAGTACGCGGACCTGGGCGCAAGGCGCCTACCTCTTCCGCATCCTCACCGCCGACGGCATCGCCTACCGCAAGGTGATGGTGGTAAAATGATGAAGACACACCCCTAACGGCACCGCTACCATGGACATCCTCAACGATGAATACTTCATGCGACAGGCCCTGAACGAGGCGGACGACGCCCTGTTGGAGGGCGAAGTGCCGATCGGGGCGGTGGTGGTGATGGGCCAGAAGGTGATCGCGCGCGGCCACAACCACACGCAGCGCCTGAACGACGTGACCGCACACGCGGAGATGGAAGCCATCACCGCCGCCGCCAACCATATAGGAGCCAAATACCTCACCGACTGCACGTTGTACGTCACGGTGGAGCCGTGCGTGATGTGCGCGGGCGCCATCGCATGGGCGCAGGTGGGTGCATTGGTGTATGCCGCCGCCGACCCGAAGCGCGGCTACACCACGTTGGGCACGCCGGTGCTGCATCCCAAGACGCAGGTGCGCCACGGCGTGCTGGCGGAGGAGAGCGAGAAGATGATGAAGGATTTCTTCGCCCAGAAGCGGGGAAAGTAGCGGTGGTCATGGCTAAGACAATAGAGATCAACACATTGGATCACCCAGGCGTGGAGTTGTTCGCCCGCCTGACAGAAGCGCAGTTGCGCAACCGGTTGGAGCCGGAGAAGGGCATCTTCATCGCGGAGAGTCCGAAGGTGATCCGGGTGGCGTTGGCGGCCGGCTGCGAGCCGGTGGCGCTGCTCACGGAACGGAAATTCGTGGAGACGCAGGCGGCGGAGTTCATCGACCGTTGCGGCGACATCCCGGTCTATACCGGCGACACGGCGTTGTTGTCGCAGTTGGCGGGCTACCCGCTGACGCGCGGGGTGCTGTGTGCCATGCGGCGGCCGCGGATGCGGACGCTGACGGAGGTGTGTACGGCCGCCCGCCGCGTGGCGATCCTCGACACGCTGGCCGACGCCACCAACATCGGGGCGCTCTTCCGGTCGGCGGCCGCGCTCGGCATCGACGGGGTGCTGCTCACCCCCACCTGCTGCGACCCGCTCAACCGGCGGGCGATGCGCGTGAGCATGGGCACGGTGCTGCAGGTGCCGTGGGCCTACGTGGGCGACGACGCCGCGCAGTGGCCGACGGCGGCGGTGGCGCAGTTGCACACCTTGGGCTTCCGTGTGGCAGCGCTGGCGCTGAGCGACGACTCGGTGCCGCTCGACGACCCGGCGTTGCGGCAGGAGGAGCGGCTGGCGATCGTACTCGGCGCCGAAGGCGACGGGCTGCCGGCGACGGTGGTGGAGGGCTGCGACTACGTGGTGCGCATCCCGATGGCCCACGGCGTGGATTCGCTGAACGTTGCGGCGGCGGGAGCGGTGGCGTTCTGGGAGCTGCGTGCGGCGGCCCGCGCCAGGGATTGAAGCGGACACGGAACGCACACGGCCGCCTACGGCAGCGGCGGCCAGGCGGCGACCAGCGGAAGCCGCACCGCCGCCCTGCTGCCGTGGCGGGCGCGAAGTGAAGTAAAGCGGAAAGCCCGACGGCGTGCGCTGCACGCCGGGGCGCCCCAACGACACACAAATTTCCGACGACAGACGACCGCAGAGGCGCATCGTGAAACGACACGGGGAAAAGCGCAAGCATACCGATTTTGTATTCATCTGAAAATCAATGTTTTTCAATTTCATAAAAAAGAGATGATTTTTTGAAGTGGCTGGTAGTCAGAATCAAAAAAAAGTTGTAATTTTGCAGCCTCAAAAATTGGACGTTTATAAACAACAAAAAACAAGTATTAATCAAAACAAAAGTATGCCGACAATTCAGCAATTAGTAAGAAAGGGAAGAAAGAAACTGACTTCCCAGAGCAAGTCAAAGGCTTTGGACGCATGTCCGCAGAAGCGCGGTGTCTGCCTGAGGGTTTACACCACGACTCCCAAGAAACCTAACTCCGCCATGCGTAAGGTGGCGAGAGTGCGTTTGCAGAACCAGAAAGAGGTGAACGCCTACATTCCTGGCGAGGGCCACAACCTTCAGGAGCACTCCATCGTGCTGGTGCGCGGCGGTCGTGTGAAGGACCTCCCGGGCGTCCGTTATCACATCGTCCGCGGTGCATTGGACTCCGCCGGTGTGGAGGGCCGTCTGCAGGGCCGTTCCAAATATGGTGCCAAGCGTCCCAAGAAAAAAGCCTAATGCCTATATATAGAAAATAGTAGGTAAATTGAGCGCCAAAATGGGCGTCTCGAGAGTAAGTAAATTTTTAATCATTTATTGAAGCTACACAACTATGAGAAAATCCAAACCGAAAGCAAGAATCATCCTTCCGGACCCGAAGTTCAACGACGTGATGGTGACCAAGTTCGCCAACAACATCATGCTCAAGGGCAAGAAACAGACCGCCTTCCAGATCTTCTACGACGCCATCGACATCGTGGCGGAGAAGACCAAAGAGGACGGCTTGGAGGTCTGGAAACAAGCGCTCGCCAACGTCACCCCCTCCCTTGAGGTCAAGAGCAAGAGAATCGGTGGTGCCACGTTCCAAATCCCGACCGAACTTCGTCCGGCTCGTAAACAATCCGTCGGCATGAAGAACCTGATCAACTTCGCCCGTAAACGTCACGAGAAATCCATGGCGGCGAAGCTGGCAGCAGAAATTATCGCAGCAAAGAACGAAGAAGGTGCGGCCTTCAAGCGCAAGGAGGATACCCACAGAATGGCAGAGGCCAACAAGGCATTCTCACACTTCAGATTCTAACTTATTATTTGATACACCCACCACACCTTTCATAGGTAAAAAAGGATCTTTCATGTCGGAAAATCTGTCGAATATTCGAAATATCGGTATCATGGCGCACATAGACGCCGGCAAGACCACTACGACCGAACGCATCCTTTATTATACGGGCAAAAGCTACAAAATCGGCGAAGTCGATGAGGGGACGGCGACGATGGATTGGATGGTCCAGGAGCAAGAACGCGGGATCACCATTACCAGCGCCGCCACCACCGTTTTATGGAAGCACCTCGGCGAGGAGTTCAAGATCAACATCATCGACACCCCCGGCCACGTCGATTTCACGGTGGAAGTGGAACGCTCCCTCCGCATCCTCGACGGGGCCGTCGCCATTTTCTGCGCCGTCGGCGGCGTGCAGCCGCAGTCGGAGACCGTCTGGCGGCAGGCCAACAAGTACCACGTGCCCCGCATCTGCTACGTCAACAAGATGGACCGCTCCGGCGCCAACTTCGCCAACGTGCTGACCCAGATCAAGGAGAAACTCGACGGCGAACCCGTCGCCCTGGCCATCCCCATCGGCGCCGAGGACACCTTCTCCGGACTCGTCGATCTGTTGGAGATGAAGGCCTACGTGTGGCACGAGGACGACCTCGGGGCCACCTACGAAGTGCTCGACATCCCCGCCGACATGGTCGATGAGGCCGCTGAGTACCGCGACAAGATGCTGGACAAACTCTCCGAGTTCGACGACGACCTCGCCCTCCAGTACTTGGACGACGCCGACGCCATTACCGCCGAGCAGTTGATTCCGGTCATCCGCAAGGCGACCATCGAGCGCAAGATCCAGCCTGTCCTCTGCGGTTCCTCCTTCAAGAACAAGGGCGTGCAGAAACTGATTGACGCGGTCGTGGCGTACCTCCCCTCCCCGCTCGACATCCCCGCCATCACGGGCATCAACCCGAAGACGGAACGCGAGGAGACGCGCACGTGCGACCCCAGCGCCCCCTTCGCCGCCCTGGCCTTCAAGATCGCCACCGACCCCTACGTCGGCAAACTCACCTTCATCAAGGTCTATTCCGGCACACTCCACAGCGGCAGCGCCATCCTGAACGTCGCCACCGGCAAGCGCGAGCGCGTGGCCAAGATCCTGCTCATGCACTCCAACAAGCAACAGCAGTTGGAGAGCGTCGAGGCCGGCAACATCGTCGCCCTCGTAGGCATGAAGGAGATCCACACCGGCGACAGTCTGTGCGACGAGAAGCATCCCATCTCCTTGGAGAACATCGAGTTCCCGGAGCCCGTCATCAGCGTGGCCGTGGAGCCCAAGACCAAGGACGATGAGGATAAGTTGATGAACGCCCTCGGCCGTCTCGCCGAGGAGGACCCGACCTTTACCGTCCGCGTGGATGAGAACTCGGGGCAGACCGTCATCAGCGGCATGGGCGAACTGCACCTCGACATCCTGCTCGACCGCCTCAAGCGCGAGTTCAACGTCGAGTGCAACCACGGCAAGCCGCGTGTGGCCTACAAGGAGGCCATCACCCAGCCCGTCCGTCACCGCACCGTCTATAAGAAGCAGACCGGCGGCAAAGGGTCGTTCGCCGACATCGAGTTCCAGCTGGAGCCGCTGCCGACCGACCAGCACGGCCTGACCTTCACCAACCAGTCGAGCGCGAGCGCCATCGCCCGCGAGTACGTGCCGGGGGTGGAGAAGGGCTTCCGCCAGGCGATGACCAACGGCGTCATGGCCGGCTTCCCCCTCGAGAACCTCAAGGTGACGCTGCTCGACGGCAGTTACCACCCCGTCGATTCCGACGTGCTCGCCTTCGAGGTGTGCGCCAAGATCGGCTTCCGCGAGGCGTGCCGCGAGGTGCCCTCCATCATCCTCGAACCCCTCATGAAGGTCGAGGTGGTCACGCCCGACGAGTACATCGGCAACGTCACCGGCGACCTCAACCGCCGCCGCGCCGTCGTCGAACAGATCGAAGCCCAAATCAACCTCCAGGTCATCAAGGCCATCGTGCCGCTCTCCGAGATGTTCGGCTACGTCACCACACTGCGCTCCATCACCTCCGGCCGTGCCAACTACAGCATGGAGTTCTTCAAATACGAACAAGTACCCGCCGACCTGCAAGACCAGATCATGAACGTCGGACGGTTCGCCTTACTTTAACATATCAAAAGAAATATCAATCAAAAAATAAACAAGTAAAAACTTCAAACCATGAGCGAAAAAATCAGAATCAAATTGAAATCGTTCGACCACAACCTGGTTGACAAATCCGCAGAGAAAATCGTCCACACCATCAAGGCCGACAAAGAGGACAAAGTGGTGCTCGTCGGACCCATCCCGCTTCCGACCCACAAGAAGATCTTCACCGTCAACCGTTCGACCTTCGTGAACAAGAAATCGCGCGAGCAGTTCGAACTCTCCACCTACAAGAGACTGCTCGACATCTACGGTCCCACCTCCAAAACCATCGACGCCCTCATGCGCCTCGAGTTGCCCAGCGGCGTGGAAGTGGAAATCAAAGCTTAATTTCCTTTATAATTTTTCATAATGCGTTGCCCTACCATCCTTCGGGATGGCAGGGCTTTTTTTACTCCTCGCCGTACTGCACGACCTCGATACCTGCCTCTTTCAGCAAGTTGACGCCGGAGAGGTCGCGGTAGGCCTTGCCATAGACCACGCGTCGGATGCCGGCCTGGACGATCAACTTCGAGCACTCCATGCAGGGACACATGGTGACATAGAGCGTGGCGCCCACCGACGACTGTGTCGATTTCGCCAACTTGGTGATGGCGTTCGCCTCGGCGTGCAGCACGCACTTCTTGGTCACCAACTCTCCATCGACCATCTCCTCACAACAGTTGTCGAACCCCGACGGTGTGCCGTTGAAGCCGTCGGCGATGATGCTGCTGTCCTTCACGATCAGCGCGCCCACCTTGGCACGAACCGCATACGAGTTGGTGGACCAGATCTCTGCCATGGCCATGTATTTGTCATCTCTGTTTTTCATATCTTATTGATTTTTATTATTTTACAAAAAAATTAATCCTGAGGTTTTTCTTCAGAACCCAGATAGATTTCACGAAGTTTGGCCGCCTCGTTTTCCCAACAGAGGAGTTCGGCGGCTTGCCGGGCGTTGCGACGGCATTGCTCATACAACTCCTTATCATTCAGCAATTTGTTGATGGCATCCGCGATGGCCATCGGAGTGGTTTCGGGGACAATCAGCCCCACCTGCGTTTCGCGCACCACCCGCGCCATTTCCGGCAGGTCGGAGACCACGCAGGGGATGCCGGCGTTCATGTAATCGAACAACTTGTTAGGCAGGCAGAAGCGGTAGTTGAGGTTGGTGTCCTTTTCGAGCGAACAGCCCACGTCGCAGAGGGCGGTGTAGTTCGCCAGCACCTCAGGCGCCAGGCGCGGGATGAACCGCACCTTATCGGAAAGGTTCTCCCTTTCCACCAAGGATTTCAGTTCCGGCAGGACGTCGCCGCCACCGATGATCAGCAACAGTGCGTCGGGGATGTGGTGCATGGCGAGGACCAACTCCTCAGCGCCGCGGTCGCGGTTGATGGCCCCCTGCATCACGATGATCCGCCGGTCGGCAGGCAGCCGCAGTTCCTCGCGGGTGGCGGCGGGACGGGCGGTGCGGCGCAGCGGGACATTGCGGACCACATTCACCTTGCGTGGGCGCGGGTACTCGCTGTCGTAGAGGTCGGCGATCGACTGGCAGACGGTGATGACGTCGGTCAGTTTCGGGAAGCAGCGGCGTTCGATGCGGCGCCAGAAACGCTGCACTCTCGGGCGTCCGACCAACTCCGGGACGCCGCAGAAGTACTCGTGGCTGTCATAGACCAACCGCTTGCGTTTGAGCCGGCTGACGAGGAAGTTGGGATAGAGCGTATCCAAGTCGTTGGCAACCAGAAGGTCGCAACGGTGGAAGAGGAGAAAAAGGAAGAGCCGGAGGTTGTATTCCGCATAGAAGAGGAAGCCATTGCGGAAGAGCAGGCGCAGGCGGCGTGTGCGGTAGGTGCGAGGCGCGAGGTCGGGGGAATCGCTGTAGCAGCGACCGACGAGCAGCACATCAAAGCCCATGGCCACGAGCGAGTTGCAAACTTTATTTACTCGTTGGTCGCTGAAGAGGTCGTTGGTAACGGAGACGATGACGCGCTTCAAGGCTTACTTGTTGAGGCGGCGAGCCAATTCCTGGGCGACGTAGGAGGCGACGTCGTCGGCGTAGGAGCCGCTGCCGAAGCCGGCGTCGTAACCCAACTCCTGCGCCAGTTCGTGCGAGATGCGGGGGCCGCCGCAAACGAGGATGACCTTGTCGCGCAGACCTTCCGCCTCAAGCATCTCCACCAGTTCGGTCAGGTTCTTGATGTGGACGTCCTTCTGGGTGACGGTCTGCGACACCAGCAACACGTCGGCGTGCATCTCGATGGCCTTGGCGATGAACTCCTCGTTCGGCACCTGGCTGCCCATGTTGAGGGCTTCGAACATCTCATACCGCTCGATGCCGTAGTGGCCGGCGTAGCCCTTCATGTTCATGATGGCGTCGATGCCGACGGTGTGGGCGTCGGTGCCGGTGCTGGCGCCGATGGCGATGATCTTGCGGCCGATGTGCTCACGGATGAACTCGTCGGTGGCGTGCATGTCCATCACGGTCGATTCGACCTTCGGGACGTGGATGGCCGTGTAATCGACGGTATGGACGGTGGAACCGTAGCAGTTGAAGAAGGTGTAGCCCTCGGCCAGTTCCTTGTAGAATACGACCAGCGGGTTCTCGAAACCCATTTTCTTCAGCATCTGTTTGGCGGCCTCCACGGCCTCGTCGCCGCAAGGTACGGGCAGCGTGAAACTCAGTTGCACCTTGCCGTCATTCATCGTATCACCATACGGTTTCACCTTCGTCAAATCCAACGTTTGATCGAAGTCTTTCTGGTCCATTGAATACAAACCACCGCTCATAGTCGCAAAATTTTAGTTGACTTTCTCAATTTTAAAAAGGCGTGCAAAATTACAACTTTTTTTGAAAAGAGAAGACGCAAAAAAACATCAAATTAACGATTGTCTCTTTTTCTTTTCACATATCACAAATAATGGGGATTGCTTCTGAAAAAAAGAGAGGATAAAAAATTTCAAAAAAAACGAAAAGAGTAGTCTGATTTTGCGAGAAAAGTAGTAATTTTGCGACTTTGAAAATTGAATAGACTATGATGAATGTACTATTAGCAGTAGAGGTGGCCATCCTTTGGAAAGCCATGCTGATTTTGTTCATTATCGGCATCTTAGCAGCCGTGGTTTTGTATTTCATTGCCAAGAAGTTCCACGTGGAGGAGGACCCGCGCATCGACGAGATTTGCGCGTTGCTGCCAGGTGCGAACTGCGGCGGATGCGGTTATGCCGGCTGCCGCAACTTAGCGGAGACCGCGGTGAAACGCGGCACCATGGAGGGCTGCACCTGCCCGGGCAACACAAAAGAAAACAACGCGAAGATCGCCCAGATCCTCGGCGTCGATGCCGGCGAGACGGTGCCGAAAGTGGCGGTGGTCCGCTGCCAGGGCTCCTGCACCAACTCGCCCGCGAAGGTGAGTTACGACGCCGCCGAGTCCTGTTTCTTCGCCAACAGTCTGTTCGCCGGCGAGGGCTTATGTCCCAACGGCTGCCTCGGCTGCGGCGACTGCGTGCACGCTTGCAACTTCCACGCCATCCACATCGACCCGGAGACCAAACTGCCCGTCGTCGATGAGACGAAGTGCGTCGGCTGCGGCGTCTGCGCCAAGAGCTGCCCCCGCGGCGTGATCGAGGTGCGCCCGAAAGGTCTGAAGGACCGTCGCGTGTATGTGGCGTGCAACAACAAGGAGAAGGGCGCGGTGGCCATGAAGAACTGCAAGGCCGCCTGCATCGGCTGCGGCAAGTGCGTCAAGGCATGCCCCTTCGAGGCCATCACCGTGGAGAACAACTTGGCCTACATCGACCCCGCCAAGTGCAAGATGTGCCGCAAGTGCGTGGCCGAATGCCCCAAGAACGCCATCGTGGCCGTCAACTTCCCCGCACCGGTCGCCCCGAAACCCGCCCCCGCGCCCAAGCCGGAAGCGCCGAAGGCGGAGACCGACAAGCCCGCGGCTGCCGAACCGAAACCGGAAGCCCCCGCGGCACCTGAGAAGACAGAAAACACACAACCCGAATAAAACAACGCCGGAGAAGGCCGCCCACCCCGCCCCTTCCCCACCCCAACATCAACCATCCGCAACATGAGTGAGAATAGAATCAAAGAGTTGGCCGGAGAACTGGCCGTCGAGATTTCCAAAGAGATCAAGAACGAGGTAAAACACCTGGGCAAGAAGACCTTCAACATGGGCGGCGTCCACCCTGAGGCCAACAAGTTCGCCCACAGCAAGTCGGTAGAGACCTTCGACCTGCCCGACCAGGCCGTCGTCTATATGACCCAGCACCTCGGCGCCCCCGCCAAGCCGGTCGTCCAAGTGGGCGACAAGGTGAAGGTCGGGCAACTCGTCGGCGAGGCCAACGGCTTCGTCAGCGCCAACATCCACGCCCCCATCTCCGGCACCGTCACCAAAATCGACGCCATCGCCGACATCACGGGGTACAAGAAACCCGCCGTCGTCATCAAGCGCGAGGGCGACGAATGGGACGAGAGCATCGACACCTCGGAGGAGATCGTCCGCGAGATCAAACTCGGCAAGGAGGAGATCATCGCCCGCATGAAGGACCGCGGCATCGTGGGCCTCGGCGGCGCCTGCTTCCCCACCCACATCAAATACATGCTCAAGCCCGAGCAGAAGTGCGAGTACCTGATCATCAACGCCGCCGAGTGCGAGCCGTACATCTCCACCGACAACCGCGTGGTGCTGGAGCGCACCGAACAGTGCATCATCGGCATCGAGATCGCCCTCATCGCCTCCGGCGCCGACCAGGCCGTCATCGGCATCGAGGACAACAAGCCCAACGCCATCGCCAAACTGACTGAGGCGGTGCATGGGCACCCGAAAATCCGCGTGCAGCCGCTACGCATCAAATACCCGCAAGGCGCTGAGAAACAACTCATCAAGGCCATCACCGGCCGCAGCGTGCCCAACGGCGCCCTGCCCATCTCCGTCGGCTGCATCGTCAACAACATCACCACCATGTACGTGCTCTACCAGGCCGTGCAGAAAAACAAACCCATCATCCAGGCCTACACCACCGTCTCCGGCAAGTCGCTGCCGTTGGAGAAATGCAAGAACTTCCGCATCCGCCTCGGCACTCCCATCCGCGACATCATGAATGCCGTGGGCATTCCCGAGGACACCGGCAAGATCATCGCCGGCGGTCCCATGATGGGCAAGGCCGTGGCCAACATGGACGCCTGCGCCGGCAAGGGCATGTCGAGCCTGCTCTTCCTCAGCGAGAAGGAGGCCAAGCGCGGTCCCGTGAGCAACTGCCTGCGCTGCGGCAAGTGCGTGGAGGGCTGCCCGATGGGACTCGAGCCCTACCTCCTGCACGCCCTCTCCGACCTGCAGCGCTACGAGGACTGCGAGAAGAACGGCATCATGAACTGCATCGAGTGCGGCAGTTGCCAGTACATCTGCCCCTCCAACCGTCCCATCCTCGACTACATCCGCGTCGGCAAGAACAAGACCGGCGCCATGATCCGCGCCCGCGCTGCCCAAAACAAATAACGATCCGACATGACCTGGAAACCCTTCGCCACACTCATCTGCAGCGCCCTGCTCGCCGCCGCCTGCAACTCCAACCCCAACACGGGCACCACCGAGCCGACACCCGCCCCGCAACCCGCACCCGAAGAAAAGCCCGCCCCCACAGTCAAGGAGATCCCCTCCTACTCCACCGTGCAAGTGGTTACGGAAGAGCGTTTTTGGGACGAAGTGTGCGAATGGGACGGCAGCCGCTACGGCTTCAAGACCCGCACGCCCGCCGTCATCGACTTCTACGCCGACTGGTGCGGACCGTGCGGCAAAATCTCTCCCTATTTAGCGGAGTTCGCCGAAAAATACGCCGGCCAACTCGCCATCTACAAAGTCAACGTGGACAAGTGCCCCAATGTGGCGCAGGTTTTCAAGGTCGAAAGCATCCCCACGCTCATCTTCCTCAAGCCCAACGAACAGCCCATGATGTTGGTGGGCGCCCCCGAGAAGGCCGACCTCGAAGAGAAAATCAAAGCACTGCTGTAGCCGTCATGTCAGGCAGGAACACACTTCGCCATCTTCTCATTTCCTGCATGGTGCTGCTCACCTTGACATCAGGCAAGGCACAGCAGATCGACTGCGACGCAGCCGCACGTTTCACCTCGACCATCGAGAAACGCTGCGCCGGCATCAACACCCAAGACCCTGAAGTCATCACCCTGCACTACCTTTTCGTGCTCGACATGCTCGACTCCGTGAAGAAGTTCCAGGAAGAGGCGCTTCCCAACCTCCATTTCTGTCCTGCCATCGACTTTTTCGCCACGCTGCACCAATGCAACGCGCTGGAAACCAATCTGTTGTCGCTCAAGGACACCCTGTCGGTACAGCGCCGGCGCGTCGATACGCTCTTCTACCTGCTGGCCGTCGATGCGCTCAACTTCAGCGACACCTCGGTGGCGGAGTACTACCTCGACCGCGCCCTCCAGTTCCGCCGCACCCAGGGCAATGCGCTCATCTTGCGCATGCAACTCCATTTCGACCAGGGTGAGTACGACGAGTGCCTGCCCATCCTGCGGACGCTATACAACGAAATCGATCTTTCGCGCGAGCAGGAGCAGTTTTTAGCCGACTTCAATGCGGCCTTCTACGCCAAACTCTATGAGCGAGGAGACTCCCTCGTGAAGGCAGGACTGCAAGCCGACGCGCTTCCGCTCTTCGAAACCCTGGAGACCTTCTGCCACGACTTGCCCAGTCAATACTGCAACGACGACTACTATCATGGCATCATACGCTCCAAATCAGGAGTTTACGAGTCCTATCTCACCATTTCTAAGGTGGCATGGGATCGTGGGAAAACGGAATTGGCCTACAAATTCCTCGACTATGCCCAGGAGTACCGCATGGCCAATGAAGACGAGGTGCAGATTCCGGAGAAATACGTCCGATATATAGAACAGATGGAGGCCCGTCGCGGGCAATATCACTTCAACCCATAATAGATGGATACACAACGCACATTCACTCAAAAAGATACCTACTTGAAGAGTCCATTAGCCGTGCTGGGCATCCGCTTAGCCGGACTCTTTGTCCTCTACACGCTCTGCCGCATCGTCTTCTTCCTGTTCAACCACGCCGCCTTCCCCGAAGCGGCACTCCATTATTTTATATATGGTATAAGGTTCGACATGGAGGCGATCGTCATCACCAACGCTCCCTACTTTCTGCTGCTGTTGTTGCCTTTCGCTTTCGTAGCAAAACCCGTCACAAGGAAAATCGGTGATATTTACTTCGTGATCATCAATACTTTAGCCGTAATCACCAACATCATCGACACCTGCTACTACCCCTTTGCCATGCGCAGGATGACGTGCGACATCTTCAGTTTCATCGGGGAGACGAACAACTTCGGCGAGTTGGTACCCGTGTTTCTGAAGGACTATTTTTACATGATTTTCGTCTTGATCGGATTCTTCCTGCTGCTTTTGCTGCTCGTTCATTTCAGCAACAAAGTGGATTACAGGGGATTCGTGATGAGGGCGTGGCGCAGATGGGTGCAGGCGGGTATCCGGTTGGTGATCGCGGCGGCGCTGTTGGTCGGCGCGCGCGGCGGCTTTCAGTTGCGTCCGCTCACCGTGGCGGCGGCGGGCAGCGTCGGCGGCATCGAGTACGCCGCCCTCGTCCTCAACTCCCCCTTCTCCCTCATCACGACAATACAGAGCGACAAGATTGACGAAAAGCACTATTTCTCCGACGAAGTGTGCGACCAGATTTTCGACATCAACCGCTATTCTTTTGATAATCAATATTTCGAATGTCCGCCCACGGACCATGTCGTCGTCATCATCCTGGAGGGCATCGCCTCCGAATACTCTGACTTTTTTGCTGATGAGCCCAAGAAACTGGCCGGCTTCACCCCGTTCATAGACAGTCTGGCGCAGAAGAGCATCACCTACCGCGGCATGGCCAACGGGCAGCACTCCATCGAGGCAGTCGCCTCCATCCTGGGCAGCATCCCGTCGTTGATGTCCAAGCCGTTCAGCCAATCGACCTACGCCACCGACTACGTCTCCTACGCCCTGCCGCAACTGACGGCGCAGGGATTCAGCACGCACTTCTACCACGGCGGCAAGAACGGCAGCATGGGTTTCGACCGGATGAGCCAACTGGCGGGGGTGCAGCACTACTACGGGATGGACGAGTACCCGCACAGCCGCCGCGACTTCGACGGCAGTTGGGGCATCCCGGACGTGCAGTACCTCAACTACGTCGCCGACCAACTCGACCACATCGACGGCAAGTTCTTTGCCACCATCTTCACCCTCTCGTCGCACCATCCCTTCAAGGTGCCGACGGAGTATGACGGCAAGGTGAAGCGCGGCGACATCCCCATGCAGCACACGGTGGCCTACGCCGATGAAGCCCTGCGGCAGTTCTTCGCCAAGGTGTCGAGAACCGACTGGTACGAACGGACACTGTTTGTGATCACTTCCGACCACACCACCTTCGACGATGCAAAAGAGGTTGATTTCCAACGGAATAGATACACCATTCCGATGATCTTCTTCCACCCGCAACAGCAGGAGGTATATCACTCCGACGAGATCATGCAACAGGTGGACATCATGCCTTCCATCTTCGGCTACTGCGGCTTCAAGGCGAAATTCGTCAGTTTCGGGCACAACGTGTTCGAGGACGGGACGCCGCGATTCGCCATCGACCACCTATCGGGCACCTACCAGTTCTACATCGACCAGTACCTGATCGAGTTCGACGGGCGGGATGCGATGAAGGTGTGGGATCTCAAAACGCCGATGCCGCGGCAGGAGGTCGATCCGAAGAAAGTGGAACGGATGGAGGAGTACGAACAGTTGATGAAAGCCGTGATCCAGCAGTACCACAACCGGCTCAACCGCAACCAACTCAAGGTAAAATAGGACAGTTGGGCTTCAAAAATAGCGATGAAACCGTCGAAAAAAACAATGAAAACGGGAGGAAAGCGGCAAAATAGACGTTCTTTGGAAAAAATAACTCATTGAAAATCAAACACAAAAAAAATATTTTGATTTTTTTTCCGAAAAAGATTGTCGTGAATGAAAAATCATGTATTTTTGCATGCTCAAAAAGGGAACGGAAATCCGCAGGCCCTCAAGAGTAAAAAGCTGTTGTAGCTCAGTGGTAGAGCACTTCCTTGGTAAGGAAGGGGTCGCGAGTTCAACTCTCGCCAATAGCTCAATTTTTATATCTTATAGCGAACAAAATTATTAACGCATTAAAAAATTATAAAAATGGCAAAAGAACATTACGAACGTACTAAACCCCACGTGAATGTGGGTACTATCGGTCACATCGACCACGGCAAAACCACCCTTACCGCTGCCATCACCAAGGTTTTGGCTGAGCAGGGTCTCTCCGAGATGAGAAGCTTCGACTCCATCGACAACGCTCCCGAAGAGAAGGAACGTGGTATCACCATCAACACCGCTCACGTTGAGTACCAGACCGCCAAGCGTCACTATGCACACGTTGACTGCCCCGGCCACGCTGACTATGTGAAGAACATGGTTACCGGTGCTGCTCAGATGGACGGTGCCATTCTGGTCGTCGCCGCTACTGACGGTGCCATGCCCCAGACCCGTGAGCACATCCTCCTGGCCAAGCAGGTCGGTGTTCCGAAAATGGTCGTTTTCATGAACAAGGTTGACATGGTCGATGACCCCGAGTTGCTCGACCTCGTTGAGATGGACATCCGCGAGCTCCTCAACTTCTACGGTTTCGACGGTGACAACACCCCGATCATCCGTGGTTCCGCTCTGGGTGGACTGAACGGCGATCCGAAGTGGGTTCCCGCCATCATGGAACTGATGGACACCGTTGACGAGTGGATTCCTCTGCCGCAGCGTGACAAAGATAAAGACTTCTTGATGCCCGTCGAGGACGTCTTCTCCATCACCGGCCGTGGTACCGTTGCTACCGGTCGTATCGAAACCGGTATCATCAACACCGGCGACCCGGTTGACATCATCGGTATGGGTGCTGACAAGCTCAAATCAGTTGTCACTGGTGTTGAGATGTTCCGCAAGATCCTTGACACGGGTGAAGCTGGCGATAACGTCGGTCTCTTGCTCCGTGGTATCGACAAGGACGAGATCTGCCGTGGTATGGTCATCGCGAAACCCGGTTCCATCCACCCGCACAAGGAATTCAAGGCCGAGGTCTATATCCTGAAGAAAGAAGAAGGTGGCCGTCACACTCCTTTCAAAAACAACTATCGCCCGCAGTTCTACTTCCGTACCACTGACGTGACCGGCGAGATCCATCTGCCCGATGGCGTCGAGATGGTCATGCCTGGCGATAACGTGACTATCACCGTGAAACTTCTCTCTGAGATCGCTATCAACAAGAACCTCCGCTTCGCTATCCGCGAAGGTGGCCGTACCGTTGGTGCAGGTCAGGTGACCGAAATCTTAGACTAAGAAATTATCACATCACCTATCACCGAACGGACAAGCGCAAACTTGTCCGTTCTTTTCAGGGGAATAGTTTAAGGGCAGAATAGTGGTCTCCAAAACCATTGATGGGAGTTCGAATCTCTCTTCCCCTGCCCAACCGAGGCCGAACCCAACCGTTCGGCCTCTTTCTTTTCAAGCCTATGAAGATCAACAACATCATCTTCGACTTCGGCGGCGTGCTGCTCGACTGGAACCCGCACTACATCTACGACCCCTATTTCGGCGACGCCGAAAAGGCCGAGTGGTTCCTCACCCACATCTGCACCTTCGAGTGGAACCAACAGCACGACGGCGGACGCCCCATCGCCGAAGGCGTCGCCGAACTCATCGCCCAACACCCCGAATGGGCCAAGGAGATCGCCCTATACTACGACCAGTTCCTCACCGCCATCAGCGGCCAGATCCCTGGCATGGAAGAACTGATCAAACAACTTAAAGCCAGCGGATTGCACACCTACGGTCTCACCAACTGGTCGGCGGAGACCTTCGCACTCGTACGCCCGAAATACCCCGTGCTCGACCTCATGGAAGATATCATCGTCTCCGGCGAGGAGAAGGTGATGAAACCCGACCCCGAAATCTTCCGCCGCGCCCTGCTGCGCTTCCGCATCCAGCCATCCGACACCCTCTTCATCGACGACAATCCCGCCAACACCGCCGCCGCAGAAGCCCTCGGCATACACGCCCTCACCTTCCAAAATCCCGAAACCCTCGCCAACGACCTCCGCCGAGACGGAATCCTGGCATAATCCATCCCACCATGATCAAAGAGATCCATCTGGCCGGCGGCTGCTTCTGGGGCACCGAGCAGTTCTTCAAACTCCTCGACGGCGTCGTGGAGACCGAAGTCGGCTTCGCCAACGGCCATACCGACAACCCGACCTACGAACAGGTCTATACCGACACCACCGGCTACGCCGAGACCGTGCGCATCCGCTACGACAATGAACGCATGCCCTTTCCTACACTCATCGGACTTTTCTTCAAGATCATCGACCCCACCAGTCTCAACCGGCAGGGACACGATGTCGGCACGCGCTACCGCACCGGCATCTACTACTCCGACAGGCAGGAACTGCCCGCCATCCGCGCCATGTACGAGCACGTCGCCCGCGAGTACGATCAGCCGCTCTGCGTGGAAGTGGAGCCACTCGCCAACTTCGTACCCGCCGACGAGTATCACCAAGACTATCTCGACAAGAACCCGACCGGCTACTGCCACCTGCCGATCTCGCTTTTCGCCGAAGCCAAACACTACAAGGCCATCCGCAACATACTGCGCGACAGACTGTTGGCGCTGCAAGACCTCGACTATCGCAACTTCCACGCCCAGTTGGTCCCCAACCTCCCGCCCGAAAAGATCATCGGGGTGCGCACGCCCGCGCTGCGGCAGTTGGCCAAAGAGTTCGCCCGTCATCCGGACATCGTGGAGTTCCTGCTGGAATTGCCGCACCGCTACTATGAGGAGTACAACCTGCACGGCATGATCCTCGCGGAAGAGCGCGACTACAGCCGCTGCGTGGCCGCCATCGACCGGCTGCTGCCCTACATCGACAACTGGGCCACCTGCGACCTGCTTCGTCCCAAGGCCTTCCGCCGCAACCATCCGCAACTGTTGCGCGACATCCGCCGCTGGCTGCGGTCGCGCCACCCCTACACCCTGCGCTTCGGCATCGAGATGCTGATGACGCACTTCCTGGATGACGACTTCCGCCCCGAACAGTTGGAGTGGGTGGCGCGCGTGCAATACGACGACTACTACGTGCGGATGATGGTGGCCTGGTATTTCGCCACGGCGCTGGCCAAACAGTACCCCGCCGCCATCCCCTACCTCCAGGAACACCGACTCAGCCCGTGGATCCACCAAAAGACCATCCAAAAGGCCCTCGAAAGTTTCCGCATCCCCGCCGAAGAGAAGGCGGAGATACGGAAACTGCGCGAACCGTCACGTTAATAGATAGTGGTGTATTTTTTGGCCTCTTTGTCGATGAAAAAGACAACGGGGACCAGTACTTTGACACAAAAATTCCTACCCATGTCGTAGATACCGCCCTCCTTCAGTCGGCTCAAGTGGCTGTAATAGGCGCGGTTAAGGATGTTGTGGGCGCAGAAATGCACCGATAGGATATGACGATTCTTAGCATAGAAATCGGCGCCCAAGGAGGAATTGAGCAGCGTATAACTCGGAGTGCGCGTCTCCGTGTCGTTGATCAAGCGGACGTTGTTTTGCGCTAAATGGCAATCCACCTGCGCCTCGATGTAGAAATTCCGAACGACCTTCTCTGGCAGCGGGAATACATAGCGGAGCGTGGAAAGCCAGCGCGGTTCCGGGGTGAAGGGCAGGTATTTGGAGTCGGCGGCACGATGCAGCTGCTGGGCGTTCACATACGAGAAAGAGCTCTCCAACTCCAATCCCTTGACGGGATGCAACACGATGGCCGCCTCCCCGCCCATCAGCCGGGCATTGCCTTGAACGAACTGATACACAGGCTTTTCATCAATGACATCCCCCCGTTTCTCCAAGAAGATGTAATGGTTTACCCAATTTGTGAAAAGCGACATCTGAAAATCGACCACCCGGCTGGCGAACTCGAGGCCCAAGTCCAATTGCCAAGAGCCCTCGGACTTGAGGTCGGAGTTGCCCACCTCGTAGCGCAGCGTTCCCTCGTGCTCGCCGTTGCTGCCCAGTTCGCTGATGTTCGGGGCTCTGAAGCCGCGCGCCACGTTGAATTTCACCGCCAGATTCGGCAAGATGACATACGACAACCCCACGCTTCCCGACACCCCCGGAAAGATGCGCGAGAAATCCGTAAATCTCTCATTACCATCGTCATACAATGCGAAGGAGTGCAGGTAACGCAGGTCGAAACGGACGCCCCCGCTGAGGTGCAACTTCCGGACCAAGGTCTTGGTGGTCGTGGCGAAAACGCCTGCGTCGAACAGGTTGTAAGCGGGGATGAGAAATTCGCTGCCCAAGTTCCGGGAAGTCTGCCACATGCCGTTGAGGCCGAAATTGCACTTCCAGCCCCGCATCTCGAGCGGCACATAGCGCACATCGTAGTTGGCGGTGTGCAGTTGGAAGTCCAAGCCCGGCTCGTCGGGTTCTTCGAACTCCTGCCGGCGATTCTGCTGGTAGGCAAGCAAAATCTTCAGGAACCCCTGATTCCTGAGATTGATCTGATTGTCAGACACGACTTTATAGTGACGAATTTGCTGGAAGGGCGACTCTGCGGGCACCTCCTCCTCTTCCGCTTCCTCCTCCGCTTCCACGATGCCCGGTTTGAGGTGATAGTAGGTGAATTTGAGATGGCTATATACCCGGTCGCCGTGGTAACCGACCATCCCCTTGAAGGCCTGTTCGGCGAATTGCGAGTTGGCGACCTTGCCGTTCACCTTGTTGGAGTATTCGCTGGCCTGCTTTTGGCTCCAGCGGGCATCCCAAACGAACCGTTTCTGGTTGCCGGCGACATTGAGGGAGTAGTTCCAAAGGTTGGCGTTGCTCTGATAGCCGCCCAGCAGGTCAATCTTCATCCGGCCGGCATACACGTGCGGCGGATCGCGCAGGATGAGCACGCCGGCGAGGGCGTCGGAACCATAGAGCAGCGACGCCGGCCCTTTGATGACTTCAACGGAATGGACGCCGGCATCGTCGATTTCGACGCCGTGCTCGTCGCCCCACTGCTGGCCCTCCTGCCGGATACCGTCGTTGACCACCAGCACACGGTTATAGCCCATGCCGCGGATGACCGGCTTGGAGATGCCCGACCCCGTCGTAATTTGCGCGATGCCCGGGAAATCAGAGACCGCGTCAATGACGTTGGTGGCCGAAATCATCTGCAGGTCGTGCGATGAGATAACCGTCGTGGGCAGCGGATTCGCCCACAGCTCGACACTTCCCGCCACGCCCAAGACCTGCACCCCCGACAGCATCGTGACGCTGTCGGCCGACGACCTCTTCAACGTATCGCCCGCATTTTGCGCCGCCACACCCATCGCAACGGCGACAAAAAATATCGTTATTTTTAGTGCTTTCATATTCTTATTCATTTAATAATCAATAAATTAAAGACAACACAAAAATGGCATCATCCTAAAGACAAGATCCCCAAATCTATTTTTTTGAAGAAAAAAAAAGAAAAGAATTAGAAAGCGGGCGGTGCTCGCAACGAAATACAGACAGACCGTTTCCTGACGTGCAGGCATTTGCGAATTTCAAATGGCTCCGCCCACGACGAACCGGCAGACAGGATGAAACAGAGCAACGGGAGAATGAAGGAGTTCGCCAGCAGTTGGCAGACGAAGCAGTCGTGTCCATCGCCCACCACGCTCGACCAGTGACCCGGATGGGGCACATGGGCGTCGCACTGCTCACACGCGATCAGTCGGGCATGGCCTTCGTGGGTATGGAAAGCCATGACGGCCTGCATCGACAGGAAGACGACCAAGAGCAATCGCGAAAGGTGGCACCGGATATTGTCGCGAGAGTACATTTCGGCGGCAAAAATACAATTTTTTCACATCAAAAGGCCACCCGACAACCGATTTTCCTGCAAGGCGTCATTATTCAAAAAAATGAGTAACTTTGCAGCATATCTAACTGTCATGGAAGTGCGTTTATTCGGAAGAGAGGGGAAAATGGATTTGCGGCAAAAGGAGATGGGCGAAATTTGAAATTCCGGAAGCCGGTGCAGGGTGCCCTTTCTTGCTTTTCACTGGCATAGAATCTGTTCTATTTTCCATTCATACATAGCCACTGTTTCCATTGGTTCCCACCCCTTTATTGCACTTTCCCGAATGACTTTTCACCCACACCTGCACTTTTCAGGGTGAGTTTTTCAGCCCAGCGGCTCGCACCGCAACAACGATTCGCGGAGGCGGGTGAAATGCTATTGTACAATTTTTATTATTGGAGTGCCTAAGGCCGATTGGATCATTGCGATGGTTTTGCAGGTAAAGTTGTGCCCGAAGGAAAACCATCTGGACATTGGTGAAATTACAGTTTGAATCTGAGATTTTCTTATAGGTCGTCCATGGCGGCACTACGCACCTTCTCCGAGTTGGCCTTGTCGTGGTAGATTAAAACAACCTTGCCAGTTTCATACTCATTTTCCGGACTTAAGTCAATACAATTTCTCCCAACTCCATTGTAAAGGAACAATACCATTCATAGTGGTCTTCTTTCAAATCACATAACAACCACCTAATGTCAACTGAATCGGGGATTTTTATACCCCTATCAGATCCACCCCAATAGCCGTGGAAATCTTGGCGATGGTACGCAGGGTGAAATTGTGCGTGCCACCCACCCAGCGCGAGACCTCCGCCTCGGTTTTCCCCATCCGTTTTGCCAATTCCTTATGGGAAATACGCTTCTCTTGAAGGGTTGCTTCAATTTTGTCGGCAATGGCAAACGACCAGTCCACCTCCTTTTTCACATCGGCGGGGATGTCGTTCACATAATCCTGAAGATTCAGTTTGGCATTCATATTTCAAAGTTTTTATCCGTGATGCCTTCAATGTCGGTCTCGCTGATGGTCAGGGAGCCGTTGGCGACCTCACTTTTGATTAAAGAATCGAATTTCTGCAAGTCTATCACATAACCCAGAAGTTCCTCACTTTCCTCGTATGTTTGGGTTGTCTTTAAACCGCCGTTTCCAATGATAAGGATTTTGTCGGTAATGCGTAGGCAGTAGAGGCGAAGTTTGCCAGAATCCACAGGGAGTGCGCAAACATTGTCGTTCATTTTGCCTTCGGGACGGAAATAGCGTTCCAAGGCCCCGTTGTTGGCGATTTTGGACAAAGCGTAGATGATGATCTGATAATCATGTTTCAACTCTGCTGAATCCTTGAAACGTTGGACAAATTTCTCGTATTCAGACAATTCCTCACCTGTAAACTGAATTGTGTACATGGTCACAACACCTTCATTCTCAATATTCTTTACATATAAGTCTTTCATAATATTTTATTTTTTCTGTTGTGCAAAAATAAAACTTTTTTTGATTCAATTTGCTTATATGCTAATTTTTTCTTTTTCGTAAGCTTCATATCACCTCTGCTTTCAACCGAAAGGCATTATCATCTACACGCATTTGGTAAAGTTTGATTGCGGGATTCAGCTTCTTACGTGCATATTGGATGATTCTCTCTTTCTCTGTTTGGTCTGTATTGATCCCAAAATAGATAGACTCAAAACATTCGCCCTTTAGGGGCATATAATGGTGAACCTCTTTCCAATCCATAACCTTTTTGCGTTTGGAGCGTTTAGCCTGCTCTGGTGTTAAGGCGGCATACATAGGACTTGGTTCTGGCATCACTAATCTGACTTCTTGTTCATACGACCACTCCTTTGCTTTTGTTCCCAATTGATAACTGAATCGGTCTTTTGCATTACGATAGGCGTTTGGACGCTCTATGATATCTTGGTATTGAACCTCAAAGATAAACGGTTCAAGGTAAATGGAACCGAACATAGGAGGAATAGATTTCATCACTTTATCCATATCAAGACCTATACAAACGCCTTTGTGATTATAGCAATAATGGCTCCACATGAGTATTGAATCATTGACCTTAGAAAAACTGCAGAGCCATGTGTCGTTGCGCAGATTGAGCGCCTTATTTTCACGCACTTCCTGTTCCCAATTTTTATGTATTCTTTGCTATAAAATCAGGCACATTCGAGTAGTCAATCAATTTGGGATGACAATCGAAAGGGTCGTTCAGTTGGGATGCATTGGTAAATTGGAGATCCTGATTCCCAATCATGCACTTGGCACCAATTATGTCCAAATATTTGTATAGGATACGAGACATTTATTCTATGGTTATTTGTCCGTTCATCAGCATCGGAAGAAGTGAGTCGCGAAGATGAGTGAGGTGATTGATTTCTTTCACATTTGAATCCTTTGTTGACATGAGTCTCTTAATAGTCGTTGCAAAAACACTCAATATTTGACATGGTGGTAAATACCAACTGTTATTCAAGAACATATCAATTAAAAGATTCTTTATGCCACTTGTTTTCCCTTCGTAATTGAACATGATATTATTATCATAAAACATATTCCACATGTAGAAAAAATATGGCGCAATTGTTTTATCACAACAAGTTAAAGCTTGACAAAAATTCGAGCATGTTAAGCTATTATCATAATGACAAAGTAATCCTTTTGAAACATACACACTCCGACCAGTTGCTTGTACGGGACTTCCGCCAGATATTTCCACAATTATATCGTCTTCCTCTAATAATCTATCGTTATTCTTACAATTTATATATCTTTCCGGAGCATTAGTTGGATTCTTAAAATCTGCTCCTCTTATACAATTCACCTTCAAAATGTAAGACCCTTTCATCTCATCTTGCCCCCAATCACCTGCTTTTTTTTCACTTATTAAATTAGATATCAAAACCACTTCCCACCCCTCGGGTATCTCTCTCTTCAACTTTTCATTCCACACCATTTTGCCGCCAGAGGATTTGTAAGGTTTGCCATTTTCATCCGGAAAGTCAAACTGTACAAACCAATAGTCGTAGAGCTGCTTGGCCATCGCCTCCAACTCGGCGTTCATGCGGGTGTTGAGGGTGATTTTTCTATCCAGCACATCTAACACATCAGCAACATAGACTTGCTTTTCTAATGGAGGAAGATTTATTGATATTGAAAGAAGATTATCTTGATTCAATTTTGGTTGAGCGGATCCTGTTATATAACCTCTTATGTTTATTGTATTAAGGCAGTAACAGAGATATCGAATATCACATTTTCCATTGCTTTCAAGAATATGAGCATGATTATTTACCCAATATTTTCCTCTAGCAATACGAGCTATTGGTTCATTATTAGATCTTAAATTTTCCCCATCTTCAGCCACTAATAAAAAAGCTCCGTCAAAAATGTAATCATCAATATAATCAACAATTCCTTGGGCTCCATAATATGGATATATTCCCTTCCTATTCTCTCTCTCTTTTGAAGAAACAGGAATTCTTCTATAATCCAAACAGTTTACAATGTCTCCTACCTTATAAATCATCTCTTATCTCAAAACATTATATTCCCTTAAATACTCTCCGGCGATGAGGTTGGAGATGTAGCGGCGGTCGTCGGGCTGGGCCTTCACCTCCACCCCTCTCAATGCGGTGGCCACGGCGTAGATGACCTGCGCGTTGAAATCGGCCTCGTTGCAGATCAGCTGCTCGCGGTTCATAATCAGCAGGTCGATAGCATCCTTCACATTGTTCAGCGCCCTGCACTGCTCCACCTCCTGCGGCGACAGCAGCGTTTTGCCGCTCTACTGCTCGTGGCTTCGTATGCGCTTGTGCGCCCGCACAAACTTCACATCGCCCCGGTATTTCTTCTGCAAATTGGCGTTACGGCGGTTGATCTCGCGTATGCGCTCCATCGCCATATCCATAAAGCCAATGTCTTCCTTGGCATCGGCCATACTGCCCACCTCGAAATTGCGCTTGGCAAAATGCTCCTGTATCAGCTGCATCAGCGAGATGTATTCCTCATCATCCTGGTCGATGCAAGCCTGCATCTCATTGCTCAAGGCCTTCCGCTTCTGGCGCATCTCGTCCTTGATGTCGGTGCCTATCTCCAACTCGTTCTCGCCCCGCTTGCGGAAGCGGAAGTCAATGGTAGCCAACGCCTCGTTGATCATACTGCTTACCTCGGCCTCGTGGCTGAACAAACTCTTCAGGTTCAGGTTGTCAATGCGGGCATTCACCACCTTCAGCAGGTTCTGCAAATCGCCGGGGTTCATCTCCTGTGCCAGATGCTTCAGCTCCTCGCTTCCGAACGTGCGCACCTCGTTCCACACCGCTTTTGCCTCCTCCAACCGGTGGCGGATCTGTATCAGTTTGTCGCGGTCTTCAATCTCTTCCATTTCCTGCGAGAACAACTCGGCGTTGGAAGGCGTGTAGTCGAACAGCACCTCCTGTACATTCGACATTATCTCCCTCACTTCGTGGGGCGTTACCAGCACCGTTTCGGTCATCGTCTTCCCCTCCTCGCCGGTGCCGAACTGGTCCAGTTCACGGGCGTAGGCATCGTTAATCTGGTCGAAATTGTCCTGTATGTCGGCAAAATCCACCACATAGCCGAACTGCATCTGCTTGTAAGGGCGGTTCACACGGGTCAACGCCTGCAGCAGGTTGTGGTCTTTCAGCTTACGGCCCAAATAAAGCCGTTTCAGACGGTGAGCGTCAAAACCCGTCAGCAACATATTGTTGACGATGAGCAGGTCGGGGTGGTTTTTCTTTCGGAACCGGTAGCAAATGCCCTTTCTCGTCTCTTTGTCGTAAAAATCGTGAAGGATAAGTTCCGCGGAAATACCATGATGCTGCCACGGAGTTTGCTCAAGGTCATCCTCCGGGATTTGCACATCCGGTTCAGGCATATAGCTGCCGTCGGGTCCCGGCCCCATCTTCAGCAGGCGGAACATCATCCGCGCCTGCGGGTTGGTTTCACATACAATGATGCCACCTAACGAGTTGTCGGCCTGCTGGATGCGCCAGCGTTTGAAATCGGCGATGATATAATCGAGCAAGGCGCCCACATAGCGTGGATTTTCCAATATC
>JAEEGG010005595.1_pt1 | contig 29711 bp, 17 predicted proteins | sample 9134161 | NCBI WGS metagenome assembly JAEEGG01 (sample SAMN16246543, study PRJNA631951) | gut metagenome | biome: gut microbiome; feature: rumen; material: CR-attached | host: Bos | place: Iran: Karaj | collected 2018-10
TGAACTGCATCAGAAAAACATCTGTCGGGCTCGGGCATTTCGCTCGGGCCCACTTTTCATACCGGAAGCAATCTTTTCCGCTTTTTTCGATAAAAGAAAGGCGGAAAATGGCTTGATTTTACGCCGGAACGACTGTATATTGTTGCGAACTCTATTTAATGAATCTTTTTTTCAAGAGGAAGGAACGACTGAAATGGCTCTGACACACGTGAACGTGCCACCGGAAAATCATGTGAAAGTACTCGACGGACAAGGCTGGGTCGGGCTGATCGACACGCTCGGCACCGAAACCACGATCGTGAACGCCGCGCGCGTCTCGTTCGGCAAGATCCGGCAGGAGATGGACGAGCGCGACGTGGCGCTGCTGCACTACCTGATCGAAAACCGTCACACGAGCCCGCTGGAGCACATCGTCTTCACGTTCAGCGTGCATTGTCCGCTCTTCGTGCGCGGCCAGTGGCACCGTCATCGCACGTGGTCGTACAACGAGATTTCGCGCCGCTACACCGAGATCGACATGGAGTTCTACGTGCCGCCGAAACTCCGCAAGCAGGCCGAAAACAACCGTCAGGCGTCCGTCGCCTGCGAGGATTTCGACGACGCCGCGCTCCGCGAGGTCATCCGCGCTCAGAACGAACAGTCCCTGAAGACGTACGAATCCCTGCTCGCCGCGGGCGTCTGCCGCGAACAGGCACGCGGGGTGCTCTCCCAGAACATGATGGTCACGTTCTGGGGCACGGTCGACCTGAGCAACCTGATCCACTTCCTGGAGCTGCGCGACAGCGAACATGCCCAGTGGGAAATCCGCGAATACGCGAAGGCGATCAAGAAACTGATCAAGCCCGTGGTCCCGCACGTGGCCGAATACTACGAATCCAAGGGCGAAGTCTGGTGACGCCCGAGTTCCGCGGGGCGGCTGAATGACCGAATATCTGGCACATTTGGTCGGTGGGATCCTTCCGGCCATGCTCGTGGCGCTCGCCTTCGCGGCGGGATTCGAGGGCACCGGATACGGTTTTCTGCGCGTCTGCGGCCTCGGACGCGGCCTGATGCGCGGCCTGACGCTCCTGCTGGTCTCCCTCGCCGCCGGATTCGCCGTCTGCGCGTTTTTCTGCGCCGCCGTCCTGATGAGTCTCGGCACAGGCGGATTCGCTTGTTCGGTCTGCCTGTTTCCCGTCCTCGCCGGGATCGGATGCCTGATCCGCTTCCGCAAAGAAATCTTTCCCTCGTTTTCCGTTCGGGACCGGATGCCGTTCGCGGTCCTGATCGTGCTCGTCCCTCTGCTCTTCCTCTCCATCGGCGCATTCCAGTATCCCGCGAGCTGGGACGAATGCGTGTACCAGCTCGCCGTACCGCGGCGCTGGCTCGCCGACGGACGCGTCCTGCTGTATCGCGACCTGCCGTATTCCGGGTTCCCGATGCTTCCGCAGTTCCTGTACGTGCCGATGATGAAGTTCGGCGGGCTGGCGGCGGTCAAATTCCTGCTGTACGGCGGAGCGGCGAGCTTCTTCGCCTCGCTGACGATCCTCGCGTACGGCGGCATCCGGCGCAACCTCATCGGGGCATGCGTCTTCGCAGGGTCGTTCCTGATCGCGCCGCTGACGGTGCATGTGATGATCTCCGGCTACGTCGAACCGCTGATGGGCTCGCTCCTCGCCGCGGGACTCCTGCTCGCGGACGCCACGCTGAAAGCGCCGGGGAAACGTGCAGAAACTCCGGGATTCGCGGTCGCATGCGGGATCCTCGCCGGAGCGATGGCCGCGGTCAAACTGACCGGAGGATTCGCCGGAGCGGCGCTGCTGCTGCACATCCTGCTGCGGAAACGTTCCGGACACATCCGGTTCGTGTTCATCTTCGCGCTTACGGGCGCGCTGTTTGCGTTGCTGTTCTACCAGCGCCCATGGATCGCGACAGGCAATCCGTGCTATCCGTACCTCGCCGGCATCTTCGGCACGCCGGAGGCGATGACGTCGGAGTTTCATCATCAGCTTGGTAAAGTTAGGTTTTCAGGTTTCTCCGTCGTGACAATCATTCTGCTTCTGCCGGGACTGACCTTTCCCGCGCTTTCCAGGATGTTTGACGGCGTGTACGGCCTCCAGACGCTCCTCTGGGCGTTCCTGGTCCTGACCGCGCTCTGGCGTCGCCCGAAACGCATTTGCGCGGCACTCCTGCCGCTGCTGTTCCTCGTCGGGACCTGGATGATGACCTCTCCGCAGGCGCGCTTCCTGATTCCCGCGCTGGCGTTCCTCGCGCTGATCATGCGTGATACGTTCCCGATCTTCCGGGGACGCGCCGGACGGGTCGTCCTGTGGACCGCGGTCGCGTTCTCCGTGTTTTCCTTCCCGCCGACCGTGATTTCTTCCTACGGCGCAAATCTGCGTGCGACGGCTTCGGGCGGAGACGGACGGCGCGACGTCCTGTACGGACGGACCGGGGACAGCATGCTGCCTGCCGTGGACATCCTGCGCGACCGCCTCGCAAATGGCGGCAAATGCCTGCTGGTCCTGGAGGAACGCACGTTGTATTTCCCGCGCGGATGCGAGATCGGCACACCGTTTTTTCAGGACAAATACTTCCCCGGCGGGAAGACACCGGACGCGGACGGCCTGCTGAAACTTCTGGACGACAACGAATTCATTTGCCTGTACATCCGTCCTCCCGACCGCAACCCCGATTATCTGCCCCAAGCCGCCGAACTCTGGACGAATGACATGGCGGCATCTCTGGATGAATTGGTGAAACGCGGCGCTCTTCATCGCGAACCGATGCCCGGCGGCGCGGAATTGTTCACGCGAATCCGCCGCTGATTCTCTCGATTTTCCCTTTATTCATTGTTCATCACGTCGGACGCGAGCTCTTCGCGCACTTGCAGGAACGCCCCAGCCCGACGGGATGCTTCGCGCCGACGTTGGTGCGCTTGCCCCTCAGGCGGGCGCGGATTTCGTATACATAGTAGACCAGCAGCATCACGCCGGTGATCGTCCATGTGATGCCGGATGCAAAGCATGCGCCGGTGTAGCCGAACCATTTCGCGAGGAAGAGCGCCGTGAAGATGCGGCTGACCGTCTCCATCGCGCCGCCGAGCAGCGGCACCAGCGAACACCCCATGCCCTGGAGCGTGTTGCGGAAGATCAGGATCATGCCGAGCGAGATGTACGCGGGCGCGACTGTGAAAATGTACTGGCGTCCGGCCTTCAGGATCTCCGGCGACGCCTCGATGTCCAGGAACATCCGCAGCAGCTGCGCGCTGAACACCATCATCAGGATCGCCCCGACCGCGGAAATGGCCGCCGTGATCAGCCATCCGCTGCGCACGCCGACCAGGATGCGCCGGTAGTTGTTCGCGCCGCTGTTCTGCGCCGTGTACGCCGCCAGCGTCGTGCCGATGGCGAAGAACGGGATGCAGATCAGGCCCTCGAGACGGCCCGCGGCGGTCGTCGCCGCCACCGTGCCCGATCCGAACTGGTTGAACGCGCTTTGCAGGATCACGCAGCCGAGCCCGGTCACGGAAAACTGGAGCGCCATCGGGACCGCCACGCGCAGATGCTCCCAGTAAAACCGCCAGTCGATGCGCCAGTCGGAGCGGCCCGCGGGCAGGAGCTCCGGGAATTTCTTCAGGATGATCCCGAGGCAGATCAGGCCGGAAACGAGCTGAGAGAAGACGGTCGCGTACGCCGCGCCCGCCACGTCCAGGTTGAACTTGCAGACCAGAAGCAGGTCGAGTCCGGCGTTCAGGAACGACGAGAACACGATCACGTACAGCGGGCGTTTGCTGTCGCCCAGCGAACGCATCAGGAACGACATCAGCAGATAGAAGGTCATGGACGGCGTGCCCGCCACGATGATCCGCAGATACTTCAGCGAATCTTCCAGAATGTTGTCCGGCGTCTTCATCGCGACCAGGATCGGCCGCAGGAACGCCAGGAACACCAGCGTGACCGCCGCCACCAGCGCGGAACACAGCACGATCGACGCGCAGAACGAACGCCGCACGCCGGGCGCGTCCTTCGCGCCGAATCTCTGCCCCGTGATGATCGTGAATCCGGCGGGAAGCCCCCAGAAGAACCCGAGCAGCATGAAGATGACCGACCCGGCGTTGCCGACCGCGGCGAGCTTGTCCGGTCCGCACCAGCGCCCCACGATCATCAGGTCGACCATGGTGTACAGCTGGTTGCAGGCGTTTCCGATCGCCAGAGGGATCGAAAAGAGCAGAATGATTTTCAGGGGATTTCCCCTCGTCAGATCTTTGGCCATAAAAAAAAGCCCCCTCGTCTTGCTTTTCGTAAATAGGGCAAATATTAATATACAGGCGGTTTCAACGTTTTTCAACCGTAAAACCGAACATGTCCGCAAAAGTCCGGGGCGATTCCGGCGCGTCATCGCATCCGGACAAATAAGACGATGCGGAATGATCTGAAGCGCGGCCGCCTGAAAAAACAACCGCCGGAAACCTTTCCAGTCTTTTTTTTTCCGGATGCAAAAAGCCGCCGTTTCCGGATGAATGGAATTGCCCGAACATAAATCGGGCGTGTCTCCTGCAACAAGGAAACGCGCCCGGTGAGCTTGCTGTGAGCCTGGATTATTTCACGGGGGCAAGCGTGATGCGGCCCACGTTCAGCCCTTCGGATTTCCAGCGGAGTTCGAGCGTGTGCCAGCCCTGCTTGAACTCGACGGGGTAGGACTTCGTGCTGACCCAGTTCTGCCAGCCGCCGGTGGCGTTCGCGTTGAACGTCGCCGCGATCTCGCCGTCGATCAGCACCTCGACCGCGAGCTGCGCCAGCGTGTTCGTCTGGCCGCTCGCCACGCGCGCGGAGATGTCGAACTTGCAGTCCTGCGGCGCATGGACGCTGTAGCGCGCCGTGCTGCCGATCTGCGTGTAGCCGATGTTCTGGCCGCCGCCTTCGTCCTGCGCGGGTTCCGTGCGGAGTCCCTGTGAGAGGAACGCCGCGTCCGCGCCCGCGTCGATCTTCGCGCCCGCCGCCGGGTCGAGTTCGATGATGCGGACCGGGCGGCCGTTGCGGGCCGGGGCCTTGAAGTCAAGCGTGTATTCGCGCGCTTCGAAATCGTTTTCCGTGCGGACGGTCACGGTCTTCGCCGCATCGTCGCGCGTGATCTTCTTTTCGACTCCCGCGGGCGCGGCGACCTCGATCTTCGCGTCGGCGAAGTCAATGCCGGGGAGATTGTACGAGGTCATACCGGGCCGGAACCCGATCGGCTGGCCGTTGACCGTGATGTCGCGCGGGACGGCTTCCGGCGCGTCGCTATCGACCGAACGAGGCAGGCCCGCCGCGTCGGAGAAAAAGATGCGGTAGGTCGTCCTGGCGCCTTTGTCATCGATATGGTCGAACACACTGATCTTGACAAACGGTTTGCCGTTCGCCGAGCCGGACGTGATTACTACAGGCCATCTTACAGGTCTGTCGAAGGAATTGGACACCGTGACCTCGGGGAGCGCGGCGTTCAGGTCGCGGCAGTAGACCGTGTAGTCGAGCACGTGGGGGTTGAAGCCGCGGAGCGCCTTGCCGTTGATTTTGATGCGGTCGATGTACGGAGTAAATCTCACCATCATTTCCGTATTCGTGACGGAGAACCATTCTTCGCCGGGCTTGTAGGTGTTTTCGAGGTTGTGCGCCTTGCGGAACGTGCGGGAGTTCATCACGAAGTTCAGCACGTTCTTCACGCTGCGCTGCATCTCGCCGAGCGTGATGCCCGCCTCGATGCCGTCCGGCTTGCCCGCCGCCACCCATGCCTCGTAGGATTCGAGCAGGGAACGGTCGCGGTTGCCGGGACCGTCGCCGGGCATCAGCACGTCCATCTGGGAGCGGACGCGCCACGCATTATTTTTGACGTGGAGGAGATCGGAGGAGCCTTCGCGCGCCCACCAGTCGGTCATGAGGGAGCCGGTCCAGCCCCACTGGCCGCGCAGGATGGTGGTGTTCAGGTCGTAGTTGTAGTAATTCCAGAAGCTGTTGATCTTGTTGTAGCTGCCCATGATGTTGTAGGGCTTGCCGACCTTCACGCAGATCTCGAACGCCCGGAGATAGATTTCGCGGAGGGCGCGTTCGGAGCAGCGCGAATCGTTGTAGTTGCGGTTGGTCTCCTGGTTGTTCAGCGCGAAGTGCTTCGGCACGGTGGAGGCGCCTGCCTTCTGGATGCCGCACGTCATGGCCGCCGCCATGAGCCCGGTGAGGAGCGGGTCTTCGGAGAAATACTCGAAGTTGCGTCCGCAGAGCGGGTTGCGGTGGATGTTCATGCCGGGGCCGAGGATGCAGTCGACGCCGTTCAGCTCCATCTCCTTGCCGACCTCGTAATACATCTGCTCGACCAGCTCGTTGTTCCACGTGCAGGCGAGCAGGGAGCCGATGGGCAGGAGCGAGGCGTTCGCGGAGAGGCGCAGCCCGGAGGGGCCGTCGCAGGTCGGGATGGGTGGGACGCCCTTGTCGCGGACACTCTGGAGGATGCCGCCGAAGACGGAGGCGTTTCCGGCGGGACCGAGCGGACTGTTCATGCCGCCGTCGCCGCGGAGCAGCGTCTCCATTTCAACGGGCGTGAGCTGGGCGACGAATTCGTCGAGCGTGTTTTTGCCGTTCTTCACGTCGATGAGCTTGATGCCCTTGTCGCCGGTCTCCGGCACGGCCTTCGGGAGGCGTTCCTTCACGCGGGCGGCGAGGTCGACTTTCGAGACCGGGACGCGTTCCTTGCCGGGGACGAGTTTGCCGTTCTGCTCGACCGGCCTGATGCGGTCGAACGCGACGGATTCAGACGCGATCGCGAGGGCGGGCTCGAGCTGTTCGACCACGACGAGGGAATCCAGCTTGACCGTGTCGACGAGCTTCGCGTCGCGGCTGCTGTTTCCGACGTAGAACTTGTACTCGCCGGGTTCGAGAACCCACGCGGCCGGATGCCCGGTCACGCCGCTGTCGTCGAACGACGCGAACACGTTCGCCGGGATGGTAAAACCCCTCAAGCAGGATTCGCCGGGCGCGAGCGCCGGCGTCTTCCAGTAGCCGACGAGGACTTTCGCGGGCTTGCCGAGCTTGCCCTGCGGCGCTTCGCAGTAGACCTGCACGACTTCCTTGCCGGAAAACTTCTTTCCGGTGTTCGTGACGGTCACGCTGACATGACTTCTTTTGTACTCCTGAAAGATGCGCTGGATGTTACTTGCTGAAGGCTTGATGTCGAATGTGGTGTAGCTGAGGCCGAATCCGAAGGGATAGAGGACCTTTTCGGGGGCGAACGTCTCGAAGTAGCGGTAGCCGACGTAGATGTCCTCGGTGTAGTTGTTGAAGTCGCGGCCGCCGAAACTCTGAGCGGACGGATAATCCTCATAGGTATTCGCGATGGCGGACGCGAGCTTGCCGGAGGGCGTTTCCTCGCCGGTCAGCACGGACACGATGGCGTCGCCGGTCTCCATGCCGCCCTGCCAGACGTACATGAGAGCATCGATCTTGTAGTCCTTGACCCAAGCCATGTCGATCACGTTGCCGACGTTCAGCAGGACGACGGTCTTTTTGAACGCGGCGGAGACTTCCTTCAGCAGGGATTTTTCGGCGTCGGTGAGGTAATAGCTGCCGGGTTCGAGCTTGCATTCGCGGTCTTCGCCCGCGGCGCGCCCGATCACGATCACGGCGGTGTCGGCGCGTTTGGACGCGGCCTGAACCTGTTCGGCGGTGACGGGCATTTCCGGCGCGTAGAACGGCCAGTTGCCCCAGCCGCCCGTGTTGAGCGGATGCGCCTGTGCCCACTTCGTGTAGGCGTCAAGGAGTTCCTTGTCGGGCACGATGGCGGACTGGCGGGCGAGACCGTCGGCGAGCGTGGTGCGGTAGGGCGGCTTCACGTCGCCGCCGGAGCCGTAGCCGACCAGAAAGGTCTGGACCTGCGTGACACCGAAGAACGCGACGGGCTGAGGTCCGTTTTGGCCGAGCGGGAGCGCGTCGTTGTCGTTTTTGAGCAGTACGATGCCTTCGGATGCAGCGCGGCGGGCGTATTCCTGCACGGCGGGGTTCGTCGTGGCGAACGACTGGATCGAGATCAGGGCGGCGGCGACGGCGCAGGAGACCTCGGCAGCCGCCTTCAGGTTGAGGAACGGGATATGGAATTTCATGGGGTTTCCTTCCGTGGAAAGGGGTGTTTCGGCGGAAAAAGAAAAACCGGCTGCCCCGGGAAGGAACAGCCGGACGTTCGGTTCTGGCTTACTTGAAGCTGGCGGCGGTCAGTTCGACCGTGCCTGTCTTGCCGGTGAGATCGACGAGCTTGCCGTTGTAACGCGCGGCGAGCGGGATGCCGGTGAGGCCGGAGAGCACGGTCTTGCCGAGCACGCCGTTGTCCCACTGGATCGCGACGGTAACGTTGCCGCGTGCCTTCAGGCCGGAGACGTTACCCTTCGGGAGTGCCTTCGGGAGACAGGGCAGGATGTCGATGATGACTTTGCCGTCGGCGGTCGTCTCCTGCGACTGGAGCAGGATCTCGATCATGCCGGCCGCGCCGCCGAAGTTGCCGTCGATCTGGAACGGCGGATGCGCGTCGAAGAGGTTGTTGTAGGTCTTGTTCGGGTGGATCAGGTTGCCGACGAGCCGCCATGCGCGGTCGCCGTCGAGGAGGCGCGCCCACAGGTTGATCTTCCAGCCCATGCTCCAGCCGGTGGCGTCGTCGCCGCGTGCGTTCAGGGAGACTTTCGCGGCGTTGAAGAGATCGGTGTCGCTGGCGCGGATCACGTTGCCGGGGAAGATGGTGAAGAGGTGGGAGACGTGGCGGTGCTTGTTGTTCGGGTTGTCGTCGCGTTCCTCGTCCTGCCATTCGCGGAGCTGGCCCCAGGAGCCGATCTTGAACGGCGGGAACTTCTTCAGCGCGGCTTCCATCTTCGCGCGGAACTCGGGATCGTCGTTGAGGAGCTTGGAGCTCTCGATGGTCGCGTTGAAGAGCGCGGTCAGGATGCCGGTGTCCATGGTCGGGGAGGCGCAGAGGCCGCCCTGTTCGGGGGAGTAGGACGGGATGGTGACGAGGACGCCGCCGTGCTTGGGATCGGGCTGGAGGAAGTCGAGGTAGAACGCCACGGATTCCTTCATGACCGGGTAGTGCTTGCGGAGGTCGTCGAGGTTGCGCGTGAACTGGTAGTGATCCCAGAAGTGGAGGCAGAGCCACGCGCCGCCCATGGGCCACATGCCGGTGGGGGAGAAGTCGATCGGGCCGCACTGGCGCCAGAGGTCGGTGTTGTGGTGGGCGACCCAGCCGTGGTCGACGTCGTAGAGCTTCTTGGCGGCCTTCTTGCCGTTCGGGACCATCTCGTGGATCATGTCGAAGAGCGGCTCATGGCACTCGGAGAGGTTCGCGGTCTCGGCGGGCCAGTAGTTCATTTCCGCGTTGATGTTGATCGTGTACTTGCTCTGCCACGGCACGTTCACCTCTTCGCTCCAGATGCCCTGGAGGTTGGCGGGCTGGCTGCCGGGACGGGAGCTGGCGATCAGGAGGTAGCGGCCGAACTGGAAATAGAGGGACGCGAGGTCGGGATCGAGCTGGTTGCCGGGCTGGCGGCGGGCGTTGAGGCGCTCGTCGGTCGGGAGCTTGGACGGGGTGCCGCCGAGGTCGAAGGTCACGCGGTCGAAGAGCTTGCGGTAGTCGGCGATGTGCGCCTTCTTCAGGGCGTCGTAGTCGACGGTGGCGAACTTCCTGAAGACGTCGTCGATGCGCTTCGCGGGATCGCCGGAGACGTCGTTGTACGCCTTGAACGAGGATTCGGCGTCGAGCAGGATGACCACGGAGTCGGCCTTTTCCACGCTGATGCCGCGTTCGCCGGAGACGAGCTTGCCGCCCTTGTTGAACACGCGGCCGGTGATCTGGATGTTCGTCGCGCCCTTGATGCCGTTGTAGTCGATCGTGCGGCCGGTGAGGGTCATGGTGTTGCCTTCGACCTTGACGGCCTGGAGGTCCTGCGCGGTGCCGATGAAGGCTCCGACGGTGATGCTGGCGGGCTTGTCGGCGGTCAGGCGCATGGCGACCACGCGGTCCGGATAGCTGGCGAAGTATTCGCGGGTGTAGGTCACGCCGTTGCGGGTGAATCTGGTCTGGGCGACGGCTTCGCGGATGTTCAGGCTGTGGATGTAGCCGGAGATGTCGCCGTCGCCGGTGTCCTGTTCAAGTCCGAGCGCGCCCGCCACGGAGAACGCCATTTCGGCGCTCGGACGGGAGATGAAGCTGCTGTTCGCGATGTTTCCGGCCTGGTCCGCCTTGCCGTCGAAGATAAGCTGGCGCATCTGCGCGAGCTTCTCGGGGGAGGCGTCCGGATTCAGGTGGTCGTACGGACCGCCCGCCCAGATCGTGTCCTCGTTGAGGATGAGGTATTCGCGCTCGGGACGGCCGGCGATCATCGCGCCCATGTGGCCGTTGCCGATCGGGATCATGTCGGTCCAGGTGCCGGGCATGCGGCGGAACCAGACCGTGAGCGGATCTTCGGGAGCCGGAGCGGGATTGGGATCGGCGTCGGCGCGGAGGATGTTCACGTTGCGGACGGGGAACAGAGGCACGCCGCCGGTGATGGGCTTCGCGGCCTTGATGTCCCAGGAGTAATTCGCCTTGGCGTCGGTGAATCCCGCGGCCTCATCGGAACTGGAGTAGAGCTTGTTGATCTCGTCGGCGGAAAGCGCACGGTCCCACAGCGCCACGTAGTCGATGCGGCCGTTGAACCGGCTGTTGCCGTTGGCGTCCGAACCGATGGTCATGGCGCGCCAGGTGGGCTCGCCGATCACGTTGTTCGCGCGGGACTGTCCGACGCGCTGCCCGTTGGCGTACACCTCGAAACGGTGTTCCTTCTGGCTCGCCACGATGACGAGTTTCACGGGTTTGCCTTTCGGGAAGCTGTCCGAGCTGACCTGCGCGGCTCCCTGGACGCCGTTCACGCGGAGACCGGTCTGGGCCGCGGGCTGCTGTCCCCAGCCGCCGCCGGGACCGCCGGGGCCTCCGCCGAATCCGCCGCCAAACCCTCCACCAGGTGCGCCGCCACGTCCGCCTCTTCCGCCGCCGCCTCCTGTGAAGCTGACGGAGAAGCCGCAGCTGCCGCCCTGCTGGTTCAGCAGCGTGCCGTTCCAGTTGTCGCTTTCGGCGGTGATGGCGATGGTCATTTCGTGCGGAGTCGAGAGCAGACGTCCGACGGGCGTGGAAAGAGGCTGCGTGGGTTCCGCCGCGACGGACGAGAGCGCGGCGAAGGCCATCAGAGCCGAACAGAGCAGGAAGCGTTTCATGTTGATTCTCCTTGAAACTTGAGGTTAGATTTGGGATTCAAGGGGAATATAGCATGGAATCAGGCCGTTTTCAAGACGCTTTCCGCTCTTTTAAATAGTTTTGATGCTTTTTTTCGGGAAAGCAACGTTAGTAACGTTAAGATGATGCGGAACGGTTTACTGCGCGGCATCGGTATGCGCCGCCAGGTCGCCGGGCGAATTGCTCCACAGAAGCGCCAGGTTCGCGCCGCGCACCCAGCCCTCGTCGTTGTTCTCCAGCCGCACGCGTACCCAGTCCATGCGGTTCTCCTCGATGGAGACTTCCGCGCCGGGTTTCAGATATTGTTCCACACGTCCGGATTCGGCGGACGGCAGACTGTAAAGCGGTGTATTGCGGACGATCACGACGGCCTCGCGCGCCGGATCGTCGTCGGACGCCTTCGCGATGAGCGCGGCAGAACAGATCAGGACGACTGCGATCCCGGCATAGAACGGCCATTGCCACAGGTTCGAGCGGCGCCGGAAGAACATCCCGAGCGCAATCAGAATGAGCGCGAGGCCGCAAGCGCACGCCGCAAGCCATTCGTCCACGCGCAGGAAGTCGCGGGCCGCGAGCAGGAAGTCTGCGGGCGACTCCACGCGGTATTTCGGCGGCAGGAGCAGTTTGCGGCGCGTCAGCTCAAGATTGCCGGAGATGTCCGAATCGCGCGGCTGAAGATAACGGGCGCGTTCATAGCAGACCAGAGCGCGCGGATAGTCGCCGAGCTGGTAGAAGCAGTTTCCCATGTTGTAAAGCAGCGCGGGCGAAACGTTGCGCGGGTCGATCTTCGAGGCGTAGTAGTCCAGCGCCTGCCGGAACTGCCCGGCGTCGTAGGCGGTCTTCGCCTCGTCCGAGTTCTTCGGAAGCACGGTTTCCGTTGCGGCGGCATCCACAGGAGCAACTTCTTCATCCGCGGCGTTCGCGGGCAAGGTGAAGCAGAGCGCCCCCAGGACGAACACGATCACGCCGAACTTGCGGACGGCGGACGCGAGCTGTTTGCGGAACTTCTCGTTGAGCTGACTGCGGAGCGACGGCATCCAGGCGATGTTCGCGAGGTCTTCGAGCTGACGGCCGAGCTCCGGCTCGGATTCCTTTACGCAGGACGCAGTTTCGCTCAGGGAGGTCCCCGGCGGCAGATCGAGCATGTCGTTGAAAAACGCGGCCAGGTCCGCGCCGACTTTGTCCGGCAGGTCCTGCGGCGGCGTCTTTTCGATGGCGGAGGCGAGCTTGCCTCTGCGGGCGCGGGCGTCGATGCGTCTGCGTGCGGACGGGTCGGATTCGAGGGAACGTTTCCGCGCGGCGGCAAATGCGCTTCCGCCCGCGAAGACGGAACCGGCGAGGATCAACCCTAAAGAAATCCACAGGGCATTCATGGCGAGCGGCATCGAAACGCGTCCGCCGTCGTCCTCGTCGTGCAGATACAGGATGCTTTCCGGTGCGGGCGTGGAACCCGCGCCCGAGGTAAGATCGGGGTCGGCGTTCACGACCGCCGCGCCCGCCGGGATCGCGGCCATGCCGCCGGACGCGGCCTTGTCCACCTTGACCGTTTCCCTGAACTTGAACGGGACATACTGGCCGGTCGAGGGATCGAACGTGGAGCAGTTGAAGGAAACGGTCTGTTCGCCCTCCTCAAGCGGGATGAGGATGCAGCTCACGGAGACGCCGGACGCCGTTTCCTTCGTTTCGGGCGGATACGCGCGGAAATGCTCCGGTTCGATCTTCGGCATGTTCAGCATCTCGGTCTGGTCCTCGCCCGTGAAATTGATCTTCAGGCTCAGCGGTTCCCCGACGCGGTACGGGCCGGGCGACAGCGAGGCTTCCGGGGCCCATTTGCCGATGAGGCCGACGAACGGCGCATCCGCGGGCGCGGCGGGCAGCGGCTTGATCGTGATCTCGGGCGAAGCGCCGCGGATGGTCTGTCGGGTCGAGGTGAACGCGGAGAAGAAATCGCGTTCGTCGAGCAGAATGGCGGCGGTGTCGGCGACGAGCTGGAGCTGACCGGGCGCGAGCGCACGGAATTTGGTGTCGAAATCGTACACGGTGTACGGGATGTTTCCAAGGCGCTGGTTGTGGCTGGTGATGGACTCGAAGTTCGGCGCGTCCGGGTTGACCTTGCGGAAATCGTGGAACCGGATCGACATCTTGCCGTTGACCGACTTGATCTCCGGGTAGTTCGCGAGGCGAAGCTCGTAGGGCGTGCGCACGAAAATGGAGAGCTGAAGCGGGATCTCCTCGCCGACCCAGAATGTCGGCGTCTTGTCCTCCGCGACGCCGGGGAACGTCATGCGCGAATAGACCGGCTCGTTGGAGTTCACCTGCGACGGATCGATCTTCGGCATGGCGGAGATGCGGATCCGGACCGGACCGGCCGATTCCGGCTGGCGCGTGTTGCCGTTCACGATGACCTCGAACGACGGGATCGTGAAATCGCCTTCCTCGCGGGCGGTGAACGGGATGCGGAGCGTGTATTTCGAGGAGGTCACGCCGTTGATGACGGACATGCTGGAGCCGCTGGAGATGCCGCTGCTCCACTCGATCCCGGAGACGCGCCCCGGCATCCGGTTGACCTGGAGACGGCTCACGTTCTCGGCGGAGATCTCGATGTATCCGCGCATGCCCACGGTGAGGTTGCGCGGCTGAACGGAGACATTCAGGTCGACCGCCGAGGCTGCAAACGCGAAAAGAAAGAGCAGAAAAGCAATGAGGCGGGGGATTATCGTTCGGTTCAGCATGATGTTACCAGTCCTTTTCCACACGGTTGTTCAGACGGGCGGGACGCTGCAGGCGGTTGGCGTCCTTGTAGTCAAGTTCGTCTTTCGACATCATATCGAGAATGGCTTCCGCCTGCTGTTTTTCCATGTCGCCCGTGTTGTCCTGGGGGGCGTTCTGCGTGTCGGACTGGTTCGCCCGGGCATCGGGATGCTCCTGCTGGTCCTGTTCGCCCTGCTGCTCTTGTTCGTTCTGTTCGCCCTGGTCGCCGCCCTTCTCGTCCTGTTTTTCCTGTTCGCCTTGCTGATCCTGCTGGCTCTGATTCAGCGTGTCGAGTGCGTTCTTCAGGTGTTCCTCGGCCTTTTCGCCGTTGCCCTGTTCCTGCTCCTCGCGGGCCTTCCGAATCTCCTCGCGCGCCTCCTGCGCGGCCTGTTGCTGGCGGTCCTGATTCATCTCGGACGCCTTCTGTTCCAGTTCGGAAACAGCGTCCTCCGCCTGTCTGGTCTTGTCCTGTGCGGACTGCTGATCCTGCTGATTCTGCTGCTGATTCTGTTCGCCGGACTGCTGCTGGTTTTGAGCGGACTGCTGCTGATCCTGCTGATTCTGCCCTTCAGACTGCTGCTGGTCCTGCTGCTGATTCTGCCCTTCAGACTGCTGCTGATCCTGGGAAGACTGCTGATCCTGCTGTTGCTGATCCTGTTCGCCGGACTGCTGCTGATCCTGTTGATTCTGTTCTTCGGACTGCTGCTGGTTCTCCTGTTGCTGTTGATCGTGGGCATCCTGCGTCTGCTGGCGCGCCTGTTCCATGAGCTTTTTCAGCTCTTCGATCTGCTTCTTCATCTCCTCGGCCTGCTTGCGGTCGGCGAGGAGAATCTGCTGGTTGCGGATGACGGACGCGTCGCCGGCAGCGGAACGCATGCTTTCGCGATAAAGCTCCTCGGTCCGGTTCAGCTTGGTCAAAGCCTCGCCGACGGCTTTTTCGGCGGAATTGAGGTCCTGGGCATGAAGTTTTTCCACCGCGCCCTGCATGCTGGAACGCGCGTCAAGATGGGAAATCACGCCGATATTCTGATACGAGGAGGCACGCACGAGCGGTTCCTTTTCGGAGGCTGCGATCGCGCGCTCATAGAACGAACGGGCCTTCTCGTTGTCCTGTTCGACCTGCTGCTGTTCCAAGCCGCTGTTGTACAGCTCGGACGCCGACTTGGCGGGTTCCGGTGCGGATTGTTCTTCCTCGGATTCCGTTGTCGCGGGCACGGCGGCCTGAGTCTGCTGAATCTGAGCGGGCGCGGACGCGGCCTGTGCGCGGGATTCGTTCGGAGCGGCAAAAAGCAGAAGAGCGGCGAACGCGAGCACGGTCTGAACAGAGCGCGGGCGCGTCTCGGAGACGCAGAAGAACAGCGCGAGCAGAATGATCGCGGCGGTGAGCGGATAGGCGGGACGTTCGATGGGCCGGAACGTGGAAACGGCGTTTTCGCTCTCCTTGCGGTCGAGCTGACGGATGCGCGTTTCGAGTTCGTCGATGCCGCTGTATGCGGCGGTGGACCGCACGTAGATGCCGCCCGTGCGGCGGGCGAGTTCGGTCAGCTGGGGTTCGTTGAGCGGGCTCCTGACCGGATTTCCTTCGCGGTCCGTGAGGATGCGGAGGTTGCCGTCCTCGTCCGGGACGCGGATGACCGCCGGATTCGAAGGATCGCCGACGCCGACCGCGAAGATCGGGATCTGCGCCTTGGAAAGATCGTTGACGACCGATGCGCCGCGTCCCGTGAGCTCGTCGCCGTCGGTCACGAGCACGACCGCCTTGTGCATGCCCTGCGCGCCCTGAAACGCCCTGACGGCCTCTTCCAGCGCGAGCTGGACATTCGTGCCGCCGACGGGGATCGTGTCGGTGTCGAGATCGTCGACGAGCTGGATGAAGCTCGCCCGGTCCACGGTCAGCGGGCAAACCAGGAAGGATTCGCCCGCAAAGGCAATAAGTCCGAAGCGGTCGCCCGGATTCTTCTTTACGATCTCGCGCACGAGCCATTTCGCATGGTCCATGCGGGTCGGCTTCACGTCGTCGGAGAGCATACTTTTCGAAACGTCGAACACGACGAGCAGATCACGTCCGGTGGAGGTATTGTGCATGACCTGTTTGCCCCAGGACGGACGGGCGGCGGCAACTGCCAGGAGCAACACGACGAGCGTGAGCAGGATGATGCGGAAGACGCGTTTGCCGGGCGAGGCGTTGGAAAACCGGGCGGCGCGTTCGTCCGTGCCGAACATCTTGCGCAGGAGTTTGTTCCGGCGGGCGCCGCCCGCGATGGACAGAACGAGGATCAACGGGATGATCCACAGTAAATTCCATAATATGCTGCCGCTGAGAAATGACATGTCGCAATACTTCTTTCGGGCGGATTCCGCCGCCGTTCCGTTGATGTTTCAGATGGTGGTTTGATGCCCGGGTTCCTGGGGATTTGGATGTCCGGCATCAAAACCTTTAGACACGCGGTTTCGCCGTTTGTTCCATAATGCCTATTTCTGTGTTGCAAATTTCCGGCACAATGCTTTAAACTGGTTGCCGCGGTCCTTATAATCGCGGAACATATCCATGCTGGCGGTGGCGGGCGACAACAGCACGATGTCACCGGACGACGCGGCGGAAACGGCCTTTTCGACGGCTTCCGGGAATGTTTCGCACATGGAGAGCGGTATGGCGTTCTTTTCGAGGTATGCGGCAATCTTCTGTCCGCAGGAACCGAATACGATGGCGTGTTTGAGGTATTTCAGGCTCGGCGCAAGCTCCTCGAAATCCATCGCTTTGTCCAGCCCGCCGAGCAGGATGACCACGTTGTGTTCGCCTCCGACCGAAGCAAGCGCGGCGTTCACGGCATGCGGATTGGTCGCCTTCGAGTCATTGATGTACTGTACGCCGTCTGCGGTCAGGAAACGTTCCAGTCTGTGCGGACCGGACTCGAATTTTGCAAGGGCGGCGGTCACGGCGGGATCGAACAACGCGTCCTCGCCCTGAACCGAGGCAAGAAGCGCAAGTGCCGCAAGCGCGTTTTCCAGATTATGGACGCCCTTCAGCGCGAGTTTGTCAACAGGTACGATGGCGCGTCCGCGGAAAGACAGCACGCCGTCCGCCACTGTGAAATCGGCAGGCGGATTCGCAGAGAATGTGTAGAGTTTTTGTTCGGGTCCAGCGGGTTTGAACCGATTCAGAATAAGGGAGTTCACCACGCAGACGGCGGCAGGATCGCCGAGCAGTTTGAACTTCGCGGCGGCGTACGCCTCCATGCTGCCGTGACGGTCGATGTGGTCGGACGCCAGGTTCAGGACCGCCGCCGCAGAGGGATGCGGCACAGGCATGATCTCGAGCTGGAACGAACTGATCTCGACAACCGGGAGGTCGAGCTTGCCGTCAAGGCAGTCGATCGCGGCGTCGCTCATGGCGTAGCCGTTGTTGCCGCAGGCGCATGCGCGGATTCCGGCTGCGCGGAAGAGCTCGGCGGTCAGTTCGGTCGTAGTCGTCTTTCCGTTGGTTCCGGTGATGCCAACGAAAGGTTTTCCGCAGGCACCGAGCGCGAATTCAAGTTCACTGACAAGACGGTCCGAGACTTCGGCGAGTTTCGCCCTCACGGGGTTGCCGGCACGGAATCCGGGACTGAGCACAGTCCGTTCAAAATGAGGCAGTTCATCCTGTGCCCGGAATCCGAAATAAACGGCTTCGGGCTGTTTCGGGAGGGATGCGGCGAACGCCCGCAGGGAATCGCTGTTCTGTTCGTCGAGCAATGCGAACGGGATGCCGAGGCGGGCGGCGAGGCGGGCGGCGGCACGACCGCTGACCCCGCATCCGGCAATGAGCGTCATACCGCTGAATTCACTGGTCATAAGTCATTTTCCTTCATAAGGACCGGATCGCGTTTGAACCATGTATGCAAATCCAAATCCTGATTCTTGTAAATGGTTTCAAGGTCTTCCGGGCCGAGGCGCCGATACTCCATGAGCTGAGCGAGACGTTCCCGCGCGGCATCGGCCGCACCCCTGCTGCCGAGACGTTCATAGACGTCCGCGAGCATGAGAAGCGGCAGAACGGACCGCGGACGCATGTTCATGGCGCGTTTGAGGAACGGCACGGCGTCCGCGGGATGTCCGCCGATCACGCAGGCCCGGGCGAAATAGTCGTTGACGTAGCCGAAGTCGGGCGTACTGCTCGCGGCGAACATAGCGTAGTAACGCGAAACGTGCGCCGTGTCATGGAGCGAAGCGTGATTGAGCGCGCGGGATTTGAGCGGCAGGCTCGAGCCTGGCATGGACGCCGCCATGATGTAGAGCCGGGATGCGTCGTCGTGCCGTCCCTCCAGCGCGACATTGTCCGCATGCCAGGCGATGGACTCCGCCGCAAGATTGCTGAAAGCGGAAACGAGCCCGACGCCGAGCAGGACGACGCCGAACGCAAAAAAGGATGGCCGGATCAGACGTCCCGTACGGCGGCGTTCGGGGGAACGGCTCCGTTCAAGTTTTTTCAGGAACTCCCAGCGGAAGCGTCGCAGGAACACGGGCGGCCGCCAGAAGGGAGCGGGAGCGCCTTCGCGTTCGTGGATGAGGAGGCCGAGGAAGAACATGGCGAGGAGATTGGTCGGCCAGCGGAAGAGCACGAGGTCGAACTGTGCGTGGACGAGCAGCCCCGTGAGGCACAGCAGCGAGAGCCTCGTTTCGTCGTCCAGTCCGCAGTTGCGGAATTCCCATGCCGTCATCCCGGCCGGGAGTTTTACGTCCGAGTGAACCCAGGTTTCGCCGGCGATGCGTTTCGCGGCGAAGAACATGGGCTCCAGCACAAGATAAAGCCAGCAGAGCACGCCGAGGATGCCGAACGACGCCGCGACGTACAGCAGATGGTTGTGCGGGTGGTCGATGCGCACGGCGGAATGCCGCATGGAGAAGAATTCCGGACGGCGGAAGCGGAGGTATTCCTGCTCGAACGACGGCGCGCCGAACCCGATTTCCGGCTGTTCCGCGATCATGCTCATGGTCGTGTTCGCCAGGAAGACGCGTTCGTCGCGCGAAAGGTCCTCCAGGATGCGGTCATGCGAGGTGAAAAAAGCGAACCACACCGACCCGACGATCGCCAGTGCCAGAACGACGAACAGAGTCAGGCTGCGTCCTCGGTGTTTCAGCTTCAGAAATATCCACAGCGCTCCAGCAGCAGCGATGCCCAGGATCGTGCCGCGCGAATCCGTCAGCGCGATCTGCCAGACAGTCACGCCGGCGACGAGGAGGAGGGACCCGTTGCGCCAGAGAGCATTCGCGCTCCAATTATCCTCGGAGGGACACCATTTCCATGCCGTCAGGATCGCGAACGGCGCGGTAACGGCGAGGAGCGCGGCGTTCCAGTTGATATTCTGCGGCAGGCCGAAGAGCATCCATTGCAGCCCGTAGTATTGGACGAATCCGAGCGCGACATCGATCAGCCAGATGAGCGTCAGATACCACGGCAGAAGGCGTTTGAGCTCGCGGGCGAACACGCACACCACGAACGGCACGGCGACCGTGAGGAAGAGCTCGCCCATTTCCGCTGCGCTGTATTGTCCTGCGTGCCGGAGCCCGTGCCACACCCCGATGCCGAGCAGGATCCCAGTGGCGATGAGCAGGCCGCGCGGGAGATGGTCGTAAACCGCCATGACACGTTGCGGAAAGAGCAGGGCGGCGCCCGCCGTCACAAGCACGATCGTCCCCGTCTCGAAGAACCGGAACGACCACGACGGCACACAGAGGAGCATCCCCGGGCAGACCAGCAGGACGGCCAGAAAAATGAACACTGCAGCGGTCATCGTGCTGCGTGTGATCGGCTCCTCATTCGGCATATTTTTTAATCTCCAAAAACACTGAAAAATGACAATCTAATACTGTACATGCGGAATCCGATTTTTCAAGGTTCCGGCGACCGCGTCATACATTTTTTCCTCCGAACGGCGGTGCATATGCACATGTTTCCCGAAAAATGCAAGAAAGCGGGCATAAAAAACGCTTTTTACACTTGCGAAACGCGCGTTGACGCGTTACATTATGTAATGGCGGGCGCCAAAGCCCGTCAGGAAGGGCAACAATGAAAGACGACAAAGACAATCAGAACATGGAATTCACGGAAGCGAAGGACCAGGCGTCCTTTGCTCCGCTCAGCATTACGGTTTCAGGAGAAAAAGGAAATGATCCGTCCCAGGACGATTCCTCCGAGGACCGCATCCTGGACGCGCCCGCCCTCATTCTGGGCGGCATCGTCGTATTCCCGCACGCGCTCACGCCGCTCGTCCTGAACGACCCGGGCATGATCGCGATGATGGACGCCGCCTCGTCCGGCGACCGCATGATTGCGCTGTTCCCGGAGGTGCCGGACGACGAATCCATGCGCGGCCTGATCAAGGGCAAGGCATTTGACCCGAATACAAGCTCGTTCCTGCTCAACAAACGCCGGATCGCGTCCGTCGGCGCGCTCGCCCGGATCGTGAAGACCCTGAAATTCCCGGACGGCACGGTCCGCGTGCTTGTGCGCGGCATCGCGCGCTGCCGGTTCATGACGGTCGTGCCGGGCAAGCCGTACATGGTCATGAAGGTGCACCGGCTTTCCGACGCTCCCGACACGTCGATGGAGACTGCGGCGATGGTCCGCAATGCGACGAAGCAGTTTCAGGAAGTCATCTCGTTCGCGCCGAATTTCCCGGAGGAACTGAAGATCGCCGTGCTGAACATGACGGACAATTCGCGCATCGCGGACGTGATCGCCGACACGCTCAACATCTCCTTCGCGGAGAAGGTCGTCCTGCTTGCCGAACTGAAACTCCAGGAACGTCTGCATTTCCTGACGATCCTCCTCAACCGTGAGCTTGAAGTCCTGCGCCTCGGATCCGAGATCCAGCGCCAGGTCCACGACGCCATGTCGAAGCAGCAGCGCGAGTTCTTCCTGCGGGAACAGCTCAAGCAGATCCGCGAGGAACTGGGCGAGGACAACCGCAACCCCGACGTGGTCGCGATCTCGGAACGCATCGAAAAGGCGCATCTCCCCGAAGCTCCGCACAAGGTCGTGACGAAGGAACTCGAACGCCTCAACATGGTCCCGGCCTCCTCGCCGGAATACAATATCTCCTACACCTACATCGACTGGCTGCTCAGCGTGCCGTGGACGCAGGCGACCGAGGAACGCGCGGACGTGCAGGTCGCGGCGTCCGTACTCGACGCCGACCACTACGGCCTGAAGGACGTGAAGGAGCGCATCCTCGAATTCCTCGCCGTCCACCAGCTCAAGAAGAACAGCAAGTCGCCGATCATCTGCTTCATCGGGCCGCCCGGCGTCGGCAAAACCTCGCTCGGACGCTCCATCGCCGTCTCCCTCAACCGCAAGTTCGTCCGCATGTCGCTCGGCGGCATCCGCGACGAGGCGGAGATACGCGGCCACCGCCGCACGTACATCGGCGCGCTCCCCGGACGTATCATCCAGGGCATGAAACGCGCCGGGACGGTCAATCCGGTGTTCATGCTGGACGAACTGGACAAGCTCGGCAGCGACTACAAGGGCGATCCCGCGTCCGCGCTGCTCGAAGTGCTCGACCCGGAGCAGAACAAGGCGTTCAACGACCATTATCTCGAGGTCGACTACGACCTCAGCAAGGTCATGTTCATCGCGACCGCGAACATGCTGGAGACCATCCCGCGTCCGTTGCTCGACCGCATGGAGATCATCCGCCTGCCCGGCTACACCGCGCTCGAAAAGGAGCAGATCGCGAAACGCTACCTCATCCCGCGCCAGATGGTGGAAAACGGCCTCGACAACTCGTTCGTGCGCTTCAAGCACAGCGCCGCGTTCGAGATCATCGAGCATTACACCATGGAGTCCGGCGTCCGCAGCCTGGAACGCACCATCGCTTCGGTCTGCCGCAAGCTCGTCCGCAGGTTCGTGGAGAAGAACGGCGGACAGCCGCCGGAGAAGCCGGTCGTCGTAGATGACGCGCTGGTCCGCGAACTGCTCGGGCCGCGCAAGTTCACCAGCGACGAAAGCGAGAACATCCCGCGCGTCGGCGTCGTGACCGGTATGGCGTGGACCAGCTACGGCGGCACCACGCTCGAGGTCGAGGCGGCAAAAATGCCCGGACGCGGCGAACTGAAGCTCACCGGTTCGCTCGGCGACGTCATGAAGGAAAGCGCGCTCGCGGCGTTCAGCTATGTCCGAGGTCACGCCAAGGCGCTCGGCATCAATCAGAAGCTTTTCAAGGAAAACGATTTCCATATCCATGTACCGGACGGCGCCACGCCGAAGGACGGTCCGTCCGCGGGCGTTACGCTCGCCACCGCCATCGTCTCGCTCCTCACGGGCAAGCCCGTGCGGCCGCGCCTTTCCATGACCGGCGAGATCACGCTCAGCGGTAAGGTCACGCCCATCGGCGGCGTCCGCGAGAAAGTGATCGCCGCGCTCCGGGCGGGGATCCGCGACGTCGTGTTGCCCGCCGACAACGAGAAGGACATGGAGGACGTCCCGCAGGAGGTCCGCGGCAGGATCACGTTCCACTTCGTCCGCACCATCGACGAGGTGCTGAAGATCGCGCTGCCGAAAAACGTCAAGCCGTACGTCCCGAAGCGCGCCGAGAAGGTCAAGGACGAGTTCTACGAGTACGACGACGATCTGTTCCGGAAGGTCGAACCCGAAGACAAGAAGCAGGAACAGAAAGCGGATTCCAAGCCCGAGACCAAATCAGAAAACAAGCCGGTCGCGCCGGAGGCGGAGAAGCCCGCGGAAGGGAAACCTGCCGAGGAAAAACCTGCGGCAAAGCCGGAAGAAAAGCCCGCCGCCACGTCCGCGAAGCCTGTTCAATCCGAGGTGAAACCGGAGGAAAAACCCTCCGCGCCGGAAGCGAAGAAGCCGGAATCCGCGCCTGCTCCTGAAAAGAAGCCGGAACCGCCGAAGCCGGAGCATCATTCCGCCTCGCAGTTCGAATTCAGGATGCCGACATTGGTCGTGAATTACGGGAAAAAACCGAACGCCTCGTTCACGGTCGGCCAGGCCCCGCTGAAAGCGCCCGAACATCATCCCCTGCCCGAGCCGCAGAAGCCCGCCCCGCCCAAGTCGTTCAAGGCGTCGGAAAAACTGCACCTCGACGTGAAGATATCGACCGCGAATGAAACCGCGGACGACGGCCCGGTGATCTCTCTGCATGCACCCATCAAGGCGGAAAAAACCGTCTCTGCTCCGGCGCACAAAAAGCCTGTCCGCAAAGTCGCGCCGAAGAACTTCCGTCCCGCGAAAACGCGGAAACTCCAGGTCAAAGTCTCGTCCGGAGCACAGACTGGAGACGCCCCGGAGAAGAAGACGCCGCGCAAGACCGGCGCCGCCTCAGCCAAGAAAGGAAAATGACCATGATCCGCATTTCCCCCCGTTTGATACTCTGTTCCCTGCTGACCATGGCGGCCGCTTCGTTCGCGTACGCCGCCGATGAGCCCGCGAAAGAAGCCGAACCGCAGAAAGACCTTCCGCCCGAAGTCCTCAAGGCGCTCTTCCCCGAAGGCGTCGAAACCGACCCCACGAAGATTTCCGCCGAGGCGTTCCTCCGCATGGCGCGCCGCGCCCCCGCCGGCGAATCCTGGGCGAAGATGGAAGGCACGGCCACGCACCGCCGCAGCGGCTCCAGCGCGGTCAAGGACACGATCCGTGTCGGCATCCGTTTCACCCCGAAACGCGTGATCGCCCAGCTCGTGTTCGCCGGAAACGAATACTATGAGATGGGCCAGACGTTCGACACGCCGCCCGTCTTCACGCAGGAGACCGACGTCCCGGACAAGAACAAGACGCGCCTTTCCCTGTACGGCATCATGCCGTCCGACCTCACGCTCGGATTCCTCTACCGCGACCTGGTGCGCGAGGAAAAACCGGAAAGCGTGAAGATGATCGACTGCCGCGTGTTCGTGCTGAAGGGCGGCGAGAACGACTATGTGCGCGTCTGGCTGAGCACGGAGTACTTCTTCCCGCTCAAAGCGCACTGGTTCCGCTCGCTCCCGGATGAAAAGACCAAGCCGTACCGCGAGCTCGAACTCGGCGGCGTGAAGAAGGAAAACGATTTCTACGTCGTGCAGGAGCTTTTCCTGTTCGGGCAGGACTGGCGCACCCGCGTCGAGTTCGACAAGCGTGACGCCGGACGCGTGGAGGAGGCGAAGGCCCCCGCCGACCTCTTCCTCTCGAAAGACGACGAAACGCCCGCGGTCCCCGCTCCGGCGGACAAGGACGCGGACAAGGATAAAACCAAGGACAAGGACGACAAGAAATGAACTTCCGCACGGTCGGGATCATACGGAACGGACTGCGGCGCGGCGAATCCGGTCAGGCTTTCGCCGAGCTCACGGTCTCGCTCATCGCGATCCTGGCCGCATTCGTCGGATTCCTGCTCGTCGCGGCGCTCAGTTCGGACCGCGTGTCGACGCTCATCCGTGCCCGCGAAGAGGCCGACATGAAGAGTTCGGGCGGCGTTTCCTCGCAGGGCGGCGAGAGCATCCGCTACTGGGACTACGGCGCGGACGAGATCCCGTTCACGACCGACGACCGAGCCGTGCTCGGTTCCGCGGGCGACGGCGCGCTGTTCATGCGTCAGCTCGCCGACAATACCGGCCATGTGGCGCTCACCAATCCGCCGTCCTCCTCGAACTCGACGCTCCGCAGCGATTTCGCCTCGCTCCAGGACTCCAACATGTTCGTGAACGCCGCGAGTCTGGCCACCGGCGACGCCGGCACCACGGATTCGCTTCGCGACCACAACCTCAGCTCGCTGGAATACGCCGTCCAATTGCTCTTCGGGGTCCGCGGCACGCGCGTCGAGGAGCAGGTCTACATGCCCGCCCACAAAGACCTTTCCGATGAAAGAAGCAACTGATATGACCGACCCACACACCAAAGTCATGACGCTGGAACAGGCCGTCGAAGCCCGCCTGAAGCTCGCCGCCGAGGGCCGCAGGCTCGCCGTCACCAACGGCTGTTTCGACCTCCTCCACCGCGGCCACGCCGAATACCTCATGCAGGCGCGTTCCCTCGCCGACGCCCTCTTCGTGCTCATCAACAGCGACGAATCCGTCCGCGCGCTGAAGGGCCCGACGCGCCCCGTCAATCAGGAATCCGACCGCGCGTTTCTGCTGGCGTGCCTGGAGTTTGTGGACGGCGTGATCGTCTTCCGTTCGTCCCGCTGCGACCGCGAGCTCGCCGCGCTGAAGCCCGACGTCTACGCGAAGGGCGGCGACTACACGGTCGAATCCCTCGACCCCTCCGAACGCGCCGCCCTGCTCGACGCCAAATCCGAAATCCGTTTCATCCCGTTCGTCCCCGGTTATTCCACCACGGGAACCCTCAAAAAAGCCGCCGGAAAAGGAGCCTGATCCCCCCGATGCCCGTTATCCTCACCACACTTTACGACGCGCAGACGATCCGCCGCCGCGTCGAGGAACTCGCCGCCGACATCTCCCGCGCCTACGCCGGGCAGGAACTCACCGCCGTCATCATCATGAACGGCGGGTTCTTCTTCGCCGCCGACCTCCTGCGCCATGTCGATCTGCCCGTGCGCGTGGATTCCCTCCCCGCCGGGTCCTACGTGCACCATGCTTCGACCGGACAGCTCACGATGCGCGGCCGCCTGAAACTCGACGTGAAGGATCGCCATGTCCTCCTGATCGACGACATCCTCGACACCGGGTTTACGCTCGCCGAACTCCGGAAAATGATCCTCGCGGACGGCGCCGCCTCCTGCCGCACCTGCGTTCTGTTCGACAAAGCCATTCCGCCCGAAAAGAAAAAAGCGAAGCCCGACTGGTTCGGATTCCGCGCGCCCGCGGAGTACCTCGTCGGCTGCGGCATGGACTCCGACGAGCTCTACCGCAACCTCCCCGACATCTGCATCCTGAGCGAAGAATAAGCCGCTGTGTCCCCTGTTTGCCTCCGCCAGACTAGACTAGTCCTGCGCTGGTGTGTGGTGCTTGCGGAGGGTAATCAAATCCCTTGCCGTTCGCGCCTCGCGGTAAAGAAAACTATCGAGCGCAAGCGAGCTTACCGAGGCGGCGAAGCCGCCCCCAGCGAAGCGTGGACGCAAACGCGTCCTTCCCTTTTTCCATGCTGATTTGGCCAATCCGGTAAATTAACGGAATTATACTTGCCGTTTATGCGAAGAATATGTATGTCAAGAAAAGGGAAAAGAATCCCAGCTCTTTCCGTTCCATAGCTGGGCTTCTGCAGCATTCCAATTGTCATATTGCATTGTTATCTCTTTATATTTCAATGGGGAATGCTTCTGGATGGCATGTAAACCCAGCAAGGTATTCTGGATGGACTTTTCTTTTGAATCCCACCATGAAGGAGAAATGCAGATATTCTCAATATATTCAAAAATCGTATGTATGAGTACATTTGAGAGGTCTGGCAATGTAATTTCATGCATTGATTCAATAAACTTTTGACAGTAATCTTGCCCTGGATTATCGAGCCAGGATAAAACAGCAACTCCATTGTAATTTTGTCCGTCATTTGATAGCGGAAGAATATTAATAGACAAAGCATCTAATGTTGTTTTTAACGAATACTTTTTCCATAAAGAAGTTCCCCTATAGTCATATTCTGGGAAAAAAGCTCCAGAACAAAGGACTCCAGGTTCCTCCCTATAATAGATTCTTAGAACACGAAGGTTAGATACATCATTTGTTTTAACAGCATAGCTTATTTTTTCTTTAATCAGATCAGTTTCCCTTAAAGAAAATCTCGAACAATCTAGCATAAGGGTGCTAAAAGGAAAGTCAAAAAGTGGTTTCGCATTTTCCACCATATAATTCCAAAAGTAAAACTGCGATTCCTTATGATGTTTTTCCATCATCAATGCTCTGTACATCAATCTCAAACATTGATTTTCATCTGGGATTAACTCGCAGTCTTCAATCGGACTAAAAAGAGAATTATCATGCTGGCTGCAAAACATATTGTAGGTCGAGGCATCACTAATTCCGACTCTTTTCAAGCCCATTTCGCCATTTCGCTCTACTAAGCCAAAAATGCGATCATCGAAACAATACACGTGCCCATCATTTGACGCAATTTCCCTCAAAAACTTTTTAGAAATTGAATGTGAACTAATCACTTTCCCACAACAGTCGGAAATAAAACCTTGAGCCTCACATTTCTTCCTAGAAAGATAGTATTTCTTTATGAGTGCATCTATCTGCCCTAGGTCCTTTTTATAATCAGGAGAAAACATTTGCTCAAAAAACACTGTTCTTCCTTTGTTTTAGTCCAAGCAATTTACTAAAAAGCATCTTGCTTCGGAGAAATGCTTTATTCTGCCGGAGCAATATACTTTCTTACAGGAGCGAGAAGCCGCTCTTTATACTGATAAAGGTCTTGAATGTCATTTATAAGAATCTTTTCCTCCTTCGGGCCATCGAAGAAAACAATAGATTTTTTACCGGAAGTACCAAAAACGAAGCGGCAAATGGGACGACGGTTATTGTCATCATAAAGAATCGCACAATATGTTTTTGCATCCCGCATGAAAACCTTTTCAGGCGGGACGATCTCCGCACAAATGGCTTTAACTATCAAGAAAGCTTCTTTTTCTTCCTCAGTCGTTACAATGCCAGTGTCGGCACCAAATATGGGTTGAGGAATCTCTTTTTCTTGTTCCTGCTGAGCTTCCTGAGTAGTCTTTAAGGCAGCATCCAGACTGGATTTCACCTTTTCAGAAATGATACCATCCAAGGCAGCTTTTACCAAGGGGGTAAGTCTTGCTTTCTTTTTGTCATTGAAAATGCTACCCGGCATCATTTTCTTATAGATGAGCTTAACGAATTCTTCACTCGGAGCAGCAAACTCTTCAGAAATAATACGTTTGATTTCTCCAGTGTACTTTAATGTCTCGGCCGTTTTCCGCACATTTTCAGCATCAAACACGTCCTTCTTGAATTTCTCAAGCTCCGTGTAATTGATCTTATCGCACTCTCTAACATCAAAAGACAGGAACGGCTTCAAATCCATAATATTAGGTTCTTCCAAGTCTGTATAGAACTGGTAGACAAGGCCGTTTGTCAGAATTCCGAATTTAGCCTTTGTCACATTAAAGTATCTCAAAAGCTGGCTTTCATTCTGAACATTCAATTCATTCGCGCACTGTTTGCATTCAATCAAAATCATCGGCATCCCACCAATCATAATAGCATAATCGACTTTTTCGCCTGTTTTTGTCCCAATGTCCGCTGTAAACTCAGGAACAACTTCTGTCGGATTAAAGACATCATAACCGAGAGCTTGTAAAAAGGGCATGATGAATGCATTCTTTGTGGCTTCTTCCGTTTGAACATGCTGGATTGTCTTTTCAATCCGATCTTTGAGCTGAAGGATTGCTTGTTTCATAGGGATGTCTCCGGTTGCTGTTTGGGTTGCAAACATATTTTTACGCTAATATACACCTCCGAATGACGCTGTCAAGTCCTTTTTTGGAAAAAACATAAAAAAAGGTGAGTATCTATGAGGTATATGTGCGTGTTTTACGTCTTCTGTTGAGAGAATAACGGATTGTATAGGTATGGGGATGTCCCTTCGGGGGTCGCTTCGCTCCTCGGTGAACTCGTTTGCACGAGTTCGACAATGAGTGACCGCGAGACGCGAACGGCAGCAGTTACTTGTTGCAAATGCTTTCAATAAAGCTTCATCGTTAAGCCAAAGTGCAAATCCAAAGTGCAATAATTGCACTTTGACGGCACGAAAAAAGCGGGTCCCTGCCCAACCAAGAAACAGGGATCCGCTCGTTTGTTTGCGTTTTGGGGGTCGCTTCGCTCCTCGGTGAACTCGTTTGCACGAGTTCGACATTTTTGCAAACGCGAGGCGCGAACAGCAGAATATAGATTGAGGGATTGACCCCTTTTTTTTCGGGGCACGAAAAAGGCGGGCTCCTGCCCAACCAAGAAACAGGAGTCCGCCGATTTTTGCGTTTCGAAACGCGGGCTTGAAAGCCCGGCGCGGATGAATTACATCATGCCGCCCATGCCGCCCATTCCGCCCATGCCGCCGTCACCGGGGACCGCGGGTTTTTCCTTCTCGGGGATCTCGGTGATGAGGCATTCGGTGGTGAGGAGGAGTCCGGAGATGGACGCGGCGTTCTGGAGGGCGCTGCGCGTGACCTTCTTCGGGTCGATGATGCCAGCCTTGAGGAGGTCGACGTATTCGCCGGTGGCAATGTCGTAGCCTTCGGCGCCCTTGCCCGCGAGGACCTTGTTGACCATCACGCTGCCCTCAAAGCCGCCGTTGGAGGCGAGGGTGCGGAGGGGTTCTTCGACGGCACGGCGGACGATGTCCGCGCCGACGGCCTCGTCGCCCTGGAGCTTCAGGGAATCGAGCGCCTTGACCGCGCGGAGCAGCGCAACGCCGCCGCCGGGGACGATGCCTTCTTCCACGGCCGCACGGGTGGCGTGGAGGGCGTCTTCGACGCGCGCCTTCTTCTCCTTCATCTCGGTCTCGGTGGCCGCGCCGACGTTGATGACGGCGACGCCGCCGGAGAGCTTGGCGAGGCGTTCCTGGAGTTTTTCACGGTCGTAATCGCTGGTGGTCTCTTCGATCTGCTTGCGGATCTGATTGACGCGTGCGAGGATGTCGGACTGCTTGCCGGCGCCTTCGACGATCGTGGTGTTTTCCTTCTCGATGGTGATGCGTTTCGCCTTGCCGAGCTTGTCGAGGCCGACGGTGTCGAGCTTGATGCCGAGGTCTTCGG
>JAEEGG010005596.1_pt1 | contig 29710 bp, 16 predicted proteins | sample 9134161 | NCBI WGS metagenome assembly JAEEGG01 (sample SAMN16246543, study PRJNA631951) | gut metagenome | biome: gut microbiome; feature: rumen; material: CR-attached | host: Bos | place: Iran: Karaj | collected 2018-10
CAACTTCGTCGTATTCACCGCAAGTAACCTCGTGCACGTCCATATAGAAGTCGTAATCCAGGACGACTTTCATGGCAGGAGTCTCGTTCGGCTTGAATTCCTTGCCGTTGGAACCGAGCGTCACCGTTCCGCCGGAGAGACGGATCATGTCTTCGGTTTCCTGCGCCACCTCGCCGGATTCTTTCGAGAACTCGGAAACGCTGTTGCTGCAGGCTGCAACAAGGCATAGCGCCCAAAGCACCAAAAGTATTGCAAAACCCTTATTCATTACTATTCACCAAAATCAATATTCAAGGTTTTAATGAGCGAATCGACGCGAGCGGTCAATTTGGCAGCTCCAGCATGGCTCAAATGACTATTATCATTAGCCGAATTGTCGTCATAATCATGATTCCCCATCTTGTTTTCATCCATCAAAATGAAATTGGGGTACGTCTCTTGCAATTCAGTCAGTTCCTGGACAAGGGCCGGGACTTCACTCCTCCTGAGTCCAGCATACCCGTAAGCACCTGTTTCCGCATACCTCGGATTTGTCGGGAACATCACCCCTATCACATATATGTTCTTCTCTTTACAAGTTTTGAGCAATTCAACGAACATGTTAAAGTTCGAGCGGTAAATAGACTTCTTTTTATCCATCCAGCAGGAATCCCCTGTAATCACCGGATCGCCCCACCCGTGAGAAGCGGTACTGTGGAACCCCTTCATCGACCTTAATTTTTTTGCCATCTCCTGTGAGCCCGGAGAATCATATGTCAACGAAGCCAGTTTAGGCGGGAATGAATCTTTCCAGAAGTTATGATTCATGTCATAAACGTATCCCGGATAAGACTTGTAGGCCTCATGGAACATATTGTTGCTGTTGTCTCCGGTATTGCCCCCTCTATCCAAATCAATCGAGATGACGACGGCCTTCAGGTTTTTGCAATGGGGCAACACGTAATTATAGAACAAGAAACTGTGGGCATCGATAATGGTCGCGGCGATAGCCATGTTTACCGCAAAAATGGGTTTGCCGAATTCATTTGGATTCACGCCGCGCAACGCTCGCGACGAGCCCAGAACGGCCACATTAATAGAATCCCGGTATTTCCACAGCAATTCCATCTTATAGCGATAATAGAGGTCGTTCGTGCTCGCGCCCGAAGAATTGTAGTAGATTCCCGCGCTGTCGGGATCAAGGACAAATTCGTTGCTGCCCGTGTCGACAGGAGCGGGGTCCACTTTTTTCACCCAAAGACATGGATGCCAGATTTCCTCGCCCGAGGCCAATTCCAAGACGCTACTGTCGGAAGGGCTCACGAGCACGATTTTCGTATGCGCACCGGCATCGTTCGTAAGCGTCGCCACAATATTGGAGGTCTTACCGTCACCCGCCCATTCGCTGTGATCGAACGTATAGCCCGAAGGAGCCTTGAGCGTCTGCACCAACTTCCCGCTACTGTCGGCAACGAGAATGCGTTCATGGGTGGCATAGTTTTCGCCCGCAAATTCACGGCCCGGTTTTCCGCCGAAGTCAAGGAAGGCCGTGCGCTTAGAGCCATCCTGAGCAAGCGATACATTGCAAGCCTGCGCGCCGTCATACCAAACAGTGTCACGGGCACTCTGCGCAAGCGTTGAGCCAGAATTTGCGATACGGGCGCGAAGCAGCCGCGCTCCCGTAACGGCAAGCGTATTGTCCTCACTGATTCCGCCATGGAAAGTGCCGTCAAAGAGCTTTTCCGGCACGCCGAACTTGCCGCCCGCAAATTTCACCTGCCAGGTAGAAGTATTTTTGAACGCAGTTGCATCCTTGTTGTTGCCTGCATCGGTCACGTAAACGATCACGGTATCGCCGTCCCCGAGTACGCGCCAGCGCGGGATTGCAGCACTCTCGACATCGAGCTTCACAAGATTGGAGCCTTCCTCATTCAAGTTGCGCACGTAAAGTGCGGACTTGCCAGCGACGCCTTCGGGCTTGGTGCAGAAGGCCACCCACATCCCGTCAGGAGAAACATCCGGGTGGTAGACCTCTATGTCATCCTCGATTTCGGTTACGGACAAATTGCCTTCGTTGTAGTCTATATAGGCGAGATTCCCGCTGATATCGTTGCGGAAGGCGAGAATCATTTTGAACGTTCCCGTAAGCGCCTTCAGCGACGCCGCACTCGCAAGCGGCGTGACTATGCTGCCCACCGCCTCCCCGTCGGCACCGAGCCAAACCGGGTTCGGGATTGCCCCGAAGGCAAGCCTAAATCCCAAGCGTTCCGCGCGGGTCGAAGCCACCACGGTGTAATCGTCCCCGCGGGCGACAACATTCATTTCGGAAGCCCTGTCGGAGAAATAACCACCCTTCAGTACGCGTTCCCCAAGGGCTCCCCCGTCAAGCGCTCCGACATAGTTCGTGACCGTCGTATCGCGGAAACTGCCGGCCCAGTCGTTCACCCATTCCTTCACGTTACCCGCGAGGTCGCAGAACCCGAGGGTATCGGCACCTGCACTGCAGACGGCATGCGCGCGGTATTCCGAGTTGTCCGCGTTCCAGCTGTACTTCGCGGGGTTCCAGCCCTGCGACGCGGCAAGCACCCATTCCGCCTCGGTCGGCAGGCGGTACGCTTCCCTTTCAGGGTGAAATTCGAGTGCTTCCAGGTTCGTGCAGTGTCCCTCGGCGTCGTATACCACCCTACTGTAGGAGTAAGCCGTATCGCGGCTCTCGTTCTTGCCTTTGGCGTTCGCGAAAAGGACCGCATCGTAGTAGGTGACATCGGAGAGCGGCAGGCTGTCGCTTTCGTACTTGCTGAATTTCTTGAGGTCCATCTTCTCCGCAAGTTCACTGTATTCCCCGCAGGTCACCTCGTGTCTGCCGAGACTGAAATCATAGTCCAGGCGCACCTTCATGGCGGGGCGTTCCGATGGCCTGTACTTTGCATCGTCACTACCGAGCGTTACCGTACCGCCACAGACAACAATCATTCCTTCGACTTCGGGAACATCTACAGTTGCTTCGGAACTAGACGAGTCCGGCGAAACTTCTACGTCCATATACTCGGACGTGCTGTTGCTGCAGGCGGCAAAAAGGCATAGCGTAAAGAGCAATGCGATTATACATGGTGTATTTTTCATAAAACAATCTCCTGCAAAACGTTCTCTAAATGCGCATCAATCCTTTACATAGCCTACAATATAAACATAAATCCATCAAGATTGCTATTCACCAAAATCAACACCCAGGGTTTTGATGAGAGAATCTACGCGGTGCGTAAGCTGCTCCGCACCTACCGCTAAGAGATGGCTGGCATCCATTGCCATGCTGTCTGGATAATCATGATAGCCCATTTTATTTTCATCCAGCAAAACAAAGTTTGAACGAGCTTTCTCCAAATCCCTTAGATTCTGAATGATTCCCTCCGCTTCGCTCCTACGCAGCCCTCGGTGGCCAAAAGCCCCGGTTTCTTTATATCGAGGATTTTGTGGAGCAATTAGTCCAATAACCATAATATTTCTTTCTTCACACAAATCAATTAATTTCATGAAGGCTGTCTTGTTTTCTTGATATTCACTAGACATTTTATCCATCCAACAAGAATCCCCTCCAACTGTAGGTTCTCCCCATCCATTTGTATAACCGTTACTAGCATAAAAGCCCCTTGTCGGTCGTAAATGCCATGCCTGAGATTCATTTCCTAAAGAAGCGTAGGTAGCTTCATATAGCCCAACGGGCGTCTGTTCTTTCCAAAAATTATGATGCATATCATAAACATATCCTGGATAGGACTCATAGGCAGAATAAAAAATATTTTGGGAACTCTTTTCCCCTATATTGGCTCTGTCCAAGTCAACGGAAACAACAACCAGCTTTAGCTTTTGAAAATGAGGGAGCACATAGTTTTCATAAAAATAAATGTTCCCTGAGATAACGGTCGCAGGCACAGACAGATTTACCGCAAAGATAGGTTCGCTAAACAGCAACGGATTTATACCGTGATATACTCGCGAGGAGCCAAGAATTGCCACATTGGCAACATCCTTGTACTTCCAAAGAAGTTCCATTTTATAACGCCATTGAATTGCTGCACTGGATGCTCCCGAGTTATTGTAATAGACTCCTGCGCTGTCGGGATCAAGAACAAATTCATTGCTGTTCGAGTCGACAGGAGCGCTCTCCGCTTTTTTCACCCACAGAGCAGGGTGCCAAAGTTCCTCGCTTTCGGCAAGTTCGGTAACGCTGCTATCCGCCGGATTCACAAGAACAATTTTCGTGTGAGCGCCGTTCATATTGGATAGCGTAGCCACGATGTTGGACCTGATGCCGTCCGAAGCCCATTCGCTGTGATCAAACGTGTAGCCAGCAGGGGCCTTGATGCTCTGGATCAACGTTCCGGAACTGTCGGCGATAAGGATGCGTTCGTGCGTCGCGTAGTTCTCGCCCACGAACGCCCTGCCGGGTTTCCCGCCGAAATCGAGGAACGCCGTGCGCTTAGAGCCGTCCTGAGAAAGCGATGCGTTGCAGGCCTGGGCACCGTCGTACCAGACCGTGTCACGGGCATCCTGCACAAGCGTCGAGCCTGGCTTGGCGATGCGGGCGCGGAGCAGACGCGCTCCCGTTACGGCGAGCGTGTTGTCCTCGCTGATGCCGTCGTGGAACGCCCCGTCGAAGAGTTTTTCGGGCATGCCGAACTTACCGGCGGCGAACTTCACCTGCCATGTGGAGGCGCTCCTAAACGCGGCATCGTCCTTGTTGTTGCCCGCATCGCTGACGTAGACAATCACGGTGTCGCCGTTCTCGAGAACGCGCCAGCGCGGGATGGCGGCGCTTCCGACATCAAGCCTTGCCAGGTTGGAGCCGCCTTTATTCAGGTCGCGGACATAGAGAACCGACTTGCCAGAAAGCCCCTCGATTTTCGTGCAAAAGGCCACGAGGTTACCGTCAGGAGAAATGTCGGGATGGTAGACGTCCAGCGTGTCCTCGATTTCGGTAACGGACAGGGGAAGTTCCATGTAGTCGATGTAGGCGAGATTACCCGTGACATCGTTCCTGAAAGCGAGTTTTACGTTGTATGTACCTGCGAGCGATTTGACCGTTTCGGAGCTTGCGACGGGCGTGACGACGACGGTCGTCACCTTTCCGCTGTTGCTCATCCTTACGGCATCGGGAATAATTCCGAGCGCAAGCCTGAACCCTACGTATTCAGCCCGGGTCGAAGACGTCACGGTGTAGACATCGCCCCTGCTGGCGACGTTGATCTCTTTTGTAGACGACGTGTAGTTTCCACCCTTCAAGACACGTTCGCCCAAGTCGCCGCCGTCGGAAGCGCCTACATAGTTCGTAACCGTCGTATCCCGGAATAGCCCGAGCCAGTCGTTCACCCACTCCATCACGTTGCCGGCCATGTCGCAGAAGCCCGCGGAATCTGCCCCCATGCTGCAGACTTCGTGCGCGGTATACCCGGAGTTCCCGCCGTTCCAACTTTTTGCTGCGTCCCAGGCCCTTGTGGCGGCAAACACCCACTCCGCTTCCGTCGGGAGCCTATAACCTTCCACCTCGGAGCGGAACGAAATCCCTTCCAGGTCGGTGCAATGGCCTTCGCCGTCATAGGTCGCCTTGCTGTAGGTGTATACGGTATCGCGTTTTTCCCGCCTGCTCTTCGCATTCGCGAACAGGATGGCATCGTAGTAGGTAACATTTACAATCGGCAAGCTGTCACCCGCACAGTCAAAACGCTTGAGGTTCGCTTCCCTTGCAACTTCGTCGTATTCACCGCAAGTAACCTCGTGCACGTCCATATAGAAGTCGTAATCCAGGACGACTTTCATGGCAGGAGTCTCGTTCGGCTTGAATTCCTTGCCGTTGGAACCGAGCGTCACCGTCCCGCCGGAGAGACGGATCATATCTTCGATTTCTACAGTCTGCGCTGTTGTGTCAGATTCTGCAGAACTTACAATTTCTTCACTGCCTGAAGAACTTTCGGTTTCCTGTGCCACCTCGCCAGATTCATTCGTATACTCAGAAACGCTGTTGCTGCAAGCGGCCAAAAGGCATAACGCCAAAAGCAAAGCGATTATATATGGAGCATTTTTCATAAAACCATCTCTTGCAAAACGTTCTCCAAATGCTCATCAATCCTTTATGCAGCGAACGGAGAGGGCATCTCCCCGAGGATGCATGCCGACATCGTTAATTCCCTCGCAAAAGGCCGACCTTTCGAGCGTAGAAAACTCCGGCGTGGAACTCCAAAAAGCCGCAACACAGTTGCCCGAGGCACAGAACCGCCAATGGGAATTGATTCCAGGTTTGCCTTCTCTGTATCCTGCCAGGTACGCATCAAAACCGAGACTATTTTCTCCAACAACCAAAGAACCATCCCAATATCCCGCGCTATCCGGCCACCACTCTGACACAGACGTCATCAACATCTTTGCAGTGTGAGTAGCAAACCGACTATCGGGACGCTCCCAGAACCATCTAGGCTGTGCTATACTATCAAGCACGTACCACTCATCCCTACTCGGAAGATGCCAGCCATCGGGGCACACGCCCTGCACAGGATATGCCGCAAAACATTTGGCACCGACACCACAACCCCTAGCACCCGTAGAATACAGGCCGGCACTATCCATCGCAGCACTCCACAAATAAAGCCTTCCATATTTTTCACAGTACTCAAGAGAATCATACATACAAAAACTGCTGGAATCAAGGTTTCTTGTCTGTTGCAGATAACGGAAATTCAGGTTTTCTGCCATCCACCACTGGTCACCAATTTTCACGGTCCTGTAGACCTGCCCGTCACGTGCGTCCGTCAGCGAATCATACTCGCAGTTATCTACCCCCTCTATGTTGCACCAACGGTCCTCAATATTATAGGTACCTTCGCATGGGAGTTCCGACAGGGTAGAATCAGGCAACAAGTTTTCATCATCAACATCTAGCGACAAGTCCCTTATGCATCGTATTGCCCCTTCTACCTGATAAGGATACTCCGCATGACATGCCATTACGGCAGAAGTATCCCTCAAAACAAAGGTACATCCGCTCCCGTTCGCCCAAAATCTTCTTGACCATTCTGATTCACCCAACCAAACCGCCGAAAAGCCATAGGAATCCTTACCTGCTGTCCTCCCAATACCAAAAGTATTTTTCGCCCCAAGTGTCAGGCCGGCCACAGCAACGCCGCCCGTCCTTGCAAACAAGGTGTCAAATTCCTGAATAGTCGGTAGCCGCCAACCATTTGGGCATACATTTTCTGAAGAACGGAAAATATCATAAATTTTTCCATGCTTATAGCAAGAATCCCCATCGCAACAATTTTTTACGCGTACGCCATAATTCAAGTTTTCAGCCATCCACCACTGATTGCCAATTTTCACAGTCCTGTAGACCTGTCCATCGCGCCAGTCCGTCAAAAAGCCGTAAATGCAATTGTCTACTGTATCCGCCCTGCAGGGTGGGAGCACCTCTATTGCGGCAGGCGGTTCCTTTATACAGCGAATGGACATATAGTTGAGTTCGTCCGCTGCTGCCTCGAACCACACATCATTTAAGTCACCAAAAAATTCCACGTACCTCCTTTCTGTCGTCCAAAACATTGCGATAGAGTCAATATGATGATATGTATCCCAGTATCCTGCACCTGCAGGGAGGACGCTAAAGCCATATTCATCCGTTCCTCGCGTGTTTTTTTTGACCTGCGCCCAGCCATCGACAGATCTAAGAACTTTTCCGGCACCATTAATGCCGCCCACCGAGGAAACCAGCCTGTCGTAATCATCCCAACTCGGCAAGTGCCACCCCGCAGGGCATATCGAGGAATCAGAAGCGTCCATCCACCGGTAAAGACGTCCGAACTTTTCGCAATAGGCAGCAGAATCGTCATAGCATGAACTGCTGTCCGTTTCGTAATTCAGGTTTTCCGCCATCCAGGTATAGCCCCCGATGGTTACCGTCCTGTACCTCTGGCCATCGCGGGCATCGACAAGGTACTCGCCATTAGAAGGCAAGGAATCATTGCTCTCGGCGGACGTATCGGGTTCCGAAGCAGAATCGCCGGAACCATCCCTTGAAATATCTAGCGAATCGCTGTTGCTGCAAGCGGCAAATAACAAGAATAAGCAAACAAGCAAGTATCTCATAACGCGCCAAGCCTTAGTTCTCAAAATCAATATTCAATGTCTTGATGAGGGAATCAATGCGGTGAGTGAGCTGTTCGGCACCAGCATGGTTTAAATGACTACAGTCAAGAGCCATTTCACTTGTATAATCGTGATTTCCCATTTTATTTTCGTCCAACAAGATAAATCTCGAATATTTATCGCTCAAACCAGATATTTCTTCTATCAAATCCGGCGCAACACTCCTTCTAATGCCTCCAAAGCCAAAAGCGCCCGTATTTTTGTAGTCAGGACTTTGCGGCAAAATAACTCCAATAATATAGACACCTCTTTCCTGACATTTTTTTATAAAATCTTCCAAGACCTGAAAATTGTCGTAGTACAACTTGGGATTCACATCATACCAAGAACTATCATTCTTCACAGTAGGAGAAGATCCCCACCCACTAGATGACGTGTATTTAAAATGTCCACGCGTAGGCAAAATGATCTCTGAATATTTCGTTGAACCAGGAGCATTCCTCACGGCTTTAACCATAAAATCCGTAGACTGATTTTTCCAGTACTGATGATTTACATCATAAGAAAAACCGGGTATTTCCTTGTATTTTTTATGGAAGAAACTATTTCCCGAAACCAAATATCCTCGATCAATATCAACACCCAAGACAACATATTTCAAGTTTTTCATATGCGTAATTACATAATTATCGAAAATATACTTTGACCCCTTTATCGTATTGTGCAAGTTAGCCATACTAATCGCAAGATGGTCCTCAGAAAACAATGTCGGGTCAATTCCATAAAGCACTCGTGATGACCCCAAGACAACGACATCGGCCAAATCCTTATATTCCCACAGCAATTCCATCTTGTATCGCCATATGATACTTTCTTCATCACCGCCAGGCAAAAAATAAATCCCTGCAGAATCCAAATCTGGAATGAAGGCACGGCCTGTTCCAGTAGAGTCATCGGCCTGCGTAGCATCGGAGGGAAAATTTGACGCATTGCGATTGACCCACAGGCACGGGTGCCAGATTTCCTCGCCTGCGGCGAGTTCCAGGACGCTGCTGTCGGAGGGGCTCACGAGCACGATTCTCGTATGAGCGCCATCTGCATTCGCAAGTGTCGCCACAATGTTCGAGGTCACGCCGTCGCTCGCCCATTCGCTATGGTCGAACGTGTAGCCAGCAGGCGCCTTGAGGGTCTGCACCAGTTTCCCGCTACTGTCGGCGATAAGGATGCGTTCGTGCGTCGCGTAGTTCTCGCCCGCGAACGCCCTGCCGGGTTTTCCGCCGAAGTCGAGGAACGCGGTACGCTTGCTGCCGTCCTGTGCGAGCGACGCGTTGCAGGCCTGCGCACTGTCGTACCAGATAACGTTGCGGGCATTTTCTGTGAGCGACGAGCCGGCATCGGCGACGCGGGCGCGGAGCAGCCGCGCTCCCGTAACGGCGAGCGTGTTGTCTTCGCTGATGCCACCGTGAAAGGCTCCGTCAAAGAGTTTTTCCGGCGTACCGAACTTGCCTGCGGCGAACTTGACCTGCCATGTGGAAGCGCTTCTGAACGCGGTCTCGTCCTTGTTGTTGCCCGCGTCGGTCACATAGACGATTACAGTGTCGCCGTTCCCGAGCACACGCCAGCGCGGGATAGCGGCGCTCCCGACGTCCAGTTTCACAAGGCTGCCCCCTTCGGCATCCAGGTCGCGCACGTACAGCGCGGACTTGCCTGCGACACCCTCGAGCCCGGTACAGAAGGCCACGTGCCTGCCATCGGGGGATATGTCCGGATGATAGACATCCAGGGAGTCGTCGATCTCGGTCACGGAAAGGCTTCCGTCGCGGTAGTCGATGTAGGCGAAATTCCCGCTGATGTCGTTGCGGAAGGCGAGGACCATGTTGTAGGTCCCGGTACGGGCCTTCAGTGACGTCGCGCCGGCAAGCGGCGTGACGACGCTCGCCTTCGCGTGCCCGCTGGCGTCGAGCCATACGGGGTCCGGGATGCGACCGAAGGCGAGCCTGAACCCGATGCGTTCGGCGCGGCTGGAGCCCACCACGGTATAGTCGTCACCGCGGGCGACGACGTTCATCTCGGACACCCTTTCCGAGAAGTAGCCGCCCTTCAGCACGCGCTCGCCGAGATCTCCACCGTCGGGTGCGCCCAGGTAGTTCGTGACCGTCGTGTCGAAGAAGCTGCCGGCCCAGTCGTTCACCCATTCCTTCACGTTGCCCGCAAGGTCGCAGAACCCGAGGGAGTCCACACCCGCACTGCAGACGGCATGCGCGCGGTATTCCGAGTTGCCGGCATTCCAGCTGTACTTTTCGGGGTTCCAGCCCCGCGATGCGGCGAGTACCCATTCCGCCTCGGTCGGCAGGCGGTATGCTTCTGCTTCAGGGTGGAACGCAAGCGCCTCCAGGTTCGTGCAGTGCCCCTCGGTATCGTACACGGCTTTCCCGTAGGTGTAGGCCGTGTCGCGCTTTTCGGATTTGCCCCTGGCATTTGCAAAGAGCACGGCATCGTAGTAGGTGACGTCGGAGAGCGGCAGGCTGTCATTTTCGCACTTGCCGAATTCCTTGAGGTTCATCTTCTTCGCGAGTCCGGCGTATTCCCCGCAGGTCACCTCGTGCATGCCGAGACTGAAGTCGTAGTCCAGGCGAACCTTCATGGCGGGGCGTTCCGAAGGCCTGTACTTTGTGTCGTCGCTGCCGAGCGTCACCGTACCGCCACGGACAACGATCATCCCTTCGATTTCAGTCGTGTCGCTCGGAACAACCTTGCCTTCGGAACCCGACGGATCTTCTTCCAGATACTCGGACGTACTGTTGCTGCAGGCGGCAACAAGGCAACATACAAAGACACGCAGCACAGTATAGAAGACATTTTTGCAGACCATAAAAAGCCTCAGCACACTCCCTTAATATATACTACTTTTCGCCATTCCGCATTACATCCAGCATGACTTTAGCCGAATTGATGTAATGTTTGTACTGGAAACGGCGCTTCAGGCGGCTTTTTATAGAAACAGTCTTCGTTGCAGCATCTTCCTTGTGGAAAATTTCGATATCCGGCGTAAAGACGGACTTCATGCCATTCTGCAGAAGGCGCAAGAACAGCAGGCGTTCCTCGTGGTACAGGAACGTGCGGTCGTTCAGTCCATCGAATTTCGAGATGTAGTCTCGCGAAAAAATCAGGAAGCTCCCGTGCAGCAATACATTTTCTGCACGGCGCGTGAGCAGGGATTCATCGAACTTCTTGTCCTTCTGCCCGAGCAACTTGCGCAGGAGCCATTCGTAGGCGGCATCCAAACCGAAAATCCTGTTCAGGAGCAGCTTGAACGAGACCTTGCGCACATACTTCTTGTACCAGTTTTCCGACGGCAACTTCGAAGGCCCCGGATTAGAACTGTAGGGCTTGTGCGGGGTCCTGATAATCGGGCCGAGTACCGCAAAATGGCTTTGTTCGTATTCCTTTTCTACGCGGGCAGCAAAGTCGTCCTGCAGAATCATCGTGTCGTTATTGAGCATCACGATAAAGTCGGGATCCTGGTGTTCTTTCGCATACCGGAAGCCCACATTGTTGCCGCGGGCAAAACCTTCGTTTTCAGGATTCAGGATGACGGTCACTTGCGCATCGTCGCGGTACTTCGCGTCGAGTTTCGGGCCCGTACCGTTCGGGGACTTGTTGTCGACAACCACGATACCGCAGTCCGCTCCGACGCACTTCTTTATCGAATCGATGCACTCGATGGTATCGGGCAAGGCGTTGTAATGCAATATGACGAACGAGAACTTCATTATACTCTGGCCTCGTAGCAGTTCAGGTACTGCGTTACCACCTCTTCCCAACCGTTCCTTTCGAGCCATTCGCCGGCGATATACTTGCGGAACGATTCCAGTTTTTCCGGATGTTCCACGAGGTCAGCCATCGCGCCTGCCAGCGCATCGGCATCGCATGGCGGGACAATTACGCCGGACTTTCCGTTCTCTATGGCCTTCGCAAAGTTACCTACATCCGAAGCGACTATCGGGGTCCCCATGGAGAACGCCGTCTGCACCACGCCGCTCTGGGTGGCATCCTTGTAGGGACAGACCGTGAACAGCGCGTTTTTCAGCAAGCCCGCCAACTGCGCCAAGGGGATATAATGGTTCATCAGGACCACATTCGCATTCCCCCTGTACAGCGATTCATCAAAATACAGTTTGCCCGAGCCCGCAACCAGCAGCTTGATATCAGGGTGTTTCTGTTGCAGTTTACCGAAGGCCTGCAGCAGGAATTCAACGCCCTTGTAGGGAGCAATCAGGCCGAAGAACAAGATGTAATTCTGCCCGCGCAAAGATTCCGGCAGCCCAGCCAGATTTTCTTGCGAGCTGGAAGATTTTTCGGACAGGTAGTTGATGCAGTCGTATTTCCCGAGCCGGGCATGGAAAAGCCTATTCCGCGGGAACTTGTACACCTCGCAGAACTTTTCCGTCTGGGCATCGTTCAGCAGGATGATTTTCGGAATCCAGCGGAACGCCAGCTTGCGGCAAAATTCAAACTCGCGGTTGTTCTTTGCGGAATGCGGGAACGGGTCGTGCAGGGTAAACACCAGCTTTTTCCGCAGCAGGTACAGGAGCATCTTGTTGCGGCGCGGGGGCCAGGTAATGTTCACCGCATCAACGCCCAGCTTCTTGATCTTGCTCACCAGCGACAGCATCGTGCGGATGTTCGCCGGGTGGAAATCGGACTGGTGCAGGCTATTGACCACAAAGACCTTCGACATGTCCATGTAGCCTTCGTACGCCTTGAATTCCTCGTAGACCGTCGCGGGGAAAATTCCCTGTTTCCTGTAGACTTCGGGAATATCTACAAGCGTCGCACGGTGACTGTAGACAGATACATATATGAAAAAGTATACATCGACTCCCTGCCGCTGCATCTCGCGCACTAGCGGGAAATCCGCATCTGCAAAAGGCAGGTTACTGATGTACGCGACCTTCATACGCTACTTCTGGTTACCCATGAGCTTGTGCAGTTTCACGCACAGGCGGAACTTTAGGGACGGCTTGTAATTCCGGCGCCATTCCTTGATAAACGGAATCTTTTCACGCTTGCCGTAAAGGCAGCCCTCGAGAACCTTGTACAGGCGCGGAGATTTCGATTCGATAAACTTGTCCATTTCTATCAGGAACTCAGAATCGCCTTCTTCGCCGCGCACCATGTTCTGCATGTAAATGCGGCGCAGGCGATGCACCAGGTACTGGTCGAAATAGCCACGCCCTTCTTCGGGGAGCGCATCCCAGAATTCCACCATGCGCTTGGTAATAATCAGTTCCTGGCTACGGCCCCGCCTGTAGACCTCCGGAGCCATCGTCTGCCCCGCACGCCCTATCAGGTAGCGGTACAGCGGCTTCGGGAAATAGCAGCAGGTTTTTACTGCCTGCATCGGGAAGAACGCCCATTCCGTATCGGTATACGAAATCCCTTCCGTCTGCCGGTAGCCCAGCTTGCGGACGTTTTCCAGCTTGTAGGCAATGCTGTGCATGGGCAGTTCGTCGACCTTGCAGTAATCGTCAAAGTTCAAAGTTTCGCCCGCAGGCATCGAGAACCGGATTTCCTTCACGGTTTCGCCATCTTCAGTCACCTGCAGGGTATCGCTCAAGAACAGGTCCACATCGGCCTTGGCTAGAGCGTCAAGGTAGTCGTCCAGAACAGCAATATCATAGCGGTCGTCGGCATCCAGGATCTTCACATACTTGCCACGGCCTTCAAGAATCCCGCGATTGATGCAGGACCCGTAATTGCCGTTCTCCTTGTCGATAACGCGGACCGTTTCCGGATACTTGTCCGCATACCCGTGCGCAATTTCAGAAGAACGGTCCTTGCTTCCGTCAATAACGACAAGGATATCCAGCAAGCCCTGGGCCTTCTCCGTCAACAGGGAATCCAGGCACTGGTTCAAGTACTTTTCCATGTTGTACGTAGGGATGATTATCGTCAGTAACTTTTCCATACAGTTTCCGAACTAGATTTCCAAATTCAATACGCGTTCAATAATCGGGGCCATGTCGTAATACTTGTACTCGGCCAGTCGCCCGCCGAATATGACCGAAGGCTCCTGCGCGGCAAGGGCACGGTACTTTTCGGCAAGTTCGTTGTTGCGGGAATCGTTTACGGGGTAATACGGCTCCATGCCCTCGGTCCATTCCGTCGAATACTCCCTGGAAACGACCGTCTTGGGGCAATCATAGACATCCTGCCCGAACATTTCAAAATGCTTGTGTTCGATGATGCGTGTATACGGAACTTCACGCTCCGTATAGTTCACCACGGCATTGCCCTGGTAATTCGGCATATCCAGAGTCTCGTTCTCGAATCGCACCGTACGGTATTCCAGCTTGCCAAAACGGTATCCGTAAAACTCGTCAAGCTTTCCCGTAAAAACAATCTTGTCGGCGACGGATTCCCAGCGGGCGCGATCGTCAAAGAAATCTACGTTCACTTGGGTTTCCACGCCGGAGAGCAGGCCATCAATCAGCTTGTTGTATCCACCCATGGGAATGCCCTGGTAGCGGTCGTTGAAATAGTTGTTGTCGAAGGCCAAGCGCACCGGCAAGCGCTTGATGATAAAGGCCGGCAAGTCCACGCACTTGCGACCCCACTGCTTTTCGGTATAGCCCTTGATCAGTTTTTCGAAAATATCCCTGCCCACAAGCGTAAGCGCCTGCTCTTCCAGGTTGGCGGGTTCACGGCCATCCAGCGACGCAACGGCATCCGCCTTCTGTTCCTCAATTTTCGCACGCGCCTCTTCCGGAGTCTTCACGCCCCACATCTGGTAGAACGTGTTCATGTTAAACGGCAGGTTGTAGAGTTTGCCCTTGTAGTTGGCGACCGGGCTATTGGTATAGCGATTGAACTCGACAATCGAATTCACGAAATCCCACACGGCCTTGTTGGACGTATGGAAAATATGTGCGCCGTACTTGTGGACGTTAATCCCTTCTACATTTTCGCAATAGACATTCCCGCCCAGGTGAGCACGCTTGTCTATCACTAGGCAGCGCTTCCCCGCCTTCCTAGCCCGATAGGCAAACGTCGCCCCAAAAAGGCCCGAGCCAACAATTAAAAAGTCGTACTTCTTTTCCATACCAAATAAGGGATTCGTGGTTTTGATATAAAATTTAATTATTGTCTTTCTGTCCATCATCAAAAACTTCCTATATTTAAAGAAAAAGCCGCCTTTATGTTAACCGCGATTGTTTATATCCTCCTTTTTTCGCTTTTGACCATCATGGTCATAGGGTCCTCGAAAGCCCGCTTTTTGGCTTTATTTATCGGCATTGTACTTTTCCCCCTTGGTGTCAGTTTTCTAAAATCTCCCACGTTGAGGCCGCAAGATTTATTCCTTTACGGATTCCTCGTGGTCGCGTTCATGAGGGACCGCCATGAGTTCATAGACGATTTAAAAGTGTTTCCGCTGAAGATCCCGCTGCTTCTGATTCTCCTCTGCCATTTTGCGTCAGTCTATTTCAACGAGGGGTTCTCTACTAAACAATTCTACGCTTGCACCCGAGAATTCATCGAACTGTACGGTTACCTTTTCGCAGCCTTCATTGTGACAAGACGGTTCAGCATGAATTCCATATTGAAGGGGCTTTACGCATTCACCATCGTAACATGTATCTTTGGCATTTTTGAAATTTTACTGCAAGGCGACTATCCCTACACTTACATTTGCAGGGCATTCCCTATTTATAGCGGGTACCATTCACTTGACTCCATTGTCAGCTGCATTCGTGATTACCGCATCCGTTCTATGTTCACCACAGCGCACCCGACTGCGTTCGGGACTCTGCTCTGCTGCCTTTTCATAGTTTTTGTATCGCTATGGAATAATCCCAAATGGGAAAAAAAGAAACTGAGCGTCATCATCGCCCTGCTATCCATAAACCTTTTCTTGAGCGGTTCCAGAACGGCAATGGTCTGCGCCTTGTTGGGTGCGTTCCTAATTTTCATCCAAAAGCGCTCCATCGTGCTAAAGATTGCCAGCCTCGGGCTATGCTTCTTTATGGCTACCGCATACATCAGCGTCGTGATAGATGAATTTTCAAAAGAAAGCCAGGGAAGCTCGCTCTCCATGCGACAGCAGCAACTCCTGTTCACGTTTTTCCAGATACAGAGCAGCCCGATTGTCGGAAACGGCACCGGTTTTACGAAGAATGTTTTTGAATACGACGACGAAGGGCGACCTATAAACGATGCCGATATCGGGGGTCTTGAATCCATCGTTTTCAAGACGCTTATCGACTACGGGTTCATAGGCCTTGTGGCATATTACTTCTACGACATATGCCTCTTCGTACTGCTCTACAGGCGACGAAAGCAAATGTGGACGGCCCCCATCGGCTACCATCTCGTCTTCATCAGCACGTTGTTCTTCACACTGTCCGGGCACATCGGCAACAACACCGCGTTTGCATTTATGCTGGAAGGGTTAGCCCTAGGGACACTCTACAGAGAGCACGATGAAGAATTCATGGCAAAAATCGAGTTCGAAGACAGCGATGGAGAAAACGAAACGGAAATACCTACAGAATCTTGATTCTAGTCACGAATTCCATTTCGCCTTCGCAGTCGGCTTTTGCATATAGGTATTTCGCCGGAACCTTCTCGCCAAAGTGTTCCGAATACCAGCCATCTTCGCGAATCCCGTAAGAGAGTTTCGAATCAAACGAAACCGAAACGCGGCGGCACCCTAGTACGGATATTTCCGTATTCAAGCCGTCCAGTTTCACCATCGCAGAAGGATGCAGGTGGAACGGGATTTCGACAATCGCGGGTTTTGCGCAATGCAGCATGTCGGTTATGACAAATTCATTCGCACCGCGGTCAAATTCCACGCGGCGCTTATGCGAAACGCCCTCCGCCTTGTAACCGTCGTGGGTCGCCTCGACAACGCCCTTCGTCTCGTCGCAATCTAGTACGGTAGCCTTGTAATGGTTGAGCCACATCGTGGGGCCCGCCTGCTCGGCCTGGTTCTTGCCGTTCACGCAAACCGTGTTGTGCGCAAGCGTGCTCACAAAATAGGCGCGCAGTTCCTTGTGCGTATGGTAGGTGAAGGTGCCAGGGTCAACAATGACGGGTTTCCCGTCCACATGCAACAGGAACGAAAGTGCGTCCGCGTGTCCATGCGCCGCAATGCTCAAGAACCCGAGCGGGGCGGCATCAAAATGCAGGTAGGTTTCGCGAGCATCGCCACCGTTTCCCGGAGTGCATTCGACCTTCCGGAAAATAAAATGCCCGCTTTCCGCGAAGAAACAGTTGCCGTCCAGCAAGGAATGCGAGGCAACAGGCAGCGCGTCAAATTTTTCGCGACCTTCCTTCCCGAAGAGAATTTCGTTCTTGTCGTCCCACGCAAGGCCCTTGCGCTTGAACGAGGTATCGCCGAAGTATGTCGCGAAAGAAACAAGCAGCGACTTGAAGTTGTTGAAATGCCCGCCCGCATCAGGGCGCAGCACGAACCCGTCGTCGCCATCGCCGTACATCGGGTAATTGCAATTCACATCCAGCATGGCGTCCATATAGCGCGCCATCGCGTGGAGACGATTCTTGTACGCCGCAGAGAACGGATGCCCCGTAGCATCGCCCACAATGGCCGCAACCAAGAAGAAGTCATCAATAAACTGGATGTATTCCGCAGCCTCTTCGCGGTTCACGCCCTCCGGCGTATTCTGCTTGAGAATTTCACGTTCAAGCCCTTTCTGGGCATACTTCAGCCGTGATTCCCGGTGAGGAATGTCCCACTTGCATGCAGCCAAAAAAAGGCCCGCATATTCCGAAATCAGGTGGTTGTTCGCCGACGAACAAAGAGAAGGGTGATTGTACGAGTATTCGGCATGTTCCTTTATCGCCGGCCACCAGGCTTCCCTCAAAAATTCCTCAATCGCGCTATCCTTCTTGCGCAGGTTATCTATATCGAGTACCTGCCAGCAATAGTACCAGCAAATCAGGCGAAGATTGACTTCAATATTGCTGTACCAGTTCACCCCCATCATATAGGGATTGGCATTTTTCCATTTCCCCACATGGTGGCAAAAAAGCACAAGGTACCTCAATTCTCCACTTTTCCTGTAGAGCATCGCAATATGCAGCAAAAACTGCAGGCGGTTCACCTCCCACACATGCTTCGCGCTTCCAAAGCGGTCGCTACGGATATCAATCTTGTGGGCAAATGCCAGCGGAAAACGCTTCCCGGTCGAAAGGTCAAGATGCCAGTCGATATCCTTGAAGATGTTCAGCTTGTTTTCAAAAATCGGGTAATACAGGTTGGCTTCAGGATCATCAACAACACTGCTGTTGGGTATCGAGAGCCGCGCTCCCAATTCGTCCTTCAGCAGAGAATCCAGGACATGGGTCCGGATCCGCTGACGGATGCGGTAAAAGATTTCGCCAGCAGAAAACGTCCTTAAACGCTTGACATACCATGAAATATTCATGGAGCAAAATATATAATATTCTTGGGCGAAACCGCCTTACAGTCCAAGCAGTTTCTTGTACGCACCAATCAGTTTCGGCTTCTCGTAATCCCAGCTGAGTTCGTTCACCACACGTTCGCGGCCCATACGTCCCATTTCTGCAGCCTTTTCCGGATTTTCGAGCAACCACAGAATCTTATCGGCAAAGTCATCGGTATCGGTGTTCTTCGCGTAAAGCGAAGCACCTTGTGCAGAGAACTTTCCTTCCTTGAGCGTGAATTGAACGATGGGCTTCCCGAACGCCATGTACTCCATAATCTTGTTCATGGTAGACTTGTCGTTCATTTCGGAAGGCAAGTCCGGATTCACGCACACGTCGGCAGTATTGAGCACGTCGGCCAAGTATTCATCCGAAACGCGCCCCGGGAACTCCACATAGTCCGTAAGGCCCATATTTGCATTCATCTCGCGCAGTTCATCGAGAGCCGGGCCGCCGCCCATGATACAGAAGCGGATATCGGTACGGTTCTTCTTGTGCACAAGGTAATCTACCGACTGCAACAGGAGATCGATGCCCTCCTGCTTGCCCATCACGCCGATGTAGCCTACCAAATACTTAAAGCCGTTTTTGACTTCGGGTTTCGCGGGGCCGACCTTCAGCTTCGAAATATTCGGGCCGCTACGCACAATCGTCACGTCCTCCTCACGCTTGTGCCCGCGGCGCATGGCGATTTCCTTGTACGATTCGTTCGTCACGATGGCATGCTTTGCAAAGTGGTACGTGAGACGTTCTACCAGCACCATCGCCCTGTAACCCAGGCCTTTCTTGCCAAATTTCGCAATCCAGAGTTCCGGATTGATATCGTGGTGGTCAAACAAGAACTTGCAGCGGGTAAAGAAGAAGAAGGGGGCCGCAGCAATGAAAATCAGGTCAGGCGGATTACACGCATGAATCACGTCCTGCACGCCCTGCTTGCGAAAAACCTTGAGCAGGAGCCGCGTCTCATGATAAAGCGCCCCAAGGTATTCCTTGATGTACTCAAAAGACCTGTTCGCTTCCGGCAACGGATGGCGATATATCTTGATGCCTTCCAATTCCTCGTATTCGAGCGGATAAGTCTTCGTTTGCGGACAAATAACAGTCACCTCGGCGCCAGCATCTTTCAGGGCAAGCGATTCTTGCCACACTCGACGGTCAAAAGGGACTGGAAGATTTTCAACAACGATGCAAACTTTTTTACCAGAGAGTTCCATGACTTTATTACCAGCAGAATCCTTCATAATTCGGAAGCGTTTCCACGGACTCGTCCTTCAGGCGGACCAGGTCCAGGAAGTGTATTTCCGGGTATTTGCGAATAAGGTCCGGAATCTCCGGATTCTTTACGGTAACAATGACCAGGGAAGTCTTGCTTACGACGGACTCGATATCGTTATCCAACAGGGGCAACAAGTGCGGGATGCGCCTGTTGAGTTCCTTCAGGTTCGTTTCTTTTTCGCGTGCGATATTGAGGTAACGGTCATAGATGCGCAGCGCGCAGCCCTTACCAAGCACCGCTTCGGCAAGGCGAATCGCGGCAGAATTGCGGAGGTCATCCGTACCCGCCTTGAACGTGAGCCCGATAATACCCACGGAGCGGACGCCAATCTGCTGGATTCTCTCCAACACACGCTGGATATGTATGCTATTGCTGTTCTCGATAGAACCGAGAATAGGCACATCCACCTGATTTGACTCCGCAAGGAAGTTAAGCCCGCGCAGGTCCTTCGGCAAGCACGAACCACCGTAGGCAAAGCCTGGCTTGAAGTAGTACGGCGAAATGTTCAGCTGAGTATCCTTGCAGAACAAGTCCATCACGTGATGGCTGTCGATATCAAGTCTCTTGCAGATAGCACCAATCTCGTTACCGAAAGCGACCTTGAGCGCATGGTAGGAATTGTTCACGAACTTGATGATTTCCGCGACCTTGGGCTCGACTTCCACAATCTCGCTCCCGAGCACGGAATAGAGGTCGCGGAGCTTCTTGAGGGCTCGCGCATTTTCACTCCCGATAACGGTAATCGGCGGATTCAGGAAGTCCGAGACGGCCATGCCCTCGCGCAGGAATTCGGGATTCGAGACCACTGCAAAGTTGATGCCATCGCGCTTACCCGAAAGTTTTTCGATAAGTTCAGAAACGGCAGCATTCGTTCCGGGGGGAACTGTGCTGCGGATAATCACGATATGGAAAGTGGACTTGGAGCGGATGGCATAGGCAATAGACCTGACCGCAGACATCAGATACGACGTATCGAGTCGACCGTCCGGCGCATTAGGCGTACCAACGCAAAGGAACGAAATCTCAGACTTGAGCACGGCCTCTTCAGCAGAGGACGTCGCCGAGATAAGCCCCGCCTTGAAACCTTCCGCCATTACCTCGTCGATATCGCGTTCGACAATGGTAGGAAGTCCCTGTGCTATCCGCGAGACCTTATTAAAATCTACGTCGCATCCAATGACGCGATGACCCAACTTTGCCAGGCACGCAATACCCACGCACCCGACATATCCCAACCCAAAAACACTGATAGAAGCCATAGTAATGTTCTCGGGAAAATTATTCAGCCTTACCCTTTCCGATAGAAGATACCTCGAAGCCGATCTTCCTCAAAGCGGCGGCATCCAGGATGTTACGACCATCGAACACGAAGGCCGGTTTCGCCATGCCCTTGTAGATGCGGTTCCAGTCAAGTTCGGCAAAGCACTTCCACTCGGTACATACGACCACGGCATGAGCGCCCTCGGCAGCCTTGTACGGGTCTTCCTCAAACTGTACCTGGTCGAGCACGTCCTTCAGGTCGCGCTTCGCATCGGGGATTGCCTTCGGGTCGGTCACGACCGGCTGTGCATGTTCGGCGAGCAAATCGCGCACCACGAGGTTCGCGGGGCTTTCGCGGGTGTCGCCCGTATTCGCCTTGAAGGCAAACCCGAACACGGCAATCTTCTTGCTAGCAATCGTGTTGAACATGGTCTCGAGCATGCGGTCCACCACGCGGTGGGTCTGCCACTCGTTGATCTTCACGACGCTTTCCCAGTAGGCGGCGACTTCGGGGAGGCCGTAGTAGCCACACAGGTACACGAGGTTCAAAATATCCTTCTTGAAGCAGGATCCACCGAAACCGATGGAAGCCTTCAGGAACTTCGGGCCGATACGGCGGTCCTTGCCCATCACGTAGGCGACTTCGTCCACGTCTGCACCGGTCTTTTCGCAGAGGGCGCTGATGGAGTTGATGGAACTGATGCGCTGGGCCAGGAATGCGTTCGCGGTGAGCTTCGTGAGTTCGGAACTCCAGAGGTTCGTCGTGAGGATGCGGTCACGCGGCACCCAGTGGGCATAGACATCCACCAGTTTCTGGCAGGCGGCGATGCCCGATTCCGTCTGATGGCTACCGATAAGCACGCGGTCCGGTTCAAACAGGTCGTTGATGGCGGTACCTTCCGCAAGGAACTCGGGGTTAGAGAGCACTTCGAAGTGCAGTCCCTTGTCGTTAGAATTCAGGATGCGTTCCATCGCGGCGGCGGTACGCACCGGGAGGGTCGACTTCTCGACGATGATCTTGCCTTCATCGGCAATTTCAAGAATATTGCGTGCGGTCTTTTCCCAGTACTGCAGGTCAGATGCCTTGCCGGCACCGTGACCGAACGTCTTGGTCGGGGTGTTCACGGAAACGAAGATGATGTCCGCTTCCTTGATGGCAGCCGGAATATCGGTGCTAAAGAAGAGATTACGGCCGCGGGCGCGCTTCACCACGTCATCAAGGCCGGGTTCAAAAATCGGGAGATTGTCGCTGTTCCAGGCGTCGATACGGGCCTGGTTGATATCGACTACGGTAACCTTCACGTCGGGGCACTTGTCGGCAATAACAGTCATAGTGGGGCCACCGACATAGCCCGCGCCAATGCAAAGAATCTTGGTATTGTAGTTCATGATTTTACAAATTTAGCAATTCAAGAATAGCGGGGACACACCCTTTTCAAAAGATGTACACAATGCCCCGAAACTGTAAAGAAAATCACTGCCCTTACGTGCAGTAAGTGTTATCCAAATCACACCATTTTGGACAAGGTGATTTCAGGACCAAATCGCCTACCTGAAATTCGCCGTCAGGGCATCGACTTCTTCGGGCATTATCGTGCGGGTCACATCCGTCACGCCGTCGCTCCAGCCGGTAAATACACCGCCGTTCACCCCTTCCGCAGACACAATCACGGGAGTCCCCTTGAAGAGGGTCATCCTTACCGCGGGCCTGTCGAGCGGGAGCCCTTCTACAAGCACGCGACCGTTCCCGCTTGTCGCGAGCGTCACGGGAACAAATTCACCCAAGGCAAAGAATTCCTGCATGTCGAAGAGGATTTCAGCTTCCCGGCTTTCCGCAAATTCCTTCATGCCGTCAAGAACCTGTTCCATCCATGCCGCGCTATGCCCCCAGCGTTGCTGGTCACGAGCCACTTCGGCAGAAATCTCGCCCATCATGGCATCGATGCGCGCAAGTACGCGAGTCTTTTCGAAGTTCGTCGACAGGAGCGCAGACATACGGTTCACAAACTTATTCGTGAACGACTTGTTTTCAAGCAACTTGCGGAACAGGAACGTAGACTTGGGTCCGTTCGGCCAGTCCGGGCCATCCTCGGCGGCGGCAAACTCGAATATGTTGTTCGTATATTCGCTCATGTCGTTACCGAAACCGAAATCCATGTCGTACAGGAACCACCTCCAGGGCGTCGCCGGGTTGCGCACTCGCCACTTTTTCAAGTTGTTCGAAGGCCAGTCGCGGTTGTTCGCGTAAATTTCCGTCTGCTGGTAGTTGATAAAGTTGTCCACGTCGATTTTCGTCGCCACGTACCCGTAGTTTTCATCGCTATCGAGCGGGTGCGATTCCAGCCAGTCCAGGAGTTCCGTGTAATCCGAGGATTCGCCACTGCTCGCCGAATTGTCCGCCTTCAAGAGGTCGATGTTTTCGGGGTCATAGTCGTAATGCGTCTCGAAGTAGTAGCGGTTAGAACGCTCGCGAATATTCTGGATTCCGTAATACTCGCCATTGTAGTAGACAATTGCAGGCCTGCTCCGCTGGTAATCCACGCCAAGGCCCTCCGAAAGCGAGCTCGCGAGGTCATCGTGGATATAGTCCATGCCGAAGTTGCCCGTACGCAAGATGAATCCCTTGAACTTCGTCAGTTGCGGGAACGCGGGGAACAGCGGGTATTTCAGGCGGTTGTCGCCGTACTTTTCGCGGAACACGATAGCGACAGACTTTTTCGCGTTCGCCCTGCTGTAGTTCCCGAAAATTTGGAAGCCGGCGTCCTTCGCGAATGCGGGCGAGTTCACGCCCGGTTCGAAAAGTTCCACGGTCACAGGGAGTTCGCGGTCGGACCAGTAGTTCGCTCCGAAATGCGGGCTCTTTTCCTGCGCATCGGGGCCATCCATGTAGAGTCCCGTATCAGGGTCAAAGAGCGAGAGCGGGTTCGCGGTAATGAACACGGAGGCAATAGTCGGCTGGTCCTCGAACACGTAGGTGCGGGTTTCCACGTCGCCCGGGAACATTCCCGGCACGAAGGAAGCACAGCGCAAGACCGTAGTCGCAGAAATGGTCACCGACTGAGCCTCAGGCGCATTCTCGTCGGGCAGTGCACCGCCCTGTACGCAACGCACGTGCGCATCCGCATCGAAAGCGACGGCGAACGGTTCCTTGTAAAATCCCGAGGGAGGCAGTTTGTCCGTAACCGCAGGAGACTGCTCGGAATACACGACCGACATAAAGGCGCCGCCGTAAGGGCTCGGGTCCGCAAACCCGTAGATCGCCGCCCCCTCGGGCGATACGCCGAAGGACCATGTCTTGCCCACAGGCATTGCGGGGTACGCGACGGAATCCACAATCGCGCCACCTTCATTCATCAGGTAGAGGCTTCCTCCCTTATGGTGCAACTTGAAATTCGCATGCGGTTCGTGCCCGCGGTTACGCGCGATGTACGAGGTCACCTTCATGGCAACCTCCTTCATCTCGTTTGACTCGGGACTGAACCGCGTGCCGTAAATATTCTGCAAATCCGGAAGTTTCATTCCCTGCGGGAGCCCGATGGCATACGTGGTATTCGAATCGCCCGTGCCCTCGATAACGGCTTCCCACCCGAGCCAGTCATCCACATCGGGTTGTGCCAGGCGCAGCGAAAGCTTGCGACCCGCAGTCACGTATCCCGTAAGGAGTATCTCGTTTGCCCCGGAAATATCGACCACGTCGTCCTTCGAGGAGGAGCCCGTCCCGACAAACACGCTGATGGATGTCCAGCCGAGTTCCTCGTTCTCGCCATACTGCATGAGGCTGCCAAATGCGCGACTGCCGTTTTCGGTAAAGCACACCTTCGATTTCCCCGGAAGGTTGTCCGCACGGCTCTCGCCCGCCACGGGTTCGTTCTGCGCGTCGGTCCATTTCCAGCAGCCGGGCCCGATCAGGTTCGTCGAGTCGTGAGGAGCCTCGTAGTCGGGAAGGTCCTTGCCCGAAAGATACAGCACCATGAATCCCTGCGCCGGCACGGGCACGTTTCCGAAGGCCCACTTCTTGGGTTGCGATAGGTCATCTGTCAAATAGAGCCCAGACAAGTTCACAGGTGTTTCCGCCGGATTGAAAAACTCGACCCATCCCGCATCGCCACCTTCGTGATCCTTGAACGAGACGTTTACCGGGTCGATTTCCGTCACGACCACCGGAGATCCGCCTACATACGGAACGGCAGGTTCGCCCGACGCGGAACTGGCAGGCACTTCAATCGATGCGCCTGAACCGCCGTCATCGGAACACGACAGCGCCAGTGCGGACAGGGCAGCCAGGCCAAAGGACCTGCCCGCAAACCGGAGGACAAATGATAAACGGTCACACACCATATCCCGAATATATATAAAACGAAATTATAAAGATACGGACGGCCAGCCAATAGTTACCGGAAACCATCTTCACACCGGAAAGTGTGATTTGCATTACGGATTGGCAGAAGATTGACTGGACTTACGACGGGGCCTACGCACCACGAAGAGGGCGGCACCGGTAAGCACGAGCGTCACCGAAACAATCTTCCCGACGGGGAAGGCCTCGGAAAACACCAAGGCGCCAGCAAGTGTCGGGACGGCCGCTCCTACGGCTGCGCTGAACGGGATAATGAAAAGAGCACGACCGCGCGAAAAAGAAATCTGCGAATAGAGGAACGCTATGCCGTATGTCGCGACGTAGCCCAGCGTGCGGAAATCGAGCAGCAGGCTTGCGACCGAAGATATTTCGATATGGTCGAGGTCGAAGTCCATCGCAAGGCTCTTGTAGAACGCCGCAGAAAGGCCGAAGCCCACGCCCATGATGAACGAGTCCACCATCTCGCGGTCTTTTACAAACAAGTGAGCAAACAATGTCACCGCACACAGGCCTCCCGCATAGGCCCAGAGCATCCCGATATTCTGTACGGCAGTCGATTCACCCAGACTTTCGACCGAGTAGAGGAGACCCGCCACCACAAAACAGATGGCGACAACTATGCGCTTCGTGAGCGCTTCCTTCAATATGCAAAAGCCCATGAGCGCCGTAAGGACAGGATTCAGCACCATCATCGGCTGCACCTGCGAGAGGTCGTAGCGGGCCATCGCGATGTAGTACCCGAGAGTCGCAAGGCCCGAGCAGCAGATGCCCAGCCACCAGAACTTGTTCGTAATAACGCCCTTAAAGAACTCCCAGGGACGCGACGTTCCGCCGGTGCGCTTGCCGACAGTCGACACCCCGGACTTTTCCAGAATGTTTCCGCAAGCGAACAAGAACGCAGGGCCTATTGTCAGCAACAAGAAGAGCATCTACTAGAGTCCGAATTCCGAGTTGTCGTAGATTTCCTGGTAAATCCAGTAGTTGCCCATCACGCGCTTCACGTAATCGCGGGTTTCCCAGTAGCTGACTTCCTCGGCGCGAACATCCCAGGTTTTGCCTTCCCCGGCGGCCTGCCAGCGTTTGGTGGGTTTCGGGCCCGCATTGTAGTTTCCGAGCACGTACATGTAATCGTCCTTGTACTGCGCCTTCAAATCCACGAGGTAGCGAATCCCGAGGCGGATATTCATGTACGGGTTATACAACTGCGACGGGTCGAAAGAATCCATGTATTCCTGCTTCGCGAGCATCTTGCCTGTCGCGGGCATAATCTGCAACAGTCCGCACGCGCCCGCAGGCGAAGTAATCTGGTAGTCGAATATGGATTCCTGACGCATTACGCTATAAACGAAAAACGGGTCGATGCGCGTTCCGGAATGGAACTTCACCTGGTCCTTGTAAGGCAGCGGGAACAGGTAACGCAGTACTTCTATCGGGGCATCGGCAAGCACGCGACGGTCGATATTCGCCTGGAACTGGCGAGCGAGCCTGTAACCCGCGGCAACCTCCCCCATGTCGTAGAACAGCTTGCCGTATTCGTAAAGGAAGTCAAGCCGTTTCGCGTTCTTCTTGCGGGCCTCGTCGTACAGGGCAAAGGCCTCGTCGCTGAACCCGTACTGGAACAACGTCTTGATGCGGTTGTAGCGTTCCGGCGTATATGTCGGGTCCTTCGCGCCCTTCTGCATGTTCTTCACCCAGGCAAACGACGCCTCGGGTGTCATGGGCACGCCTCGAACATACGGCACCTCGAACTTTTCAAGCAGTTCATATTCCACGAGCTTCGTGCGGCTCCTGTGCGCGTAGTAGCCCAGCGGGAAATCACGGATGCAGTCGAGGAACGCCTCGCGCGCAAGGGAATCCTTGTTCTGCTTCATGTACGATTCGGCAAGGAAATACCTTGCCCCACTACCGCTCCACAGGAACGATTCCTTCGCGGCATCGACAAACGCCTTTTCGGCTTCGGCCCAACGTTCCTGCTTAAAGTAGATAAACCCGATGCGGAACTTCGCCCATTGGTGTTTCTGGTTGTTTCCAAACCGCCTGTCGGCAAGCTTCTCGAAGGTCACCACAGCGCTGTCGTAGTTTTCCTTCTGCTCGTACTCGAATCCCTTCACCCACAGGCTGTTCGCATTTTCCTTGCTGTACTTGTTCGCACTCTGCAGCATGGAATCAAGCCTGCGGATTTCTTTCGTGTTCTTCGGGGCAAAGCTTCTGAGAAGGCGGAGCGCCGCCTGGATCCACACGGGGCGAGCCTCCACGGAATCCACCAGGAACTTGTACTGCGCAATCGCCTCGTCGTTGCGGCCCACCGCCTTGAGCGCCTCGCCGCGCTTGCCCCACAGCACGATACGCGTGTTCAGGTCGAGCGTGCTCTTGGAAAGTTTCTGCTGCAGCGAATCTCCGGACGGCGCCACCGCCGATTCCGGGTGTTCCGCCACCAAGCCCTCATCAAGAATCCGTATGGAATCGAGAAGCCCGAGGCAAGCCCCTGCTTCTTCCTTTGCGCAGGCCATCTTCGCGTACGCGACCTTCTCCGCGAGCGATTCTGGGTAGGCCTGCACCTTGCGGAGCCGCCTGATTGCCGCAAATGCGGAGTCTTTATACGGGGTCGACGTGGCAAGCAGTTGCATGTAGTAACGTTTCGCCTGCTTCTCCTGCTTGTTCTGTTCCAGATAAGACGCGTAACGGTACTTGAGAACCGCGGCATCGTCGCCCTTCGGGAACTTCTCGAGGAAAGCCTTCAGGGAATCCGTCTGCATTTTTTCCGAAAGTGTCGTGTCGGTTAACGCCGCCTCCACGCGGAGCCTTGCCGCCGTGCGCGCAAAGGACTCGTTCTTCGAGAGTTTCGCCCCCAGGTTCAGGGCGGCACGCATCCCCGCAAAATCACCCTGCCGGGATTTCGCCTTCGCCATGCGCAAGACCACTTCCGCTTCCAGTTTCGGGTCGCGCCCCCTCAGGGAATCGTATGCCGTGTACGCGCTGTCCCATTTTTCCGTGTAGTAGTAAAAAGCGGCGCGGGCATAGTCGCGCACGTCGCGGGCCAGCGAAGTATCTTCCATGCTCCGTTTTGCACGGTCGGCACGGATTACGCGGTTATGGAAATCGTCCGAAGGAATCTGCTCGAGTGCGGCATACGGGTCCAGCGGCATATCGTTCTCGGCTGCGGCGGTTTCGCCCACATTCGCGCTGTCCGCCTTGCTGTCACCTTTTTCACCCGAAGCTTCGCACGCGACTATCAGCAATAGAACAGGAAAGAACCGGCGAAAAAACACCGAACCACTATGTATCACCATGCACCTCGTTTCCAACTTGGCCAATAAAACTCGATATCCCGAGGTCGGTAATGGTCTGCGCGTACTTCCTGTACATGTAGCCGTTCACGCTGTTCGTGTCGTCCATCTGCAGCACGGCAAGCGCACTCTCGCGAACATCCTCGAAATTTATCGAGCGTATAATCTTCTTTGTCGCCATCACGCTCCAGGGCGTCATGGAAAGTTCATCGACACCGAGCCCCACGAGCAACAGGACGCTCATCGGGTCGGAACCCATTTCACCACAGACCGCTACCGGAATGCCTTCCCTGTGGGCAGCATTCACCGTATGGTAAATCATGTTCAATACAGCGGGGTGGTGCGGCTGGAACATGTCGGTAATGAGTTCGTTCGTGCGGTCCACGGCAAGCGTAAACTGGATAAGGTCGTTCGTACCAATGCTGAAGAAGTCGGCTTCCTTCGCCAGCAGGTCGACAAGTACCACCGCGGCGGGCACTTCAATCATGATGCCCACCTTCACCGTCGCGCACTTGATTCCTTCCGCTTCCAGTTCCTCGGAACAGCGGCGGATGCACGCCTTCGCGCGGCGCAATTCCTCGAGCCCCGAAATCATCGGGAGCAGAATCCTCAGGTTTCCCTTGGAGTTCGCCTTGAGGAGCGCCTTCAACTGCGTGCAGAAAATATCCTCGCGGTCAAGGCACACGCGGATGGAGCGCCAGCCCATGAAGGGGTTCGCCTCGTTTGTCGCGGTAATGCCCGAAACAAGCTTGTCGCCGCCCGCGTCGAGCGTACGGATGGTCACCGGGCAAGGTGCCATCGTGTCGAGGATCTGCCTGTAGGCTTCGGTCTGTTCTTCCTCGGTCGGGGCGCTGTACTGCAAGAACAAGAACTCGGAACGGTATAGCCCGACGCCCGTCGCGCCGTAATCCATCACCTTCTCCGCCTCGGTAGGCAGTTCTATGTTTG